>ERZ1034980.104-NODE-104-length-73506-cov-23.403956_pt1 | contig 73506 bp, 61 predicted proteins | sample MGYA00520622_ERZ1034980 | MGnify/ENA primary metagenome ERZ1034980 (study PRJEB33766, sample SAMN09781791) | gut metagenome | biome: gut microbiome | host: Homo sapiens | place: Madagascar | study: EMG produced TPA metagenomics assembly of the PRJNA485056 data... | reverse complement strand
GTGCAGGGGTGGGGACTGCGGCCGAGACGGGCTCGGGCTCCGTGGCGGGCGCAGGCTCGGGCTCGGGGTCCGGGTCAAACGTGATGGTGAGCTTGATGGAGGGCTCGGGCGTGGCGGGCGCGGGTTCCGGCTCTGGCTCTGCCTGGAGAATGGGCTCTGGCTCCGGCTCTGCCTGGGGAACGGGCTTGGGTTCAGGCTCCGGCTCTGGCTCTGCCTCAGGCGCCACCTCGACCTCGGTGGCCGGCTCGGAAGCGGTCTCTGCCTCGACGGTCTTCTCCACTGCGGCCTCCGCCTGGGACTCTTCATCCGCAACCGGCTCGGTCACGGGCTCGGGCTCCGGCTCCGGCTCGACCGCCGCGGGCTTCTTCACGTGGCGGGGCTTCTGGGGCTTCACGGCCTTGGCGCCCTTGCGGTGCTTCCAGGGCTTGCCCTTGGAGGCGGCCTTCTCTGCGGCGGTGGGCTCGCCGGCGCGCTCGAGCATGCGGTCGAGCTCCTCGTTGCGCATGACGGTGACAAACACCTGGCCCTTCTTGAAGGCGGTGACCTTGGCGAAGTCGGTCAGGGCCTCGCAGAGCGCGCGGACGTCGGCGCAGCCCAGGTCCTCGGGCCAGATGCCGTTGGCCTCCAGGACCTCCGCGACGCGAGCCATCGAGGTCTGCTTGCCCACGCCCAGCTCTCGGCCGAGCAGCCGGTACAGATACAGGGCGTTGCCTGCGGTTATCTTTGCCATGGTGAGCCTCTCTAAGAAAACGCGGCGGCACCGCCATGGGCACCGCCGCGCGACGTTTCGACCTTCTACCTTACTACCTGCGCGCCGTTTACCGGCTGCGCGCTCCCGAGCGGCGTGGTCCGGTCATTCAGAGGTCACCGCTAGCGGGTTATGCCGTGGCTCCAGTCCCCGCCGGTGCGGGCGGCGCGGTTGCGCAGGTTCTGGACCGTGGCCTGCATGCCGTGGGGCGCATAGCCGTCAAAGGCAGAGAGGTCCTGCGGAATGTAGCAGGCCAGGCTCATCTCGGCAGTCTGCCGTGGGTCCTTTGGCGCGGGCTCCCCGGGCGTGCCAAAGAGGGCGAAGACCTTGGCTCCCTGCGCGCTGAGGCGCAGCTCGTACTCGCTGGTGGGAAGCTCGGGGCGCTCCGCGCGGGCATCGTCCGAGCGCCAGGTCTGGCGATAGCCGGCAAGCTCCCACTGGGTGAGGGCAAACTCGCGCAGCGGCAGGCTGTCGGTGCGCAGGCAGACCTCGGCGCCAGGCGCCAGCACGTGGCGGTAGTCCATCAAGCGCTCAAGGTTGACCAGGCGCAGGTGGCTCTCGCGCTTGCGGGGGAAGGGCGTGGGAAAGTTGAGGTAGATGCGCCCGAGCTCGCCCTCGGCAAACATCTCGCGGATGCGCATGCCCGTCCCGGGGACTAACACCACGTTGGGAAGGCCGCTCTCCACGGCGCGCTGCGCCGCGTAGGCAATGCAGACCGGCTCGGAGTCCATGCCAACAAACAGCACGTCAGGCTCCCTGCGGGCCGCCTCGACGGTGAAGGAGCCCTTGCCGCAGCCAAGGTCCAGACGCACCTCGCGGAAGGGGGTGGCTCCGGCGGGCGCGCAGGCGCTGGTCCAATGCCCCCTCCAGTGATAGGGGTCGGGCTCGATGGCGTCCCGGTAGCGCTCCAGGCGCTCTTCCAGGACAAAGTGCTTGGGAAGGCGTGCGTGCATGCCGTGCATGGTGCTCCGTTTCTGGCGTGGTTGCGGGAATGAGATAAAGGGACAGTCCCTTTATCTCATCTATCCAAGAAGCTGGTCGAGGGTGGACCCAAAGGAGGGCAGGAACTCCTCCACGAAGTCCGCCACCTCGGGAAGCTCGGCCGCCGCGGCCTCCACGGCCGCCCGGCAGGTGTCCTCGGCGCTGGCAAACTCCGCGTTTCCGCTGCGCCTCTCGTCCACGCACTTGATGAGGGCAGAGATCTTGTCCGCGGCCTTGACCAGGCGCCGCAGGTACGCCTCGTCCCCGTCCGCGGCGGCCCCGCTGCCCCCATGCCCGTCACCAGCAAAGAAGTACGTCTCGTAGACGTCCCGCAGGTCCTCCGGCAGCGTTGCCAGAAGACGCGCCTCGGCCCCGGCCTCCACGGCCTTATACGCCTCGTTGATGGCGGCGTCGTGGTACTTCACGGGTGTGGGCATGTCTCCGGTGATGATCTCGCTTGCGTCGTGGAAGAGGCCCAGGACGGCGGCGCGGTCCGCGTCCAGGTGGCGGCTGTGGCGGGCGTTGCCCAGGCTTGCCAGCGCGTGGGCAATGAGCGCCACGTCAAGCGCGTGCTCCGAGAGGTTCTCGGGGCGGGAGCTTCTCATGAGGGCCCAGCGCTCGATGTACTTCATGCGGGAGAGTATGGCCAGGAAATGGGACTCGCGCGCCCCCGAGGCGGAGACGCGCGAGTCAGAGGCTGGCCTTTGCGGGCACTCGGACACTAGTCCTGCTCCTCCTGGATCTTCTGGAAGGTGGCCATGAGCGGCGGCACGATCTGCTTCTTGCGGCTCACGACGCCGGGCAGCACGGCCATGCCGTCCTTGACCTCGACGCCAAAGGCGCGGCGGATGACGTCCTCGGCGCCCTCGCCGTAGTAGAGGAACTCGGTGGTGGAGGACTTAACGTCGGTGAACATGTAGAACACCATGGGGAGCTCCTCGGCCGCGGCGGCCTCGGCCAGGTACGGCCCGACGAGCTTCTCGGCGGCCTTGCGGCTGTTCTCGGTCATGAAGCTGCCCTGACCCACGCCGAACTTGGCGTTGCCGCGGGAGAAGACCTTGAAGTCCTGGTGGAAGACCTCCTCGGCGGTGCGGCCCGTGAGGTCGGCGCCGGCCTCGAACATGGCGTCGGAGTAGGAGGGGATGTCCTCGCCGCAGATGCGGGCCAGGTCCTCGCCGGCCTTGATGTCAAGCGGGGTGCAGGTGGGGGAGCGGAAGGCCAGGGTGTCGGACATGATGGCGGAGAGCATCAGGCCGGCGATGTTGGCTGGGATCTCCACGTCGTTCTCCTGGTAGATCTGCCAGAGGATGGTGGAGGTGCAGCCCACGGGCATGTTGCGGAAGAGCGCGGGGGCAGCGGTCTCGATGGAGCCGATGCGGTGGTGGTCGATGATCTCCATGATCTCGGCCTGCTCCAGGCCCTCGACCGCCTGGCTGCGCTCGTTGTGGTCGACGAGGATGACGTGCTTCTTCTTGGCGGTCAGGAGGCTCGGGGTGCTCACGAGGCCCTTGTACTTGCCGTCCTCGTCAATGACAGGGAAGAAGCGGTGGCGGCTGGAGGCAATGGTCTTCTTGGCGTCGTCGACGGAGGTGTTGACGGAGAGCTTGACGATGCCGTCACGATGCATCTTGGCGCTGACCGGGATGGACATGCAGATGAGGCGGGAGGCCGCGTAGGTGTCGTACGGCGTGGCGATGATGGCGCAGCCGTGGCGCTTGGCGGAGGCCATGACCTGCGGCGAGACGTGCGCGCCGCAGCAGACCACGATGCAGGAGGCGTCGCACTCGACGGCAAACTGCTGAGTCTCGTAGCGGTTCGTCACCAGGACGAGGTCGCCCTTCTTGACGGTGTCCTCCATCATCTCGGGGGTGGTGCCCACGCGGACGCTGCCCTCGGTGACGGTGGCCTCCGGATCGCCCAGCAGCATCTCGCCGTTGAGGGTGGAGACGATGTTGGCGTAGCTCGTGGCGGACTCGGCGATGACCTCGGTGTCAAAGATGTCGAGGTTGGCGTTGGCGATGTCCTTGACGGCGATGAGACCGCCCAGGTTGTCCTGCTCGTCGGTGATGCAGAGGGTGTCGGTGCCGGTCTCGCGCATGCGGCTCCAGGCGGCAAACAGGCTCATGCCGGCCTCGATGCCGTCCTGCTTCTGGACCTCGCAGTCCTTGATCTGGGGCGTGACGGTGGTGATGAGCTCGGGCTCGGCAAAGCCAAAGTGCTTGAGCGCGAAGGCGGTCTCACGGTTGACGGAGCCCGCGCGGCGGGCCTCGTAGATGTCGGTGTTGCCGAGCTTGTTCTTCAGATAGGCGTAGGCGATCGCCGAGCAGATGCTGTCGGTGTCGGGGTTGAGGTGGCCAATGACGTTGACCTTGCGGATTGCCTCGGGCATTCGATGTCCTCCGTTGGACGTGCGGTTTGTACCTAACCCCGCATTGTGCCACGCGCGCGTGGGCAATTCCCAACGTGCAGGAAAACCCCAGACCTGCGCCCCTCGCTCGCTGCGCCGCCCGGGTAAAACGATTGAGTTTGATGGCCTGGAGAAGGGCCGGGTAAAAAACGTTACTCGCGGAGTCCGCGCCCGCCCGGTCAGGCATAATGACAGATTAGGCGAGAAGCTCTTCTCGCCGGAACGTGTGTGGGAAGAAAGGCAAGGAAAGGGGCAAGATGACTGACGACGAGCTTCGCCAGATTGCCAACGAGGTCCGCAAGGGCGTCCTGACAGGCGTCCACGCGGCAAAGTCGGGCCACCCCGGCGGCTCCCTCGGCGCGGCGGACATCATGACGTACCTGTACTTCGAGGAGATGAACGTCAACCCTGCGGACCCCCGCTGGGCGGACCGCGACCGCTTCGTGCTCTCCAAGGGCCACTGCGCCCCCGGCCTCTACGCGGTGCTGGCCGAGAAGGGCTTCTTTGCCAAGGAGGAGCTGGCCACGCTGCGCCACATCGGCAGCATCCTGCAGGGCCACCCCAACATGAACGACACCCCCGGCGTGGACATGTCCACCGGCTCTCTGGGCCAGGGCATCTCCGCCGCGGTGGGCATGGCGCTGGCCGCCCGCCAGTGGGGCCAGGACTATCGCACCTACGCCCTGGTGGGCGACGGCGAGAGCGAGGAGGGCCAGGTCTGGGAGGCGGCGATGTTCGCCGGCAACCAGAAGCTGGACAACCTCTGCGTCATCGTGGACCACAACGGCCTACAGATCGACGGCCCGGTGGAGGAGGTCAACGACCCCATGCCCCTGGCGGACAAGTTCCGCGCCTTCAAGTTCCACGTAGTCGAGGTGGCCGACGGCAACGACATGACCCAGCTGCGCGCCGCCTTTGCCGAGGCCCGCGCCACCAAGGGCGCGCCCACGGCCATCATCGCCGAGACGGTGAAGGGCAAGGGGGTCTCCTTCATGGAGAACCAGGTGGGCTGGCACGGCAAGGCCCCCAACGACGAGCAGTACGAGCAGGGCATGGCCGAGCTTGCCGCCAACGACGCGAAGGAGGCCTAGGATGGCAGACGTGAAGAAGGTCGCCACGCGCGCCAGCTACGGCGAGGCGCTCATCGAGCTGGCCGCCGAGCACGACGACTTTGTGGTCCTGGACGCGGACCTCGCCGCCGCCACGCAGACCGGCAAGTTCAAGGCCGCCCGCCCGGAGCGCTTCTTTGACGTGGGCATTGCCGAGGGCAACCTCATGGGCGTGGCCGCCGGCATTGCCACCACGGGCCACAAGGCCTTTGCCAGCACCTTTGCCATGTTCGCGGCCGGTCGTGCCTACGAGGTCGTGCGCAACTCCATCGGCTACCCGCACCTGCCGGTGAAGATCGGCGCCACCCACGCGGGCATCTCCGTTGGCGAGGACGGCGCCACCCACCAGTGCAACGAGGACATTGCCCTCATGCGCACCATCCCGGGCATGACCGTCATCGTCCCGTGCGACGACACCGAGGCCAAGGCCGCCGTGCGCGCCGCCTATGCCACCGACGGCCCCGTCTACATGCGCTTCGGCCGCCTGGCCGTCCCCGTGGTCAACGACCCCGAGGGCTTTGAGTTTGAGATTGGCAAGGGCATCCTCATGCGCGAGGGCGCCGACGTCACCATCGTGGCGTGCGGCCTCATGGTGCAGGCCGCCCTGGAGGCAGCCGAGTCCCTCGCGGCCAAGGGCGTCTCCGCCGAGGTCATAGACATGCACACCGTCAAGCCCCTGGACGAGGAGCTTCTGGTTGCCAGCGCCAAGAAGACCGGCCGCGTGCTCACCTGCGAGGAGCACTCCGTCATCGGCGGCCTGGGCAGTGCCGTGTGCGACGCCCTCGCCGAGAAGTGCCCGGTGCCCGTGCGCAAGGTGGGCGTGAACGACGTCTTTGGCGAGTCCGGCCCCGCCGTGGACCTTCTGGCCAAGTACGGCCTCGACGCCGCCGGCGTCGAGCGCCAGGTCCTGGACTTCCTGGGCAAGTAGATGTGACAAAGGGACAGTCCCTTTGTCAACTTTTGGCGGGTCGGAGGTTGTGCGCCTTCGGCCCGCCTTTTTGTGTGAAACGCTGCCATCTACCTGCAGCTTCTTGCGTGTGCGGCGCCGTTTTTGCCGCGGGCGGCAGCCAAGACCGCCCGTGCGCCGGCAAAGGCCGCTCGTGACCCACCCCGTTTTTCTCGCCAGACGCGAGTTGTTGAATCTTGCCCAGGGAGCGCAACGAGCATTTGCGCTGGTAAAACGGGGAAAGGAAGAACAATGACCAAGAAGCTGACGCGTCGCGGCTTTGTCGGTGGCACCGTTGCCACCGCCGGCCTGCTCGGCGTCACGGTGGCGGCAAACGTCGCCGCCAACACCTTTGGCTCCGCAATCGACTCAAAGCTCGGTCGCGGCGAGGTCGCCGTCCACAAGACCGCTGGCACCGAGGACTGGGACTCCCAGTACTACAAGGCCGAGACGTCCACCATCGCCGAGGCCAAGGCAGCGTCCGACGTGGTCTCCGAGCAGGTGACCGACGAGGGCATCGTCTTGCTCAAGAACAACGGCATCCTGCCTCTGGCCCCTGGCGCCGAGGTCACGCCCTTTGGCTGGGGCTACCGCAATGCCGCCTACTCCGGCACAGGCGCGGCCGCCTCAACCGATGACACCATGATCACCTGCGAGGACGCCATTGCGCAGAAGCTGACGGTCAACACTGCGGCGCTGGACCTCGTGGCCAACGCGCAGCCCGTCTTCCCGGGTGCCGCCGAGGGCACCCAGCCGCTGGACTTTGACACCAACTCCCTGCAGGCGCAGATGGACGCCGGCGAGAGCGCCAAGATCAATGAGTACGACGCCAGCATCTACGACGGACTCTCCGGCGCCACGGGCACGGGCATCGTGGTCATCAAGCGCTGCGGCTCCGAGGGCATCGACAAGCGCTACGAGGGCTATGACGATGGCACGCCCCACTACCTGGCGCTCACCAAGAACGAGCGGCAGACCATCAAGGCCGCCAAGGATGCCTGCGGCTCCGTCATCGTGGTGCTGAACTCGGCCAACCCCATGGAGCTTGCCCCCATCATGGCGGGCGAGTGTGAGGCGGACGCCATCCTCTGGGTGGGCACCGCCGGTTCCCGCGGCTTTGCGTCCCTAGCCAAGATTCTGGTGGGCGAGGTCAACCCCTCCGGTCGCCTGACCGACATCTACGCCACCGACTTCACGGCTGACCCCACCTACAAGAACTTCGGTCGCTTCAACTACAGCAACACCCAGATTAGCGTTGTCGACCTCATGTCCCTCTTCCGTGGTGGCGAGGTCACCTCGACTCAGGAGCCCCGTCACTTTGTGGAGTACCAGGAGGGCGTCTACGAGGGCTACCGCTACTACGAGACCGCCGCTCTGGTGCATCCTTCCTTCACGTATGGTGAGCTTGACGGCCAGGGTGGCGTCAAGACTCCGGGCGCCGTTGCCTACCCCTTTGGCTATGGCCTCTCCTACACCACCTTTGACAAGGCAATCTCCTCCATGGACGACTCTGGCGAGAAGATCGTCCTCAAGGTGAGCGTCACCAACTCCGGCACCGTTGCCGGCAAGGATGTCGTCCAAGTCTACTTCAGCGCGCCCTACACCGACCTTGACCAGGCCGACGGCATCGAGAAGCCCGCGTGCGTGCTGGCCGCCTTCGCCAAGACCGACCTCGTGGCCCCTGGCGCCTCCCAGGAGCTTGAGCTCTCCTTTGCCAAGGAGGACATGGCCTCCTACGACTACCGCCGCGAGAACTCCGACGGCACCGTGGGCTGCTACGTCCTCGAGGCCGGCGCCTACGCGGTCGAGCTGCGCGAGAACTCACACGAGGTCATTGACTCTCGCTCCGTCCAGATTACTTCCACCACCTACTTTGATGCCGCCAACCCGCGTCAGAGCGAGGTGGACGGTCAGTCCGTGCACGACGAGAGCGGCGCCCCCACGGGCGTGACCTTTGACGGCTCCCCGGTCATTGCGGCGAGCAACCAGTTCCAGACCCTGAACGATTACATGGACACGCCGGGTGTGACCAAGCTGAGCCGCGCCGACTGGGCCGGCACGCAGCCCGCGGGTTATGCGGATCGAACCAAGGACGCCCCCGACATGGCGCTGGAGGAGTTCGACTGGTTTGACAACTTTGACCCCCAGAGCGACTCCAAGCTCGGCAACGTCCAGGGCAGCCAGGTCTTTGCTGCCGAGGCGCCTACGTCTCGCGCCCAGAACGGCCTCTCCCTCATCGACCTGCGCGGCGTCGAGTACAACGACGACCGCTGGGGGCTCCTGCTCGACCAGATCGACTGGGACGGCGAGAGGGAGAACATCTCGACCCTCCTCTTCCAGGCCGCCTACCAGACCAAGGAGATCAACTCCGTGAGCAAGCCGGCCACAACTGACGCCGATGGCGCCATGGGTTGGAGCTCTGAGGGCGCCTCGAGCTGGGCTGCGGCAAACCTCCAGGCTGCCACGTGGAACGTCGGCCTCATGCGCGAGCTCGGTCGTCACATTGGCGAGGAGGCCCTCCAGCTCAAGCTGACCGGCTGGTACGCCCCCGCTGTCAACATCCACCGCAGCCCGTTCTCTGGTCGCGTGTATGAGTACTACTCCGAGGACCCGGTGGTCTCCGGCATGATTGCTGCCGGCGCCATTGCCGGTGCCGCCGACAAGGGCTGCATCAGCTACCTCAAGCACTTTGCCCTGAACGACCAGGAAACCGACCGCTCCAACTACATTGCCACCTGGGCCACCGAGCAGGCAGTGCGCGAGGTCTACCTCAAGGCCTTTGAGGTTGCCGTCAAGAACGCCAAGACCGAGGTCGCTTACATCTCCGATGACCAGGGCACGGTCTCCCGCCGCACCGTTCGCGCCACCACGGGCATCATGTCCTCGCAGAACAGTATCGGCGGCATTATGGGCTTCTGCCACCGCGGACTTCAGGCGGGCGTTCTTCGCGGCGAGTGGGGCTTCTCCGGCGCAGTGGTGACCGACCTCTTCACTGGCGCGCCCGCCAAGGACAGGGACCTCATGCTTCGCGCGGGCGGCAACATGTACATGGCCATGATGCCCGTCGAGGCCGCAGACTATGACTCTCCGACGGCACGCCTTGCAATGAGGAACGCCCTGCACGGCATCCTGTACGCCACCGCCAACTCCAATGCCATGAACGGCCTGGTTCCCGGTAGCAGCGTGACCTACGAGATGAGTCCGTGGCGCAAGGGCCTTCTGGCCGGCTCTGCGGTGGCCTGCGTGGGCGCCGCCGCTATCGTGGCCAACATGGTTCACAAGAAGCGTTCTGGCAACGCCGAGGCTGCTGACGAGCAGACTTCTCAGGACAAGTAGCCTTCCCTTCTCCCGACATCTTCCCTCCTCCCTCCGTCGGGAGCTTCCCAAGCCGCCTGGGGCACCCCGCCCCGGGCGGCTCTCTGCTTTGACTATGCTTGGGTCAAATGGCCTCAAAGAAGGAGGCGGGCCATGATGCGCATTGCGGTCGTTGACGACGACGAGAAGGACGCGGCCCGCGTTCGCGACCTCGTTGACAAGTACTACCAGGGGGACTCCTCCCAATACGCCCTGACGGTCTTCGCCGACGGGGAGGACCTTCTGTGTGACTTCAAGCCGAGCTATGACATGGTGCTTCTCGACATAGAGATGGAGCGCATGGATGGCCTGACCTGCGCGCGCCGTCTGCGGCGCCTGGATGCTGATGTGGTCATAGCCTTCACCACCAACATGGCCCAGTACGCCGCGGCGGGCTATGACGTCAATGCGGTGGGCTATCTGGTCAAGCCCCTGCGTTACTACAGCTTCGCCCTGGTGATGGGGCGTGCCGAGGAGATAATCCAGAGCAAGCGCGGCGTCACGCTGTGGCTGGCCGACGGGGAGGACCGCGTGGCGGTCCCTTCTCGCCAGATTGACTACGTCGAGGTCAGAAAGCATGCCTTGACGTTTCACTCAGGGCAAAAGGCCTACGGCGCACGCGGCTCGCTCAAGGAGTACGCCGCGCAGCTGTGCGAGGTCAACTTCTACCAGTGCAACCGCTACTACCTCGTCAACCTGGAGCGCGTGCAGGCCATGAGGGAGGGCGGCCTTCTCATGCGCAACGGAGACGTGCTGGAGGTCTCTCGCCGCCAGAAGAGCGGCCTCATGCAGGCCCTGAACGACTACTACGGAATCAGGTGAGTGCCGTGTCCGTCTTTGTGGGCTCAATCGTGTTCGAGCTGTTCCTCGCCTCAGCGATATTCTGCCGTGGAGTGGGACGCTTCTCTTGGCGACGTCTGTGGGTCCTCGCGCTTGCCTACGTGGTCTGCCAGGCGTCCCATGCCGTCTTCATGAGCATCCCCGTTGGCTCTCAGACACTAGGGGGCGCGGCCTTCTACGCGTTCTCCTTCTTGCTTGCCAGCATGGCCCTTGCCAGCGTCTTTGGATTTGACGCCACGAGCGCGCTGGTGCTGGGCTCGCTTGGCTATACGGTGCAGCACTTGGGGAGCGACCTGTCCTACGTGCTTCTTGACGTGGGCGATCTTGGGCTTCCCGGTGCCGCCGTCTCGTTCTACCTGGCTCACACCAGCGTCTTGCTTGCCACCTACGTCGTGGTGTACGTCCTGGTGGGCAGGCGCTTTCGCCTGGACACCAAGTTGGTCGCCCGACGCGTGAGCTGGGTGGCCGCCAGCGTGGCCGTCCTGTTCTTCGTCATCGTGTTCTCCATGGTCTTTGCGGACACGCAGACGGGCGTTTCTCGCAAGATTGCCTATGTCTACGACGCGCTGGTCACGGGCCTCATCATGGTGGTGCTCCTGCTGGCCTTCCGCGTGGACGGGCTGAGGAGCACCATGGCCGCCAGCGAGGCCATGTGGGAACGCAAGCGCGAGGAGTACGAGCTCTCGCGCGAGAGCATCGACCTCATCAACGTCAAGTGCCACGACATCCGCAAGCGGGTGAGTGGGCTTGGGGGCCTCTCGGGGGAGTCCCTGGACAAGGTCATGGACAGCATTCGCATCTACGACGCCCAGGCTTCCACCGGAAACGAGGCCCTGGACGTCGTGCTGACGGCCAAGAGCCTCATCTGCTCCCAGAGGGGCATCGAGCTCTCGCGCATGGTCGACGGCTCCTGCCTGGCGTTCATCGAGGACTCCGAGCTCTACTCGCTCATGGAGAACATCCTGGACAACGCCATCGAGGCCACGCTGGCCATCGGGGACGTGGAGCGGCGCTCCATCAGGCTCTCGGTGTCCCGCGAGGGCGGCTTTGCCAGCATCCGCGAGGAGAACTACTTCGAGGGCAGCCTCGACCTTTCCGACGGCCTGCCCAAGACCACAAAGGGTGACGAGAGGAACCACGGCTTTGGCATGCGCAGCATCCGCCTCTGCGTCGACGACTACGGCGGCGAGATGAGCGTCCGCGCCACCGACGGCGTCTTCTCGCTCTCCATCCTCCTCCCCATCCCCTCGTGACGCCCCTGGAGTTGACAAAGGGACAGTCCCTTTGTCAACTTTTGGCGGGCCGGAGGTTGTGTGCCTTCGGCCCGCCCGTTCTTCTCGCCGCGTGCGTGACCTGCGGCTCGGGTAGACTTGTGGGGCTGACCACAAGAGAGCCCAGAAGAAGGCGAGAAGACCATGGCTGAGTTCGTGTACCAGTTCTACAAGGCCCGCAAGGCCGTCCACGACAAGGTGATCCTGGACGACGTCACGGTGGGCGTGTACCCGGGCGCCAAGATCGGCGTCGTGGGCCCCAACGGCGCCGGCAAGTCCACGCTGCTCAAGGTCATCGCGGGCCTTGAGGACATCTCCAACGGCGAGGCCCACCTCACCCCCGGCTACACCGTGGGCATCCTGCAGCAGGAGCCGCCCCTGGACGAGACCAAGACCGTCAAGGAGAACATCGAGCTGGCCTTTGGCGACATCATCGCCAAGGTGGAGCGCTTCAACAAGATTGGCGAGGAGATGGGCGAGCCCGACGCGGACTTTGACGCCCTCATGGCCGAGATGGGCCAGCTCCAGGACGAGATCGACGCCGCCAACGGCTGGGACCTGGACTCCCAGCTCTCCCAGGCCATGGATGCCCTGCAGTGCCCGGACCCCGACGAGCCGGTGACCCACCTCTCCGGCGGCGAGCGCCGCCGCGTGGCCCTCTGCAAGCTGCTGCTTGAGGCCCCCGACCTGCTGCTGCTTGACGAGCCCACCAACCACCTGGACGCCGAGTCCGTGCTGTGGCTGGAGCAGTTCCTGCACCGCTACCCGGGTGCTGTCATGGCCGTCACGCACGACCGCTACTTCCTTGACGACGTGGCCGAGTGGATCTGCGAGGTGGACCGCGGGCAGCTCTACCCCTACGAGGGCAACTACTCCACCTACCTCGAGAAGAAGGCCGCCCGCCTTGAGGCCCAGGGCCAGCAGGACGCCCGCCGCGCCAAGAAGATGAAGTCCGAGCTCGAGTGGGTGCGCTCCAGCCCCAAGGCCCGCCAGGCCAAGAGCAAGGCCCGCCTGGCCGCCTACGAGAAGATGGAGGCCGAGGCCCGCGCCTCCAAGAAGGTTGACTTCACTGACATCCAGATTCCCGTTGGCCCGCGCCTGGGCGCCAAGGTCCTGGTGGCCGAGCACCTCTGCAAGAGCTTCGGCGATCGCGTGCTCATCGACGACCTCTCCTTCGACCTGCCGCGCAACGGCATCGTGGGCGTCATCGGCCCCAACGGCGTGGGCAAGTCCACGCTGTTCAAGACCATCGTGGGCCTGGAGGAGGCCACCTCTGGCAACCTCGAGGTGGGTGAGTCCGTCAAGATCTCCTACGTGGACCAGATGCGCGCCGGCATCGACCCCGACAAGACCCTCTGGGAGGTCGTCTCTGACGGCAACGACTTCATCCAGGTGGGCGACCAGGAGATTCCGAGCCGCGCCTACGTGGCCGCCTTCGGCTTCAAGGGCAAGGACCAGCAGAAGCGCGCCGGCGTGCTCTCCGGCGGCGAGCGCAACCGCCTGAACCTGGCCCTCACGCTCAAGCAGGGCGGAAACCTCCTGCTCCTGGACGAGCCCACCAACGACCTGGACGTGGAGACCCTGGAGTCTTTGGAGGAGGCCCTGGAGAACTTCCCCGGCTGCTCCGTGGTCATCTCCCACGACCGCTGGTTCCTTGACCGCGTTGCCACCCACATCCTGGCCTGGGAGGGCGACGACCAAAACCCCGGTCGCTGGCACTGGTTTGAGGGCAACTTCGAGTCCTACCAGGCCGACCGCGAGCGCCGTCTGGGCGCCGAGGCCTCCAAGCCCCACCGCCTTCACCGAAAGCTTACGCGCGACTAGCGAAACGTCGGCGCCCCAGGCCTTGCGCCTGGCGAGAAGAACCTACCATTGGACGGGCGTGCCCACAGCGGGCGCGCCCGTTTTTCTCGCCTGGGACGCAGCGCCGGCGGGTGGTCCGCCGGCTATGGATGACCGGAGGTTTTGGCATGACCGAGAGCATGACCGAGAAGAAGATCAGGACCCGCAAGGCAGTCATCATCGGCGCGGGGCGCGTGGGCTCGCACAGCGCCCTGTGTCTCATGTTCCAGCACCTGGTGAACGAGATCGTCTTCTTGGACGTCAACGAGGAGGCCGCCCGCGCGCAGGCGCTTGACCTGGAGGATCTGGCCTCTGGCCTGGGAGACTCCTTCAAGATCCGCGTGGGAGACTACTCTGACTGCGCCGACGCGCACTTCGTGATCCTCACCGCGGGTCGCAGCCGCCGCCCTGGCGAGACCCGCCTGCAGATGCTGGACGGCACCATCAAGGTGCTTGACGGCGTCATCGGGCCGCTCAGGGAGTCCGGCTTCCACGGCATCCTGATCAGCGTCTCCAACCCGGCAGACATTGTGGTGGAGTACCTCTACCGCAACCTCGGTCTGCCGCGCGGTCACGTCTTTGGCACGGGCACCTCGCTTGACTCCGCGCGCCTGCGCCGGACGCTGTCTGGCATCATCAACGTCAACAGCAAGCAGATTCAGGCCATCTGCATGGGCGAGCACGGAGACTCCTCGTTCATTCCCACCTCGCACATCTCGGTCCAGGGCATCCCGCTGCGCGAGTACCTGTCGCTGCAGCACTCCAGCGTGCACGACATAGACTTCAACGACGTCATGACCAAGGTGCGCGAAAGCGGCAGCGCCATCGTGAGCGGCAAGGGCTGCACCGAGTTCGGCATTGCCTCCGTGGTGGCTGGCATCGTACAGTCCGTGCTGCACAACGACCACGTGGTGGTGCCGCTCTCCGTCCACCTGGACGGCGAGTACGGCGAGTCCGGCATCTCCGCCGGCGTGCCCTGCGTGCTCTCCGACGCGGGCGTGGAGACCGTGCTTGAGATCGACCTCTCCTACGACGAGCGCCGCGCTATGCGCCACTCCTGCGACGTCATCCGCGACTACGTTGAGAAGGCCATGGGGCCTGCCGAGGGATAGGCGGCCTTAGCGTCGGGTGGCCCCCTCGTTCGAAGGGGCCACCCGACAAATCATGGTCAATCTCTACTCATCGAGACTTATTATTCCGGGAACGTTGTTGACGTACGTCGAGTCAACGACAAGAGTCCAATTGCTTGATCCATGGTTTAGTTTCAATTCAAGATTTGCACCAATGGAACTCGCTGAAATTGGCGCATAGGTTCTGAAGCCGGTTCCAAAAGAGAAGTTGTTGTCCACCACTCGCTCCCCGGCTTGGCCATAGCCGACGCCCAAGCTCGTGCAACCGTATCGAACGCTTGCCTTAGTAACCGATACTGATTGGTCGAGAATTGTCCAATATCCTCTTACTCGCGTCAGTAGTGCCGACAGTCCATCAGAGCTAACCGTATAGCAGATGGTTAGATATCCTCTAACGGAAAGGGAGCTATCGGCATCGGTGCCCGTAAGGGTGTAGCTGGCATTTCTTGGTGAATAAACGCTTATCTCATACGTGGTTTCGACGGTGTTTTCCTTTGATGTAATGCTGCTGTCCGGAAGCAGAACGACGTTCTCCGTCTCTCCACTTTCGTCGCAGATGAGAGTGGCGGTTGCCGGACTTGAGGACGAGGCGAAGGCGGCCTTAGGCGAAATGAGACCGAGAACAAGCAGTAGGGGTATTGCCAGGAGCGCAAACGAGATCTTCTTCCTACTGAGTTTGCGCGGTGCAGAACGACTAGCTGTCATGGCTTTCCCCTTTCCGTAGCGTCAAGCCTGCAATTACCCCCGCGACTGCGGGGACCCACGTGTTGATCCACCCTCTCAGGGCCAAGAGAAGCGCGGTGCCATCGGATGACGGTAGATATGGAATAAGGAAGGCGCATCCAATACATAGCGCAAAAGCCGTTATTGCTACAACGTGAATCTTCGTTAGCCTGCCTGCCCCAATGACCTTTCCGGAGATTGCAAGCCCAACAATCCATGCAAGTGAAAACCTAATTACTGGAATGCAAACAAGTACATGCAGAAAGCCAAGCTGACCGCTGTAAATGCTGTACCCATCATCGTTCAAATAGTAATAAAACAGGCAGTACGCAACAGACAACGTACCGAGGACGGTCACTGTAGCTATTTCAGCAGCGCGTGCCTTCATGATATTCTCCTGGCTGATGCGACCTGTTTAGATGAAACGGAAGTGCGAAAGCTAAGAGAATTTGTATTAGTAGAACTATAACATATTAACTTAAGTAAATGATTTAAAAAGGCCGAGTAATTCTAGTTTGACTTAACGCGGTTAGGAGCCATCGTGATTCAAATCGATCATGTGTCCAAGTCCTACGACGGCGGAAAGAGCTTCTCGGTGAAGGACCTCTCGCTGGAGATAAAAGACGGAGAGATTTTCGGCCTTCTGGGACCCAACGGAGCGGGCAAGTCCACCACGCTCAACATGCTCGCCGGCGTGCTTGCGCCCACCAAGGGCACGGTCACGGTCAACGGCATAGACGTCACGGCCAACCCCATAGAGGCCAAGCGCAGCATGTGCTTCGTCGGTGACTCGCCGGACCACCTGCTGCGCCTGCGCGGCCGCGAGTACCTGCGCTTCATTGCCGACGTCTACGGCGTCCCCGAGGACGTGCGCGCGCCCAGGATCTCAAAGCTCGCCGAGGACTACGGTATGGCGGAGAGGCTCGACGACAAGATCAGCTCCTACTCCCACGGCATGCGCCAGAAGATGATGGTCATGGGCGCGCTTCTGCCCAATCCCGACGTCTGGGTGCTCGACGAGCCCATGACCGGCCTTGACCCCAAGGCGGCCTGGCTCCTCAAGCAGTCCATGCGCGAGCACGCCGACGCAGGCAAGACCGTGCTCTTCTCCACGCACGTGCTTGACGTGGCCGAGAAGGTCGTGGACCGCGTGGGTATCATCGCCCACGGCGAGCTGCTGTTTGTTGGCACCGTCGACCAGATGCGCGAGCACTTCCGCAACAACGGCTCCCTGGAGGAGATGTTCCTGGAGCTCACGGGTGACAACTCGCCCCTGGCCGGCGTCGGCTCGGTCGCGGGGAGTGCCGACGCGCCCGTGGAGGGGATGTAGCGTGGCCGGGTTTGACTGGGTCCAGTTCCGAGCCCTTTTCGGCGCCATCCGCAAGGGAGAGGAGCGCGCCGACAACGGCATGGGCAAGTCCGGCGGTCCGCGCGGCGCCTCCCGCATCGTGAGCCTGGTGTTCTCGTTTGGCATGATTGCGGCCATGCTGCTTGTCGGCGGCCTCAAGCTGGGCCAGATGGGCGCCTCCGTGCTGACGGCCTTTGAGCTGAGTGTGGTGACCCTGGTGGCAATCTCTCTCACCATGGGGTTCTACACGGCCGTGAGCTCGCTCTTCTTCAGCGGTGACATTGCCTTCTACCTGGCGCTTCCCGTGGGCGGGACTACCATCGTCTGGGCCAAGCTCGCAAACTACATGGCCGGCATGATGGCCGTCGACTTGGCGGTGCTGCCGCTCTCGCTGGGCGTCCTCGCCGGCAGGGGAGAAGGGCCTCTGACTTGGGTCATCGTGGTGCTGGCGTTTCTGCTTTGCTGCGTTGCCGTCAACGTGGCTTTGGTGCTGGTTGCCCTGCCCATCGTGCGCTTCTCCAAGCTGGTGGCCGACAAGGACCGCTTTGCCCGCGTCTTTGGCCTGGTGAGCACCGTATTTGCGCTGGCCATCGTCCTTGCGGCAACGCTGGGCGCCTATGACGGCGCGGACAGCGTCGACGCTGCCGCGATGGCAAGTATGGTCGGGGGCATTGCCTCTGCGCCGGTTGCCCGCGTGGCGTTCTGCCTTCTGTGCCCGCCCCTTGCCCTGGGCGGCCTGACCTTTGGTACCGGCTCCGCGTCCCTGCTGGGGGTGCTGGGCATGGCGGCCCTCACCGCCTGCTATGTGGTGCTGCTGAGCGTGCTGTCTGGCCGCTGGTACTTTGACGCCGTCCGCGGCATGGCGGGCGGGTCGGCAACCTCAAGCCACGGCAGGTACGAGGCGGCAGAACTCGCCCAGGCGGTGGGCTCCAGGAGCCAGTTCAAGGCCTTCTTCTCCGTCAGCGTGGCCCAGCTGGTGAGGGTGCCTGCCTTCTTCAACCAGTTCGTGCTCACCATGTGGGTACTTCCGGCCATCATGGCGTTCTCGGGCATGGCCGGCGCCGTAGGCTCCTCGGAGGACGCCTCCTTCGACGAGATCCGCGCCGTCGCGGTCACGATGCCGCTCGACGGCGCCTCTGGCTTTGTGCTGCTGTTTGCGACGGCGCTTCTCGCCTTCTTCTGCTGCCTGCTCTCGTACACGTTCATGCGCTCCGTGAGCATGGACGGCCGCGACTTCTTCCTCTTCAGGACCATGCCGTGCGACTTTGGCTCCTACCTCATGGCAAAGTTCGTCGCCCTGACGCTGGTGGGGCGCGGTCCCGTGGTGGTGCTGCTTTTGGTGGCGTTTCTGGTCCTGGGCCTGCCGCCGGTCACGCTCCTTGCCATGCTGGCCTTCTTCGTTCTGGCCACGGCGACCTGTGACCTGCTCGCCCTTATCATCGGCGCGCGCAAGCCCAACCTGGGCTGGGCGAGCGAGTCCGAGCTCTCCAGCTCTGGCGAGGCGCTTGCCCTGCTGCTGCTGAGCCTCGTGCTCTCGCTGCTGGTCATGGCCCTGCCGCTTGCCTGCGCCATCGTGCCTCTCGTGGTGGGGCTCGATGCGGGGGCCCTCCCCATCCTGGGGGCGCTCGTGCTGCTGGTAATCGAGTTCCTGGCCATCCGCGCCTACGCCTGTGGCCCCGCGACCAGGTGGCTTGCAACCATCGAGCCGTAGCGCCTGGCGGCGTAGAATGTGGGGGCGAGAAAACCGCAAGAGACGGGAGCCCACGTGAAGCGCGTCCTCATCATCGCCACCGGCGGAACCATTGCTTCCACCTCGGACGGGGACGGCGGCGGACTCACCCCCACGGCGTCCGGCCGCGAGCTCGCGGACAAGGTCCCCCTGCTTGACACCATCGCCGAGCTGGACTTTGTTCAGCCCATGAACATCGACAGCACCAACATGCGCCCGCGCGACTGGCTCAAGATCCGCGACGTCATCGTGGAGGCGTACGACCGCTACGACGGCTTTGTGGTGCTGCACGGCACCGACACCATGGCCTACACCGCGGCGGCCCTCTCCTACCTCATCCAGGACAGCGAGAAGCCCATCGTGCTCACGGGCTCCCAGCAGCCCATGGCCAGCCCCTTCACTGACGCCAAGCTCAACCTCTACCAGTCCGTGCTGTACGCCGCCGACGACGCCAGCCGCGACGTCAACGTGGTCTTCTCGGGCAAGGTCATTGCCGGCACGCGCGCCCACAAGCAGCGCACCATGAGCTTCAACGCGTTCAGCAGCATGAACTACCCCTCGCTGGCCTACATCCGCAACAACCGCATCGTGCGCGCCGGCGAGGCGGCGAGCATCGTGGCGCCCGAGCGCACCGGGGCGGCCCCGCGCGTCTACGACGGCGTCGACGAGCGCGTCATTGTGCTGAAGCTCACGCCCGAGCTGCAGCCCAGCATCTTCGGCCTGCTCAAGCGCGACTACGACGCCATCATCCTCGAGACCTTCGGCATCGGCGGCATCCCCTCCTATGGCGATGACTCCTACGAGGACGCCATTCTCGACTGGGTGGGCTCCGGCCGCACGCTGGTGGTGACCACGCAGGTGCCGGAGGAGGGCCTTGACCTGGGCGTCTACGAGGTCGGCCGCGCCTATGCGGACAACCCCGGCATCCTCAAGGGAGACGACATGACCACCGAGGCGCTGGTTGCCAAGACCATGTGGGTCCTCGGCCAGACGCGCGACCCCCACAAGATTCGCGAGCTCTTCTACCGCGAGGTCAACCACGACCGCACGACGCTCTAGGGGCGCAGCAGACCGAGCTCGTCACGCTTGAGAGCGGGTAGGCCCAGGCTACCCCAGCAGGAAGCGGTGGATGGCCTCGGCACAGCCGTCGTGGTCGTTGTCGGCGACGGTGACGTCGGACGCGGCACGGGCGTTCTCGTTGGCGTTGCCCATGGCCACGCCCAGGCCGGCCGCGCGCAGCATGGGCAGGTCGTTGTCCGCGTCGCCCACGGCGATGGTCTCTTCGGCGGGAATTCCCAGCTGCGCCGCGAGTGCCAGAAGACCGGTCCCCTTGGTCACGCTCGCGTGGGTGATTTCGATGCTGTGCCTCTCGCAGTACACGACGTTGACGTTCTCGCCGGCAAGGGAGGCAATGGCCGCGTCGCGGTCCTCGTCGCAGGTGTAGTGGAGGTTCAACTTCTGGATGCGGTGCGCCGGGTCGAGCGTGAAGGCCTTGGCGGCGTCGGCGCTGTCCAGCACCGTGCCCTGCTTGCGGTAGAGGGACTTGTAGACGCCCAGGCTGTAGCGTTCGCAGTGCTCCATCTCCGGGCCGGGGACGACGAACTCCCCGTCGCAGGTGGTCTCGATGAGCATGTCGCGCCCGTGGCTGGCCGCCATGACCTTCTGGAGGGCCGTTGCGGGGACCTCGGTGGTCTCCAGGGTCTTGGCCTCAAAGAGGTCCACGATGGCCGCTCCCGCGCTGCAGATGGCGTAGCGCACGTGGGGGATGGCGTCGCGGTACATGAGCACCATCTTGGGGCAGCGTCCGGAGGCTATGGCCACGTCCTTGCCGACGGCGAGCGCCTCGTCTATGGCTGCGACGGAGGAGGGCAGCACGTCCTTCTTGGAGTCGAGCAGCGTTCCGTCCATGTCAAAGGCAATGAGCTGGTAGGCCATGCGTTTCTCCCCGGTGATTCCTGGTTGCGTGATTTCCGGCTCAAAAGGATATGCCAGAAGCGGCGTGGCGCAAGACGAGAAGTGCCCGGATGTGGCATCCGGGCACAATGGCGGCAATGATTGTCGGTTTTGAGAGAGCCGGGCGTTGCCTACGCGGTAGCCATGCGGTGGCTGGTGGCGCGCAGGCGGAGCTTCTCGCCAAGCTCGGAGTAGATGGCGCCGCCGAGGATGAGGACCGCGCCCAGCACGTTGGCGGGCGTCATGGCCTCGCCCAGCAGCAGGGCGGAGAGCACCACCGCAGAAAGCGGCTCCAGGTAGCCGCAGACGGCCACGCGCGTCACGGGCAGCTCGCCCATGGACGAGAAGTACATGTAGCAGCCAAGGCCCGTGTTGACCAGGCCGATGCAGAGGGCCGCGGGCACGTTGAGGTGGGCGAGCATTGCGGCGCTCGGCAGCTCGATGGAGCCTGCGGCTGCAGAGAAGCCCAGGTAGACGGCAACGGCGGCAAGGCTTCCGCAGAGCTGGATGGCGGAGCACTCCACGCCGCCGATCTGGGTGACCTTCTTGCTGAAGATGACCATGACGGCGTACATAACCGCGCTCATGGCGCCCAGGAAGAGGCCCCAGGGGCTCACGCCCTCGCCCAGGCCCTGGCCCACCACGAGGAAGGCGCCAACGGTCACGGCCGCAAAGCCCAGGACCTTCTGCGCGGTGAGGCGCGTCTTGAAGAGCATGGGGGAGAGCGCCATCACGATGACGGGGCCGCAGTAGAAGAGCAGCGACGCCACGCCCACGCCAACGTAGCGGTAGGCCTCAAAGAGGAAGAGCCATGCCACGCCGAGGGCTGCGCCGGAGACGGCCAGGCAGAGGGCCTGCTTGGGGTGCTTGGGCGCCTGCAGGTTGGTGCGGGCGGAGCGGGAGAGCGCAACCAGCACCACCAGCAGGGCGGCGCCCAGGCTCACGCGGGCAAGCACGATGAAGAGGCTCGGCAGGTCGATCATGGAGGCAACGATGCCGTTGGACCCAAAGAGGACGAGGGAGGCCAGGTACTTCTGGGTTGCCTTTGACATGCTCTGAATGCCGCTTTCTCACAGGTAGTGCCGTACGTTGCCGCTCAACTATGGCATGCTGCCTTCTGCGAGAAAAGCGAATGTTTGGCATACTTACCATGACAAATGCGCATGGTAGAAGCCGGAGGGCCAAGACGATGGAGACGGGCATTCAGAAGCTGCGCGCGCTCGTGGAGACGGTGCGCTGCGGGAGCATCTCGGGGGCGGCGCGCGAGCTCGACTACAGCCAGTCCGGCGTCAGCCGCATGATCGCTGACCTGGAGCGCGAGTGGGGCGTCACGCTGCTGGAGCGTGGGCGCCGCGGCGTGCGGCTCACGGCGGACGCCAAGCTCATCATGCCCTTCGTGGAGGCCCTCTGCGAGGACGAGCGCCGCCTGGCCGAGCGCGTGCACGAGGTCGTGGGCATGGAGACGGGCTCGCTTGTCATCGGGACCTTCTCGAGCGTGGCCACGCACGTGCTGCCAGACGCCATCGGGCGCTTCCAGGCGGAGCACCCCGGCATTGAGTACGAGCTCAGGATGGGCGACTACTCCGAGATCGAGTCCTGGGTGGCCGAGGGCCTCGTGGACTTTGGCTTCCTGCCGTATCCGCCCCAGGAGCCGCGGGAGGGCCTCGCGCGCGAGGTGGTGCTGGAGGACGAGCTCATGGCCGTGGTGCCGCGGGGCCACAGGCTCGCCGCGCGCGGGAGCATCGCCCTGGCCGACCTCTGTGAGGAGCCCTTCATCCTGCTGGAGCGGGGCAGCGACAACGAGATAAGCCCCCTCTTCGAGCGTGCGGGCCTCTCGCCGCAGGCGCGCCTCTCCACGTGGGACGACTACGCCATCATGAGCATGGTCGAGAGCGGCCTGGGACTCTCCATCCTGCCCGGACTCATCCTCACGCGCTGTCCCTACGCCATCGAGAAGCGGCCGCTCGAGCCCGCCGTGCACCGCGAGCTCGCGGCCGTCTACCGCCCCGGCCTGCTGAGCTCCGCCGCCCGTGCGTTTCTCGACTGCCTATGAGAAAAAGGGACAGTCCCTTTTTCTCATTAGGGACTGCCCCTGCGGGTTGGCTTGGCGCTGCGTGCGTCTACGCGTGGAAGAGCGTGCTGCGCTCGAACTTGGGCTCGCAGCAGACGTTGATGCCCAGACGGCGCAGGACCTGCTCGTCGTCGGCAGAGATGATGACCGAGAAGAACGCGTCGCAGCCGCGCAGCTGCTCCAGGCCTGCCAGCACGCAGGCGGCGACCTCGCTGGTGGCGGAGGTGATGGAGAGCGCCATGAGCGTCTCGTCGGGGTGCAGGCGCGGGTTCTTGCTGCCCAGGAAGTGCGTCTTCAGGCGGCTGATGGGCTCGATGGCGGAGTCGCTGATGACCTCGAGCTCCATGTCCACGCCGGTGACCTGCTTGAGGGCGTTCATGAGCAGGGAGCTGGCGGCGCCCAGGCGAGCGCTCGTCTTGCCGGTGACCACGGAGCCGTCGGGCATGACCATGGCGCCCACGGGCGCTCCGGTGACCTGCTCGCGCGTGAGCGCGGCGCTCCTTGCCGGCGAGAAGTTCTTGTCCACGCCGGCCTTCTTCATGATGATCTCCAGGCGCTGGACCTGCTCGGAGCCCATACCGGTGCGCTTGACGGCCACGCAGGCTTGGAAGTAGCGGCGCACGATCTCCATCTTGGAGGCCTCGCGGCAGGCATCGTCGTCGGTGATGGCGAAGCCCACCATGTTGACGCCCATGTCGGTGGGGCTCTGGTAGGGGCTCTGGCCCAAGATCTTCTCCATGAGGGCGCGCACCACGGGGAAGGCCTCGACGTCGCGGTTGTAGTTGACGGTGGTCTTGCCGTAGGCGTCCAGGTGGAAGGGGTCGATGATGTTGGCGTCGTCGAGGTCTGCCGTGGCGGCCTCGTAGGCGACGTTCACGGGGTGGGTGAGTGGCAGGTTCCAGACGGGGAAGGTCTCGAACTTGGCGTAGCCGGCCTCCACGCCGCGCTTGTGCTCGTGGTAGATCTGCGAGAGGCAGGTGGCGAGCTTGCCGGAGCCGGGGCCGGGGGCCGTAACCACCACGAGCGGACGGGTGGTCTCCACGTACTCGTTCTTGCCGTAGCCCTCGTCGGAGACGATGAGGTCCACGTCGTGGGGGTAGCCCTCGATGGGGTAGTGCAGGCGGCACTGGATGCCCAGGCTCGCCAGGCGGTGGCGGAAGGCGTCGGCCGCGGGCTGGCCGGCGTACTGGGTGATGACCACGGCCGCCACGGCCATACCGTTGCCGCGGAAGAGGTCCACCAGGCGCAGGACGTCCTCGTCGTAGGTGATGCCGAGGTCTCCGCGGGACTTGTTCTTCTCGATGTGGTTGGCGTTGATGGCGATGATGACCTCGACGTCGTCCGCGATGCTCTTGAGCATGCGGAACTTGGAGTCGGGCTCAAAGCCGGGAAGGACGCGGGAGGCGTGGTAGTCGTCAAAGAGCTTGCCGCCAAACTCCAGGTAGAGCTTGCCGCCAAACTGTCCGACGCGCTCGCGAATATGCTCCGCCTGCAGCTCGATGTACTTGTCGTTGTCAAAGCCTGTGCGCATGGTTGCCCCCTGGTCGTGCCGAGCGTCTGGAAAGCATCAGTCTAACAGGCAGGGGCGAGGCGGGCGGTGGCGATGGGGCTTCGCAATCTCGCTCTCTTCCTGACGCTGCTGTGAAGCCAGTTCGCTAAACTATCGCTACAACGATAGTTTAGATTGGAGAATGAAATGGTTGAGCTCTACCACGGATCGCAGCGGGTGATCGAGCGTCCCGTTTTGGGCGTGGGCAATCCGCACAACGACTATGGTCCGGGCTTTTATTGCACCAAGAGTTGCGATATGGCATGCGAGTGGGCCTGCACGGCAGACTCTGACGGATACGCCAATCGCTACCAGCTAGACGAGGATGGGCTAACCATATTCGACCTCTCATCGGATGAATACCACATTCTCAATTGGCTTGCGATCCTGCTGCAGAACCGCATCTTCAAGGTCGATGGTGACCTTGCGGCCGACGCCTGCGACTACGTCCTGAATCGTTACCTTCCACCCTATGAGTCGTTTGACGTCATTGTTGGCTATCGTGCGGATGACTCGTACTTCTCCTTTGCTTCGGCGTTTCTCAACGGGGCTATCTCTGTTGAGACGCTTGGCCGCGCCATGCGCCTGGGTGGTCTAGGCCGTCAGACGGTCCTTCGAAGCCAACGGGCCTTTGAGGCGCTCAGCTTTATGGGCGTCGTCTCGGCGGATTGTGAGACCTGGTATCCCAGAAAGAGCGCGAGGGACCGCAGGGCGCGGGCGGAGTTCCAGTCAATGAGAAGGGTGGGGTCTTCTCGCCAGGGTCACTTTGCGCTGGACATGCTGAGAGAGGAGTGGGGCAACGATGCCGCATGGCTACGATGAGTCCTACCTTGAGGACTTCCGCTGCAATATGGGCAACATGTTCGAGTACGCCGCCCTTGACTGCGCGGTCGACCTCGATATCTTCTTTCGCGCGCTACTGACGAGTGGCGTGGCGCGTCGCATAGAGTCGGGCGACCCACGCTATCTGGCAGGGCTCTCGGGCTTCGAGTTGGCGGGTATGGTGCTCTCCTCCTCGGGGCTCTGCGCCGGTGAGCTGCCTAGGCCGAGCTTGAGAGAGGGGCGCTCGCCGGAGTATTGGTGCGGATGGGCCATGGCCTACTACCAGTGGCTTCGAGGGGAGCGCTTCTGCGATCTGGAGCGTGCCGGCCTTGTTCCGAGCGCAGTGCTGGGCATGTACCTTCTTCACGAGGCGCCGGAGGAGAAGTTTGTTGAGGCTTTTGATGCGTTTCTTTCTAAGGCGCGGATGGGGCGCCGAACGAGGCTCCAGGCAATCAGGCGCGGTCGGGGGCTAACGCAGAAGCAGCTCTCCGAGGCATCTGGCGTGAGCCTCCGCATGATTCAACTGTACGAGCAGCGGCGGAATGACATCATGCGGGCGGAGTTTGCGACGGTCAGAAACCTCGCGCGCACCCTGGGCTGCGCCGTTGATGAGCTTGCCGAGCCGCCCGTCTACGAGTAGGGCCATCCCTACGCTGCGGAGACGAGCAGCAGGTCGAGAATGACGCCCAGCAGGAAGAAGGCCACACTGCCCGCGAGGAGCGACCAGGGCCAGCTGATTCCCTGCGCGTGCTCAAAGGCAGAGAGGGTCTCGTCCTTCTTGAAGCCAATGCGCTGGTCACGCGGGGCGTCGCCGGCAAAGAAGAGGCCGGCTCCGCTCACCACCACGCAGACGCCGCCAATGACGTAGAGGACGCGGCGGGCCCAGTCCAGGCCCAGGCGAGCGTTAAAGCCGCCGGTCAGAAAGGCAAAGAGGAAGGTGAGGATGGCTAGGCCCAGCGCTGCCGCGCCGCCGTAGAGGACGGCCTTCCCGAGGGCTCCCGCCGCGCGCCTTGTCTTCTCCTGCATGGGTCCTCCCCGCCGTTGGCCTTGCGCGGGCGTGGGCCTGCGCGGATTAAAACAATCTACCCGTTTGGCGCCTGCTAAGTCGCCGAGGCGTACCATACGCATGCCAAACCAGGCGAAGGGAGTGCCATGTCAGGTGAGATCAGGCGAGCGGGTGCCCAGGACGTTGCCGGAGTCCACGAGCTGCTGGGCCAGGTGCTCTAGGGCCTGCGGGACTGGCGCCGGCGTGGGCTTCCGGCCGGCGCACAACAGAGGAGGCCCGGGCTGGCGTGGGGAGAGGGTCCATGCCAGCCCGGGCCTTGCTTGTTTGGTCGCGCGCCTGTCAGATGGGGGGTTACAGAGCGCAGGACCAGCGGATGTTCTCATCGACGTCGGTGGGCTTTCCGGGGAGCTCCACCAGGCGAAGCATGGGACAGCGGTTCTCGCGCACCACGTGGGCGGGGTTGCCGGCCACGGTGGTGTCTGCCGGCACGTCGTGGACCACCACGGAGCCGGCGGCCACCTTGACGTTGTCTCCCACGTAGATGTCTCCCAGCACGATGGTCCCGGCGCCCACCATGACGTTGTTGCCAAGGGTGGGGTGGCGCTTGCCGCCGTGCTTGCCGGTCATGCCAAGGGTGACGCCCTGGTAGATGAGGCAGTCGTCGCCGATGATGGAGGTCTCGCCAATGACGATGCCCATGCCGTGGTCAATCATGAACCTGCGGCCGATCTGGGCCGCCGGGTGAATCTCCACCCCGTAGCGTTTGCGCGTGTGTCGGGAGACGAGGGAGGCCAGCGTGTGGGCGCCGTGCTCCCAGAGCCAGTGGGCGCGGCGGTAGGCCCAGACGGCGTGCATGCCGGTGTGCCAGAAGATGACGTCCGCCGCCGAGTGCACGGAGGGGTCGCGCTCGATGACGCTGGCTATGTCCTCGCGGAGCGTGTCAAGCATTAGAGGTCCATGGAGAGGTAGCGCTCGCCGGTGTCGGGCAGGATGGCCACGATGGTCTTGCCGGCAAACTCGGGACGCTCGGCCAGCTTGATGGCGGCGGTCACGGCGGCGCCGGCGGAGATGCCCACCAGCAGGCCGGCCTTTTCGGAGAGGGACTTCTTGGTTGCGATGGCATCGGGGGAGGAGACGGGCAGAACCTCGTCGATGACCTCGGCGTCGTAGTTCTTGGGGACAAAGCCGGCACCGATGCCCTGGATCTTGTGGCCACCCGGCTTGCCGCCGGACAGGACGGGGCTCTCGGCGGGCTCCACGGCCACGGCGTAGACCTCGGGCTTGTGCTCCTTCAGGAACTTGGCGGTGCCGGAGATGGTGCCGCCGGTGCCCACGCCAGCGACGATGGCGTCGACGGTGCCCTCGGTGTCGGCCCAGATCTCGGGGCCGGTGGTCTCGTAGTGGGCGCGCGGGTTGGCGGGGTTCACAAACTGGCCGGCAATGATGGAGCCTGGGGTGGCCTCGTGAATCTCGTCGGCCTTGGCAATGGCGCCCTTCATGCCGTCGGCGCCCGGCGTGAGGACGATCTCGGCGCCGTAGGCGGCCGCGAGCTTGCGGCGCTCGATGGACATGGTCTCGGGCATGGTGAGGATGAGCTTGTAGCCGCGCTCGGCAGCGACCATTGCCAGGCCGACGCCGGTGTTGCCACTGGTGGGCTCGATTATGGTGCCGCCTGGGGCAAGGCGGCCGTTCTTCTCGGCGTCCTTGACGATGGCCTTGGCGATGCGGTCCTTGATGGACCCGCCGGGGTTTGTGGCCTCGTACTTGCCGAGGATGGTTGCGTTGCCATTGGCGAGGTCGGAGAGGTCCACGAGGGGCGTGGAACCAATGAGGGCCTCAATCTTGCGAGCAGTACGCATTCGGTGCCTCCTAGCTATGCAACTTTTACTGGTAACGAGGTGTGCCGCCCGCGGGCGGTCGTGCTCGTTGCCCGGTAGGATGGCACGTATAAACCCCTCGCGCAAGTAGGAATTAGAAAAAACCTAGCGCTGCGGTGGGAATTAACATTCCGGCAAGCCCCAAATGCAACACGCCGGCGAGAAGTGCGTGCTTCTCGCCGGCGTGGGCGCGGGTGGCTGTTGGGCTGCGGCCTAGTAGAGGGGCAGGTCTCCGGTGAGGGGGTCGATCTTCTCTGCGGGGAGCGGCTCAAAGGCCAGGCAGGTGAAGGTGGCCTCTCCGTGGAACTCCGTCATGCCCGCGTCGCGGATGAGCGCCACGGCAAAGCCCTCCTGGCGGCCGCGCGCGGCAAGGTCCAGAAGCGCCTCCTCGCCGTCCACATAGACGCAGACCTTGGCCACGCCGGCGTCAAACCAGTCGGTGAGGGGGGAGCGGTCCTGCTCGGCGTGGTCAACGTAGACCCAGTCCTGAGTTGCGCGAATCTGGTCGAGCCGTCCCTCGCGGGCAAGGGCCATGAGGGTGGCCTCGACGCAGGCATGGCCCGCCTGGGCGGCGATCTTGCCCTTGCGCATCTTTAGGTCTCGCCTCATGACGATCATCTGCTTGGACTTGTAGCTCACGTTGGGCATGTGGCCTCCTGGGTCTGGGTGGTGCCTCTTCGCCTACTGCGCGGAGGAGACGTAGCTGGAGTCTATGTTTATCACGCAGACGGCCTCGGGCCAACGCTCGGAGACGGTGGCCTGGATGCGCCGCTTGAGGTCGGCGTCGGTCATGGGCAGGTCGTGCGGGCGCACGCAGTCAAAGATGACGTTGGTGTGGGTGGGGCCTGGCACGCAGCGCAGGTCGTGGATGGAGAGGCGCGGGTCTATGCTGCGGACGTGCAGGTCAATCCAGTGGCGCATGTCCTTCACCTGTGGGTCGTCGGTGACGATGGGGTCGTAGTGCAGGGTCATGACCAGGCCCATGTCGCGCTTGAAGTCCTGCTCTATGTTGTCGAGCGTGTCGTGGGCGGCAAAGGGGTCCTCCTCGCCGGCCATCTCCACGTGGGCGCTGGCAAACTGGCGGCCCGGGCCGTAGTCGTGGACCATGAGGTCATGCGTGCCCAGGACGCCTGGGTACGAGAGGATCTTGCTCCTGATCTGGTCGATGAGCTCCGGGTCTGGCACGCGTCCAAGAAGCGGGCTTATGGCGTCCTTCACCAGGCCAAAGCCGCTCCAACAGATGAAGATGCCCACTGCGAGGCCCGCCCAGCCGTCGAGGTCCACGCCCGTCGCCGCGGAGACTATGGCCGCCGCCAGGACGGCCGCTGAGGTGATGACGTCGTTTCTGCTGTCGGCGGCCGTCGCGGCCAGCGTCTCGGAGGAGATCTTGCGGCCGAGCGCGCGGTTGAAGGCGGCCATCCAGAGTTTGACCAGCATGGAGGCGACGAGCGCGACGACGGTTGCGACGCCAAACTCCGTTGCCTCCGGGCTGGCGATCTTTGCCACGGACTCCATGACCAGGTTCACGCCGATGGCGGTGACCAGGATGGCGACAACCAGGCCGGCCAGGTACTCAAAGCGCCCATGGCCGTAGGGGTGGTCCTCGTCGGCGGGCTTGCTGGCGAGCTTGAACCCCAGGAGGCTCACCACGTTGCTGGAGGCGTCCGAGAGGTTGTTCACCGCGTCGGCCACCACGGAGACCGAGCCCGTGGCTATGCCCACCGCGCCCTTGGCAAGGCACAGCGCCACGTTGCACGCAATGCAGACGATGCTTGCCACTAGGCCGTACCTGGTGCGGACCTGAGGATCTCCAACGTTCTCGGAATCTGGGACAAACGTCCTCACGAGCCAGCCTGTCATGCCGCTCCTCCTGCGTCAACTTGGCGTGTCAGTGGGCGAGAAGTATAGCCGCGCGGTCTGGAACCTCTGTTCTATAACTCGAGGTCACACATATTAAACAAGTCACCTTCGGCATACTCGGCGGACGGGTCTGCGGTCCGCGCCGCCGCTCGCCGAGGAATGCCTGCCGCCTGCGGCATGGCCCCAGGCTTGCGCAACGCTGACGGGTTTCTTGCGGCCCCTCGCACGGCCTCCTCTCGTGAATGCCTGGGCGCTCTGCGGCCTTGGCGCCACCCGTGCAAGGACTTATGTCGTAAGCGTCCTGCCCCCGCTTGCGGGGGCAGGCGAATCCTGCGGTTTAGCGCGCCTGGCCCTCTCGGCACCGTTTTTTGCCTTCGGGTAGCCTTCTTCCACCTCGCCGCGGCGGCGGGGCGGCAAGGGGTCCTTGCCACGTTGGGAGGGAGGCTCTCGTGGAGCTGATTAGGTGCGGGGCGGCGGCCCTTCTGGGCGCGGCGCTTGCCGTCGCGGCCCTGAGCGACCTTGCGTGGCGCATCATCCCAAACGGCTGCGTCGCGTCCGTCGCGCTCTCGTGGCTTCTGGTCTGCGGGTCAGGCGAGAAGGTTGTGGAGCGGCTCGCCGAGGGCGTTGCCGGGGCGCTTGTCGTGCTTCTCCTGATGCTTGCCGCCGCGAGGCTGGGCGTTGCCCTGGGGCGAGGCACGGGGGTCGGCGGGGGAGACGTCAAGCTCCTGGCGGCCTCGGCGCTTTGGGCCGGGCCCGTCTGGGGGCTTGCGCTGGTGGGGGCCTCCTGCGCGGTGGGGCTCTGCGCCCACGGGGTGGCGTGGCTGGCCAGAAGGGCCTTCCGCCCGGATGCCGTGGTTGCGGGCGGCATCCCGCTTGGCCCCTCCATAGCTGTATCCCTGTTGGTCTTTGTCCTGGGGCCATAGCGCCCCACGTCCGCTAGACTCGGGTGTGCGGTCGAGCGGCGGCCGCCCAAACCCTGGGAGGCCCCATGATCAAGCTCGTGCTCTCCGACCTTGACTCCACCCTGCTCTGGCAGGGAGACCAGCACATAGCCACGCCCTTTGCCCTCGAGGCAATCCACGCGCTCCAGGATGCCGGGGTCCACTTTGCCCCGGCAACCGGCCGCATCTACCGGGACCTCGACGTCATGTTTGCGGGAGACTCCCGCGCCTATTCCACGGCGGTCACGAGCAACGGGCAGCTGGTCTACCTTGACGGCGAGCTCGTGGACTCGACGCCCATGGCCCGGGAGGGGCTCGAGGGCGTCCGCCATGCCCTGGCGGACGTGCCTGACGCCTACCTGGTGGTGGAGTACGGTGGCCAGAAGATGGCCGTGGACGCGCCCCTGGACTTTGTCCTGGCGCACCCGGACAACTTCTGGCACGTGGAGCAGGTGCTCCCCGAGGTTCCCAACGAGCCCTGCTTCAAGGCCAACGTGCGCGTGACCTCCAAGGACTTCTCGCGTGCTCTTGAGGTCAGGGACGCTCTTGCGGCCCGGTTTGCCTCCATGGAGTTCACCTGCCCCATGCCCGGGGTGGGCCACCTGGACCTCACGCCCAAGGGGTTTGGCAAGGAGCACGGCGGAGACTTCCTCATGGAGCGGCTGGGCCTCTCCCCGGACGAGGTCTGCTGCTTTGGAGACGCGGAGAACGACCTCGGCCTCCTCTCGCACTACCCCAACTCCGTCGCGGTGGCAAACGCCGTGCCGGCCGTCAAGGAGGTGGCGCGCTGGCACGTGGGCCCCGCCAACGAGGAGTCCGTGGCCCATGCGCTCCTGGACATTGCCCGTGCCGCCGGCGAGGGACTCATGCCCTCGTTCATGCGCCCGTAACCCGCGTGGGCTACCATGCCAGCACCGTATGACCAGAAAGGCCAAGAAGAATGAAGATTACCGACAAGCTCGCAGCCAGGCAGACCTTCTCGTTTGAGATCTTCCCGCCCAAGGGAGACCTCCCCCTCGAGAAGGCCTATGAGGTGGCAAGCGCCCTTGCCCAGGACAAGCCTGACTGGGTCTCCGTCACCTATTCCGCAGGTGGCTCCGGCAACTCCGAGAACACGGTGCCCATCGCCGCCTCCCTCGAGCGCGACCTTGGCGTGACGGCCCTGGCGCACCTCACCTGTCTGGGCTCCACCAAGGCCGACGTCGACGCCTACGTTGCCCAGCTTCACGAGTCTGGCGTCCAGAACGTGCTTGCGCTGCGCGGAGACCGCCGTCCCGGCCGCGAGGCCAAGGACTTCTCGCACGCGTCCGACCTCATCACCTACCTGCGTGACCAGTCACCCGACCTGTGCATTGGCGCTGCATGCTACCCGGAGGGCCACGTTGAGTCTCCGGACGTGGAGGAGAGCTACCGCAGCCTCTACCTCAAGCAGGAGGCGGGCGCGGACTACCTGGTCACGCAGCTCTTCTTTGACAACGAGGACTTCTACCGCTTCCGCGAGCAGTGCCTGCGTCACCGCGTGAAGCTGCCCATCGTGGCCGGCATCATGCCCTTCACCAGCGTGAAGCAGATCCAGCGCATGGCCTTCACCTGCGGCGCCTCCATTCCCGCCAAGGTGGTCAAGCGCCTCGTCCACGCCGGGGACGACCCCGCAGACCAGGCGCGCGCGGGCATCGAGTACGCCTGCGAGCAGCTTGAGGACCTTGCCGCAAACGGCGTGGACGGCCTGCACATCTACAGCATGAACAAGCCGGCCATCGCGCACGCCGCCTATGAGGTGCTCGCGGGCTGCGGTTACCTGGTCCGGTAGGGGAGAAGCGCGTGGCGCTCACCGTCGAGAAGTACGAGGTGGTCTCCGTCGATCGGGCGGAGGTCCTTCGCTATATGGGCTACGCCGGCCAGAGGCTCACAGACGAGCTCGACGCGCGTATCGACGAGGTCGTGGCGCGTTGCCTCGCCGTCGCGCGACCCGCGGGGGCGTGGGAGGTCTTCGAGGTGGCCGGCCGAGAGCCGATGGGCGAGGACGTGCCCTCGGTCCAGCTCGCGGGCGCCTCTTTGCGGCTCGAGGGCGAGTCGATCCAGAAGCACCTGGCGGGCGCCGTTGCCGTGGGCGTCATGGCGGTAACGGTGGGCATGGGTGTCGAGCGCGAGCTCAGGAGGCTTTCGCTCTCCGACCCCGTCGCGCAGGTGATCTTCGACGCGGCAGGCACCACGGCGGTCGAGCGGGCTGCCGACGCCTGCGAGGCGAGCATCGTTGCCGCGGCGCACGATCGGGGGCTCTACACGAACTTCCGCTTCAGCCCCGGCTACGGGGACATGCCGCTCTCCGCGCAGCCGGTGCTGCTGGCCACGCTCGACGCGCAGCGCAAGCTCGGCATCACGCTGTCGAAATCACTGCTCATGACGCCGACGAAGTCGGTGACGGCTGTCGTCGGCCTCTTTGGTGAGCCGCAGCCGTCGAGCCACGCGAGCTGTTCCGACTGCCTCTGCCGCGATTTCTGCCGTATCCTGCGCACGGGCAGCCCTTGCTGGAAGCGCTGAGGGGCTTGACGGTTTCTTTATATAAGAGCAGCTTCGAGGCGGTCCCTGGCGTCGGTTAGCGCCTGTTTAATGAGGTCTTTCTTTGCTGCGTCGAGGCGGTATGCGGGCACCGAGACGCTCACGCCGAAACAATGCCCGTTGCTCCTGTGGATGGGCACGGCGAGGCATTCGACTCCCTCGAGCACCTCCTGGCGGTCGTGCGCGAACCCCGTCGCCCGCGTCTCGGCAAGCTGGCCGAGCAGCTCCTCGGGCGTTTTCACGGCGTGCTCGGTGGGTCGCTCGAGCGGCAAAACAAGCGAGTCGATTGCCTCGGCGTCGCTCAGTTGGCTCAAAATCGCCTTGCCGATGGCGGTGCAGTGGGCTGGCAGCGTCTTGCCGATTTCAGACGAAAGGCGAATGCGCTGCGGGGAGTCGACTCGTGCGATATAGAGCACGCGCCCATGGTCGAGCGTGCCCGCCTGGCAGGTCTCGTTGCAGGTGCCGACCACGCGCCTCATCTCGCCCTCTATGAGCGGCAGTCCCATTGCGCCGCGGTCGAAAGCCTTGCTCAGCAGATAGGTGCGCAGCCCAATCGAGTAACGCATGGTGTCTTCGTCGTAGGCGATGTACTCCGTGTCTGCCATGGTGTGCAGGATGGGAAACAAGCTGCTTTTCGGCGCGCCGAGCTCGCGGCAGATCTCGGCCATGGTAAGGCCCTTCTGATTGGCGGCAAGAGCGTCGAGAATTGCCAATACCCTGAGCGTCGCGCGGTGCCCCGAGGTTTCTTCCGAAATTGCCATTCAAGCTCCTTAGTCATTTTTAGCTATCTTAACGCTCAATCTTCTTTTTTGTTCGTGAATACGAACGCCGTTTACAGTTAAAAACAAGCCGTTCGCCAAGCCAATACTTAGCGGAGCGAAAAGTGCTACCCTCAACAACAAGAAAACCGAATGCCGTTCGCATATACGAACGGCATTAAGGCGAGGCGGGGGCAGGGCCTGCCGTCTACTAAGGAGATCGGATGTCTGAGGGCATGCAGGAAGGCCGAAACGCGGTCCTTATCGACGACAAGGACAATGTCGTCATCGCAATCTATCCGCTTAAGGCCGGCGATGAGGTCCGCTACCCCGCGCGCGAGGGCGGCCTTGCCACGTTCGTTGCGACTGAGGATATTCCCCTCTTCCATAAAATCGCGCGCGTCGATATCGCCGTGGGTCAGAATGTTGTCAAGTACGGCGAGTTCATCGGCGTGGCGACCAGAGACATCAAGCGCGGCCAGCATGTGCACACGCAGAACTGCGAGAGCTCAGACGATCTCGAGGGCGTTGCGGTCGAGGACGTCGCTTCCGCGTCCGAGCGGAAAGCCGTTTCGACTAAGTGCACCCGTACTTTTATGGGATACCGCCGCTCGGACGGTCAGGTGGGCATCCGCAATCACGTTCTCATCCTGCCCACGAGCATCTGCGCGTCGGACACCACCGAGCGGATCGCCCGCTCCGTGGACGGCTGCGTCACCTTCCACAACCAGAACGGCTGCAGCCAGGTCAACATTGACCAGCAGATGACGGTGGATACCCTGGCGGGCCTTGCCGCGAACCCCAACATCTATTCTGTTCTCGCCGTTTCGCTGGGCTGCGAGGGCTGCCAGAACGACCTAGTGGTCGACGCCATCGCCAAGCGCACGAACAAAGAAGTGCGCACCCTCATCATCCAGGAGGTCGGCGGGTCTATCCGCGCGGTCGAGGAGGGTACGCGCATCGCCCGCGAGCTCGTGCGCGAGGCCTCCCTTTGCGAGCGCGAGGAGTGCGGCGTCGATGAGCTGATCTTCGGAACGAACTGCGGCGGCTCCGACACCTCCAGCGGTCTCGGATCAAACCCGCTGATTGGCGAGGTCTCCGACTGGATGGTTGCCCAGGGCGCCACCACGGTTCTGTGCGAGACTCCCGAGCTTTTCGGAGGTGAGCACATTCTGGCGCGCCGCGCCGCCACGCCCGAGGTGGGCGAGCAGGTGCTCAAGATCGTGCACGATTACGAGAAGTACGTGCAGATGTTCGGAGCCCAGATGCGCGAGGGCAACCCGAGCCCCGGCAACATGGCGGGGGGTCTTACCACGCTCGAGGAGAAGTCTTTGGGCTGTATCCACAAGGCGGGCCACTCGACCATCAACGCTGTTTACCCCTATGCCGCGCACATTGCTTCTCACCAGGGGCTTGTTGTCATGGACACCCCGGGCAACGATCCCTCCAGCGTCGGCGGCATCATCGCCGGCGGCTGCCAGCTCGTGGTCTTCTCGACGGGCCTGGGCACGCCCACAGGCAACGCCATCGCGCCGGTGCTGCGCCTGACCGCCAACGGCCGCACGGCTCGCACCATGGCCGACAACATCGATTTCGATGCCCAGGCAACCATCTACGGCCCGCAGTCGATGGAAGAGCTCCGAGATGAGCTCATAGACCAGATCATCCGCGTCTGCAACGGCGAGCCCACCTGTGCGGAGGCGCTTGGCTACACCGAGACGGCGCTGCCGCACCTCTGCAACTACATGTAACACTCGCTTTTCGTTTTTCCTGGCGCCCGGCTCATCCCATGCCTTGCCGCGGCGCCTCTTCACGGGCGTCGGTGCCTGCGATACGCCGGCGCCCGCACATCTTGGTTTTACCGCGGCGGGGGCCGCGTTTTGCTGGGCCTTCCCCCGAGGGCCCACGTCCGTAATTGCCCGCAATGGTCGGGCAGCGAGTAAGGAGCACATCATGGATCTTCATCTTGAGGGCAAGGTCGTCTTCGTCACCGGCGGCTTCAAGGGCATTGGCAAGGGCATCGCGCTGCAGCTCGCTCGCGAGGGCGCAATTCCTGTGGTCTTGAACCGTAAGGACGGTGTCGAGGACGAGTTCCGCGCCGAGATCTCCGAGATCACCAAGACGTTCGAGATGTACTACGTCGACCTCAACGACACCGACGCCATCAAGCCCATCGTCGAGGAGGTCTACAAGAAGTACGGCCACATCGACGGCGTGGTGAACAACGCTGGCCGCAACGATAACCTCGAGCTCGAGACCACGAGCTGGCAGGACTTCGAGAAGTCCCTGCACGGTAACCTCACGCACTACTTCGAGCTCGTCCACGAGACCTGCCCGTACCTCAAGGAGTCCAAGGGCTCCATCGTGAACATCGCCTCCAAGGTCGCCCTCACCGGCCAGGGCAAGACGACGGCCTACGCCGCCGCCAAGGGCGCCATCCTCGGCCTCACCCGTGAGTGGGCTGCCGCCCTCGTCCACGACTCCGTGCGTGTCAACGCCATCGTTGTCGCCGAGGCCTGGACGCCGCTGTACGCCAACTGGATCAAGACCTTCGGTGACGAGGAGGCCCAGCAGAAGCGTCTGTCCCTCATCACGGACCGCATCCCGCTGGAGCACCGTATGACCTCCACCGAGGAGATCGCCGACACCGCGTGCTTCCTGCTCTCCGACCGCTCCAGCCACACCACCGGCCAGTGGTGCAACGTCGACGGCGGCTACGTCAACCTCGACCGCGCGCTTGACTAGTCCGTGGCGTGAAAGAGGGCTTACGAATGTCTGATTCCACTAAGAAGACGAGTTCGAAGGGCTCAGCGGCAACCGTCGCCATCGTCCTCGTGACCTCGTTGTTCTTCGTCTGGGGCCTGACCATGAACCTGGTCAATGCCCTGAACAGCCCCATGGCTAACTACCTGGAGCTTTCCGGTACCGAGGCGAGCCTCCTGCAGGTCGCTTACTACGGCGCCTATTTCGTGATGGCCATTCCCGCCTCCATCGTGGCTAAGAAGTTTGGCTACAAGGGTGGCGTCATCATGGGCCTCGCCCTGTTCGTGCTCGGCTCGCTCGTCACCGTGCCTGCCACTAACGTTGCCTCGTACGGTATGTTCCTGCTCGCCATGTTCGTGATTGCAGCCGGTGCCTCGACGCTCGAGACCAACTGCAACCCCTACATCACCAAGCTTGGCGACGAGCAGCACGAGTCCATGCGCCTGAACCTCGCCCAGTCCTTCAACGGCGTTGGCAACATCGTGGGCCCGCTCATCCTGTCGCAGTTCCTCGGCAGCACCGTCGCCGCGGGCCAGCCGGGATTCGCCGAGGCGAAGCTGGCGTTCCTCTCCAGCATGCGCGGCATGTACATCGTGATCGCCGTCGTGCTCGCCATCGTGCTCGCCATCTTCCTCTTCGTGAAGCTCCCGACGCCTCCCGGTGACGAGGAGGAGGCGGCTAACGGCTCTGCCGAGAAGGTCACCTTCGGATCCATGCTCAAGCGCCCCTACTTCGCGCTTGGCGTACTCGCCGAGTTCGTCTTTATCGGACTGCAGGTCGCCGGTATGTCCCTGTTCTCCACCTTCGCAATGGAGCAGTGGCCTGGCATGACCGCCGGTACCGCCGCGGCGTACCTCTCGATCCTCTCGCTGCTGTTCACCGTGGGACGCTTCGTTTCCACGCCGATTATGGCCAAGGTCGACGCCGGTAAGCTGCTCGGCGTTTACATGACCGCCTCCGCCGTGCTCTTCTTCGTCGCGTTCCTCGGCCTTGGTCCGGTCTCGGTCGTCGCGATGATTGTGTCGTACCTCTTCGTCTCCATCGGCTACCCGGTCGTCTTCTCGCTCACGCTCACGGGCTTCCAGGGCTCTGCCGTCAAGACCGGTTCCTCTGCGCTCGTCATGTCCATCGTGGGCGCCGCCCTTATCCCGCTGCTGATGAGCGCCATTGCCGACGCAGCCGGCATCAATGTCGCGCTGCTCGTTGCGGTCCCGGGCTTCCTCTATGTCGCCTGGTATGGCCTGTTTGGCTGCAAGATTGGTCTGGAAAGGAAGTAGCTCAACATGTCTGATCTCAAGGTTATCGATTCCCACTTCCACGTGTGGAACCTCGACACCCAGAACCTTCCCTGGCTTGACGGCACCGACGGCACCATCACGCACACCTACAAGGTGGAGGACCTCGAGGCCGAGTATGCCCGCCAGGCTGGCGTGGAGTTCGTCGGCGGCGTGTACGTCGAGGTAGACTGCGCCGACCACGAGGCCGAGGACAAGATTGCCTTCGATCTCAAGGCTGCCCACCCCAAGATGCTCGCCTGCATGCTCCGCAGCGACGTCTCTCCGTGGATGCGCGTTCCCGCGTTTGCCGCCGGCATTCGCGAACCGCTCCACATCGACTCCGAGCCCCGTGGCCGTTGCCTCGAGCCCAGCTTCGTCGAGGGCCTTCACACGCTGGCTGCCAAGGGCCTGCCGTTTGAGTCCTGCAACCGCGTGAACGAGCTCGAGGACGCCTACGAGGCATTCGCCCAGGCGCCCGAGGAGACCGTCATCCTGAACCACCTCGGCAACGTCGAGGCGCTCACGCCGGAGTGGTGCGCGGTCATGAAGAAGTTCGCGACCCTGCCGAACCTCTACGTGAAGGTCTCTGGTTTCCCCACGGCCGACAAGCAGTTCGTCTCCGAGCTGCTCAAGTTCACGCGCGACACGTTCGATCCCAAGAAGCTCCTGTATGCGTCCAACTGGCCTGTCGTGAAGCTCTATAGCTCCTTCGACGAGCACTTCCAGACGCTGCGCGACGCGTTTGGCGACGACGAGGACTTCTTCATGAACAACGCTGTGCGTGCGTATGGTCTTAAGATTAAGTAATTTTTTTCTGATCTACGGGGCTTGCCCCAGAAAGAGAGCCAGCTATGTTTGAGGGAGTCTTCTGCCCCTCCATCACCATCACCGACGACGAGGGCAAGATCGACTTCGACCTCTGGGGCAAGCACCTGGACCACTTGGCGGACGCAGGCCTCGACGGCGTGCTTCTGTTCGGAAGCATCGGCGAGTTCTACAGCGTGAGCCTTGAGGACAAGAAGGCCGTCGTCGATTTTGCTGTCAAGCGTGTCGGCGGTCGCATGAAGGTCTTCGTCGGCGTGGGCGACACCACCTACGCGAATGTCCTCGACCTCACCCGCTATTCCGAGAAGGCGGGCGCGGACGCGGTCCTCGCCGTGTCGCCGTACTACTTCGGGCCGAGCGACGCCACCGCCGAGGAGTACTTCGGTGGCATCGCGCAGGCCACGGAGCTGCCCGTGATTCTCTATAACTTCCCAGCTCGCACGGGCACCGACCTCAACCCCGAGCTTGTCGCGCGCCTTGCCGCGGCTCACAAGAACATCTGCGGCATCAAGGACACCGTGGACACCATCAGCCACACGCGCAAGGTCATCCGTGCCGCGCGTGCCGTGAACCCCGAGTTCACGGTTTTCTCCGGTTTCGATGAGTACTACCTGGTCAACCGCGTGAGCGGTGGCAACGGCGTCCTTTGCGGCCTGACCAATGTCGAGCCCGAGCTCTTCTCGCGCATGCACAAGGCCTACCAGTCCGGCGACCTTGCGACCGCCGTCGAGTGCGCCGAGCGTATCTCCAAGCTGATGGCCGTCTACGACGTGTGCGATCTTTTTGTCTCGGCCATCAAGGCGGCCGTGAACGTCAAGGGCCTTCCCATCTCGACCAAGATCTTCGAGCCGGCCGTCCAGGCCACGCCCGAGCAGGTCTCTGCGATTCGTGAGCTTCTTGCTTAATTGATTTCGAGCGTTTGAGTTTAGGTTCCTATCTGAATTCAGGCTTGATTCGCATCGCTAGCCGCATACCTTGTAATAAAACAGCCTTCTCTCGAATTATTCAGTCGAGAGAAGGCTGTATTTGTGTATCCATAGATAATGGATCTCGGACGAGGCGGCAATAGCCCTGAGGAATAGCAAGCGCATTCTAACGGACTCGTATGTCGTTGCGGAATTCTGGATTGCTCTTACGGTCAGACGGCCGCGCTGGACCCGTCCTCGGGCATGTTGTCACCTGTTTTCGGGAGCTGGATTATTCGAGACTCTATTTCGGGCGAGTTCTAGAATTACCTCTTCTAACGCCGGTAACATACTGATCTGAACGATAACGTGGGGAGATGCGCATGGCAAACGCAAAGAAGCTCGACTGTACCTGGCCCAAGGCCCGCCTGGAGCCGAGGCGCCTGCGCGTGGCCGACGACTATCTGCAGGGCGTCCTCGACGGAAAGAGCTTCCTCGTGTTCGACGGCGCCATGGGTACGCAGCTGCAGGCGCGCGGCCTTGCCGCCGGCGAGCTGCCCGAGCTTCTGTGCCTCACCAACCCCGAAGAGGTGACGCAGATCCACGCCGCCTATGTGGCCGCCGGCGCAGACGTGGTCACCACCAACACCTTTGGCGCAAACCAGGACAAGCTCGGCACGGCGGCGACGGTGGAGGAGATCTTCGATGCCGCCGTGGCCTGTGCCCGCAGGTCGGGGGCCCGCTACGTCGCCGCGGACATCGGCCCAACCGGGCAGCTCTTGGAGCCCATGGGCACGCTGCCCTTCGACGACGCCTACGAGCTGTTTGCCTGCCAGGCGCGAGCCGCCACCGCCGCGGGCGCCGACCTCTTTATCATCGAGACCATGGCCGATCTCGCGGAGGCCAAGGCGGCACTCCTGGCCGTGAGGGAGAACTCCGACCTGCCCGCCTTCGTGACCATGACGTTTGCGGAGGACGGAAGGACGTTTTTGGGCACCACGCCCGAGGTGGCCGCGGTGACGCTCTCCTCGCTGGGGGCAGACGCCGTGGGCATCAACTGCTCCCTTGGCCCCGACGACCTCGTGCCGCTCGTGGAGCGCATGCTGCCGTGGGCAAAGTGCCCCGTCATGGTGCAGGCAAACGCCGGGCTTCCGCGCGTCGAGGACGGCGTCACCGTCTTTGACGTGCACCCCGAGGAGTACTGCGAGGCCGTGCGCGTCATGCTGGACGCCGGCGTCACCATCGTCGGCGGCTGCTGCGGCACCGCCCCCGCCTACACGCGCGGGGAGCGTGGGCTTCTCGCCGGAAGGACGCCTGCGACCCGCAAGGTCCGCGACTGGTTTGCCATGGCCGGCCCCCAGAGGCTCATGTCCCTGGCGCCGGGCCAGGTAGGCGTCATCGGCGAGCGCATCAACCCCACGGGCAAGAAGAAGATGAAAGAGGCCCTGCGCACCGGCAACCACGACTACGTGATGGGCGAGGCCATCTCCCAGACCGAGGCCGGGGCCCAGATCCTTGACGTCAACGCCGGCCTGCCGGAGATCGACGAGCGCGCCGTCATGATGAGGCTTGTCTCGGAGCTGCAGGGCGTGACCACGCTTCCGCTGCAGATTGACGCCGCAGACCCCGAGGTCATCGAGGCCGCCGTGCGCTCGTATCCAGGCAAGGCCCTCATCAACTCCACCAACGGCAAGCAGGAGACACTTGACGCCGTGCTTCCCATTGCCAAGCACTACGGCTGCGCCATCGTGGGCCTCACGCTTGACGAGGAGGGCATTCCGCCCACGGCCGAGGGCCGCCTTGCCGTGGCGAGGAAGATCGTGGCGGCAACCGACGCCATCGGCATCCCGCGCCAGGACGTGGTCATTGACTGCCTGTGCATGGCCGCCTCCACCGACCAGACGGCGCCGCGGGCCATCCTGGACGCCATCTCGGCGGTCAAGCGCGAGCTGCCCGGCGTCCGATGCGTGCTGGGCGTCTCCAACATCAGCTTTGGCCTGCCGTTCAGGCCCCTGGTCAACGGCACCTTCCTGGCCGGGGCCTTTGCCGCCGGCCTTGACCTCGCCATCATCAACCCGCTGGTACAAAGGATGATGGACGTGGTCAACTCCTGGCGCGTCCTCTCCGGCGAGGACGAGAGCGCCCAGAGCTACGTCGCCGGCTACGTCAACCGCTCCGACGCCCTGCCCGCTGGCGGCGCGACGGCTCCCGCCGGACAGCCGGCGGCCGCCTCTGGCCCAGCCTCTGCCGCGGCGCCCCAGACGCCCGAGGAGGAGGCCCGCGCCCTGGTGCTTGCCGGCCGCAAGGGCCCCATGCCTGAGGTCATCTCGCGCGTGCTCGCCGAGCACGACGTCATGTACGCCATCAGCGAGGTCCTCATCCCGGCGCTGGACGAGGTGGGCATCCGCTTCGAGAAGGGTACGTTCTTCCTGCCGCAGCTCATGGCCAGCGCCGAGGCCGCCAAGGCGGGCTTCGAGACCATCAAGGCCGCAAACGCCTCCGCGGGCGCCGACCAGGCTCTGCCCCAGAAGGGCAAGGTCGTGGTCTGCACCGTCCACGGGGACATCCACGACATAGGCAAGAACATCGTCCGCATGCTGCTGGAGAACTACGGCTACGACGTGCTCGACCTCGGGCGAGACGTGCCCGCCGAGGCGGTTGCCGACGCCGTGGTCAAAGACCACGTCGAGCTCGTGGGCCTCTCCGCGCTCATGACCGCGACGGTGCCCGCCATGGCCGAGACCATCGAGCTTCTCCACGAGCGCGCGCCCTGGTGCAAGACGATCGTAGGCGGGGCCGTGCTCAACCCCGAGTACGCCAAGATGGTCGGTGCCGACTACTACGCCAAGGACGCCACCGAGACCGCCCGCATAGCCGCCGAGGTCCTAGGCTAGCCCAGCGTCCTCCTGACGGCATCATGCCAGCCGGCAAGAAGCGCCTCTGCCCGGGCCTCGTCCATCTGGCGGCGGAAGACGTCGTCTGAGGCGCGCAGGCCGCGCAGCTCGTCGGTGCCGCTCCAGAAGCCGGTGGCAAGGCCGGCCAGGTAGGCGGCGCCCAGCGAGGTGGTCTCCAGGTTGGCCGGCCGCCTGAGTTCGCAGCCCAGCAGGTCCGCCTGGAACTGCATGAGGAAGCCGTTGGCGCTGGCGCCGCCGTCGACGTTGAGCACGCCCAGAGGCGCCCCGGCGTCTGCCGCCATGGCGTCCGCGAGGTCGCGGATCTGGTAGGCAAGCGCCTCCAGCGCGGCCCGCGCCAGGTGCGCCCTTCCCGTCCCGCGGGTGAGTCCCAGGATGGAGCCGCGCGCGTCGGGCCTCCACCACGGGGCGCCCAGGCCCGTGAAGGCGGGCACGATGTAGACCCCGCCGGTGTCCGGCACGCTCTTGGCCAGGTACTCCGTCTCGGCCGCGTTGGAGATGATGCCCAGCTCGTCGCGAAGCCACTGCACCAGCGCCCCGGCCACAAAGACGGACCCCTCGAGCGCGTACTCGGTGCCCCGCGTTCCCGGTGCGCTGGCAACGACGGTGGTCACCAGGTTGTGCGAGCTCTCGCACGCCTCGTGCCCGGTGTGCAGCAGCATGAAGCAGCCGGTGCCGTACGTGTTCTTTGCCTGGCCGGCTCCAAAGCAGCACTGGCCAAAGAGCGCTGCCTGCTGGTCTCCGGCCACGCCCGTGATGGGGATGCCCGCCGGGACGCCGGGGTAGCTCGTCTCGCCAAAGAAGCCGGAGCTGGGGCGGACCTCCGGCATCATGGACGTGGGGACGCCAAACAGGTCAAGGAGCTCCTGGTCCCAGCAGCCGCGATGGATGTCGTAGAGCATGGTGCGGCTGGCGTTGGTGGGGTCCGTCGCGTGGACGAGGCCGCCCGTGAGCACCCAGACAAGCCACGTGTCCACGGTGCCAAAGAGCAGCTCGCCGGCCTCGGCCCGCTCCCTCGCTCCGGGCACGTTCTTAAGGATCCAGGCGATCTTGCTTGCCGAGAAGTACGCGTCCGGCAGAAGGCCCGTCTTGGCTCGCACCATCTGACGCACCTCGGGGGCTCCGCACACCCGCTCCACCAGCTCGGCGGTGCGCCGGCACTGCCACACGATGGCGTTGCAGACCGGGGCGCCCGTCGTCGGGTCCCACACCACGGTGGTCTCGCGCTGGTTGTCTATGCCAATGGAGTCTATGTCCTCCGCCCCAAGCCCGTGCCTTGCCAGAAGCTCGGTCAGGCACCCAAGCTGCGAGAAGAGAATCTCCTGGGGATTGTGCTCCACCCAGCCGGGCTGGGGGAATATCTGCTGGAAGGGCCTCTGCACGCAGTCGACCACATGACCGCCCCGGTCTACGAGCACGGCCCTCGAGCTTGTGGTTCCCTGGTCAAGCGCTATGACGTACTTCTGTCCGCTCATGCGTTGCCGCCTCCGTTTCCCAGGCGCTGGTCAAGCCAGCCCCAGACGTCCCCAAAGACCCGCGTGTGGTCCTTCTCGTTCAAGATCTCATGTCGCATGCCCTCGTAGATGACGCAGGTGACGTCCGTGGAGCCAGCCTGCTCGGCAAGCTTTGCCGCCGCCTGAACGCCACGGCCCATGTTGCCCACCGGGTCTCCGCCGCCCGAGACGTAGAGCAGGGGCAGGTCGTGCGGCACGCGTGCGGCGCAGGCCTTGGAGCAGGCCTCGCGGGTGAGCGCCGTGAGCGTTGCGTAGCCGCCGGCCGAGAACATGGCACCGCACTCGGGGTCTGCCACGTAGGCGGCCACGTTCTCCTCGTTGTGGGAGAGCCACTCAAGCCCCGTGGAGCCGGGCGCCGCCTTCGAGAAGGCGCCTGCGCCCATGGAGTCAAGCAGGCGCGATCGATGGTCTTCTCCGCGCACGGCGCAGATGGCGCGGGCGAGGAGGTTCCCGGCGGCAGAGACGGGGACGGCGACCGTCCCCGTGCCGCAGATGACGGCGGCCGCCAGGCCGCCTCCGTGGCGCGAGAGGTAGACGCGCGTGATGTAGCTGCCCATGGAGTGGCCGAAGAAGACGTAGGGCGTGCCTGCGGCAACTTGGCCGCCGACCAGCCGCCTCAGCCGGTGCTCGTCCTCTACCAGGGCGTCTGCGCCGCCGCGCGCCGGAAGGCATCCGTGCCGGCTTGGGTCGGCGGAGCGGCCGTGGCCAATGTGGTCGTCTCCGCAGACGACGAGCCCCCGCGCGCAGAGGAAGCGCGCAAACTCGTCGTAGCGGCGCACGTGCTCGCTCATGCCGTGGACCACCTGCACCACGGCGCGCGGGGCGGGCAGGCCGTCCCTCTCGGGCAGCCCCTCGGGCCGCCAGACGCACGCATGGATGGTCGAGCGGCCGTCGGCGGAGTCAAAGGTGATTTCATCGCAAATAACGTCCTGGTAGAGTGCCGTGTCTGCCATGGGTGGTCCAATTCTCCTCTTGGGACGCTTCCTCCGGGATGGCGCCTTGCGTCCGATAGGGCAATTGTTCCCCAGCGACACGCCTGCCTTCCGCATGGCGTCGCCAAAGCGGTCGGCGGCGCAAAAACACACGGGTGCGGCAGTGCGTTGGACTACACTCGAGGAAAGGCACGCACGGGAGAGGGCGCGCGAAGAGAAGGGGCGGTGCTCCATGGGGCGTCACTGCACTGACTGCGTTTTTGGCACGTTCACGTTGAGCGAGAAGACCGGCAAGTACCAGGGGGCGTGCAGCAGGGGATACACGTTGACCGATCCCAAGGTAACGCGTTCTCCCGACAACCGCCTTGCGGACGACCCGTCCTCGCTTGTCCCCACGGTTGACCCTCTGGGCAAGGAATACCTGCGGACATCCAATGTCTGCGAGCGCTTTACCAGCCCAAACGCCGTCATCGACGCATCGAGCGAGCGCATTCGCCCCAGATAGAGCAACATGTGCCGCAAAACGTGTCAGTTGCGCCAAATGCTTTGGGGCGTGATACTTTAATCAGATAATCAGTTATGGCAACTGACATAAAAGGCACAAGGGACTTCTCGTCCCTTTCAATCGCTGCCGCTCGCTTGGCGTGACCAGACGGCAGCGGAAGGCACTGGTGTGAGAATGGCGCAGACCGACGTGCGCCCGCGCTGCGCGGACGAGGACGCGGACACAAAGAGGCGGCTTGTGGCTGCCGCGACCGACGAGTTCTTTGCGTGCGGCTACTCGGGGGCCTCCCTGAGGCAGATCTGCTCCAGGGCGGGCGTCACCACCGGAGCGCTCTACTTCTTCTTCGAGAACAAGCAGGACCTGCTGAGAAGCGTCATCGACCCGCTTGCAAAGGGCGCGCTCGAGCTGTTGGGCGAGGGTGGCCCCTACGGCCCGGAGAGCCCCTACGCCACGGGCGTCGTCTCGCGGGACTACGAGCGCGAGAGCGGCGTGCTCCACAAGATCACGGGCGAGTTCTTCAGGCAGCGCCGCCTGGTCTCCATCGTTCTCTCCAACAGGGACAACGTCGTCGTCGCGGGCTTTCTGGCCGACGTCTGCCAGCTCATCAAGAAGAACACCCGCGCCCACGTCCAGGCATGCACCGGAAGCGCGGACTCCCTGGACGACTTCGAGCTCAACTGGCTCGCGTCCACCATCACCGACGCCGTCCTGGAGGTCCTTGCCAACGACGAGGACACCGTCGTGGCAGACCGCCACATCACCTCGCTTCTGGGCTTCATCCGCCTGGGCGCGGACGCCTTCCTGCCCCAGCGCGTCTAGGCGGAGCCCCGAGCGCACCCATCAAGCCCCAAGGCAAGGCCGCCCGGCGAGAAGCGAGGACTTCTCGCCGGGCGGCCCTCGTTGACGTGGCCCCCGCGCCTACTGCAGGCCGTAGAGCGAGCTGAACTTCTGCGTCAGGTAGTCCGTGTAGTACGCAGGCGAGAAGGGCTCTCCGCACGCGGCGAGCATGAGCTCGTCGGAGTCCTTGGCACGGCCCCAGTGCCAGATGTTGGTGCGCAGCCACTCGCGGATGGGCGCGAGGTCGCCGGAGGCGCAGACGGCATCAAAGTCCATGCCGCCGGCCACCATGGCGGCCTTGAGCTGGGCGCCAAAGGCGCTGCCCAGCGCGTAGGTGGGGAAGTAGCCCAGGCTGCCGTCAGACCAGTGGGTGTCCTGCAGGGCGCCGCGGGCGTCGTCAGGCACGTCGAGGCCCAGGTACTCCTTGTGCTTGGCCGCCCAGAGCGCGGGGATGTCGGCCGCCTTGGCCTCGCCCGAGAAGAGCATCTGCTCAAGCTCGTAGCGGATGAGGATGTGGAGCGGGTAGGTGAGCTCGTCGGCGTCGCAGCGGATGAGGCAGGGCTCGGCGCAGTTCTCGGCAAGGTAGAGCTGGTGGGGCGTCACGCGGCCGAGCTGGCCGGGGAAGCGCCTCTGCAGCACCTCGAGCAGCGGCCCCGCAAAGGCCTCGGAGCGGCCCACGATGTTCTCGAAGAAGCGCGACTGGGCCTCGTGCATGCCCATGGAGGTGCCGCCCTTGAGCGAGGTCATGGCGTAGGCCGGGTCGACGTTCTGCTCGTAGAGGGTGTGGCCGCCCTCGTGGAGCATGGAGAACACGTTGGAGAGCACGTTGTCCTCGTAGACGTGGCTGGCGATGAGCACAAAGCCCACGCCCGGGCCGCCCGTGAAGGGGTGCTCGGTGCGGCCGAGCCACAGGGCGTCCTCGTCCACGCCCTCCAGGCGCATGAGGTCGCCGGCGAGTGCCCACTGGCGCTCCACGTCAAACTTGCCGTCCATGACCTTGTGGTCGGGCTTGTGACGGCTTGCCATGCAGTCGGCAAGAAGCGGAACCACGCAGTCCTTGACCTGGGCAAAGAACGGGTCGTAGAAGGCGCGGCTCGTGCCGTGCTCAAACTCGTCGAGCCAGACGTCGTAGGGGTCTTTCTCGGCGTTCTTGGCCTGGGCCATGTGGCGCATGGCCTCCACGATGCGGTCCAGGTAGGGCTCGAAGCTCGCCCAGTCGTTGGCCGCCTTGGCGCGGCGCCAGACGTCGTTTGCCTCGGTGGTGAGGCGGGTGAAGGCGGCCTGCTCCTCGGCGGGGACGTCGATGAGGGAGGCGCGGTCTCGGCGGATGATGCGGGCCTGGGCCAGGCGCGTCTGCCCCATGAGCTCCGGGTTCTGCTCTATGCGGTCCAGAAGCAGTCCGACCTCGGGCGCGCAGAGCGCCTCGACGCGCTCCTGCTCGAGCAGGGCCACGGCCTCGCCGCGCTCGGCGGTCGCCTTTGCCGGGTCTATGACGGGGCCAAGGGAGGCTATCTCGTCGATGGCGTAGCGGTGGCAGTAGAGCGTGCGCTCCAGGGCGTCCAGCTGGGCGATGTCGGCGCGCGGGTTGGGGATTGCCGGCTCGCTTGCGGGCGCGGCGTTGGCGTTGGTCATGGATCCTCCTCGGGTTGGGTGTCCTCCCATGAGTCTACCCTCGCGCCCCCTGCCGTGACCCGCCAAAGGCAGGACCGCCTCACCCCCTTGGCGCTTTGCCGGCCAATTGTGTCCGCAGGCGTCCCATTTGGGACTTGAAGCGCTTGCGTGCCTTCCGCTCACCGTATGATGGCGAGAAGCACACGGACGCGTTACGGCGAAAGGACCCGCAAGATGGAAGCTGTTCTTGGCATCGACGTTGGCGGCACCAGCATCAAGGCCGGCCTCTTCACCCCCGAGGGCGAGCTGCTCGAGGAGCGCAAGATCCCGACGCCGGCCCTTGTGGACGATGCGGCCTACGCCGCCGTGACCGATGGCCTGAAGCGCATCCTCGACGCCCACGACGCCACGCCCGAGGACGTCATCGCCTGCGGCCTGGACATCCCCGGCCCCGTTGCCGATGACGGCACGGTGGGCTTCCTCCCCAACATCAAGCTCGACCCGGAGGGCCTGGTGGGCGCCATCAGCTCCGTCTTCCCGCGGGCGCAGATAGCCTTCGTGAACGACGCCAACGCGGCCGCCCTGGGAGAGATGTGGGCCGGCGTGGCGCATGGCACCTCCAGCTACGTGCTCATTGCCCTGGGCACGGGCGTGGGCGCCGGCGTCGTGGCCAACGGGCGCCTGGTCGCGGGCGCCTTTGGCGCGGGCGGAGAGATCGGCCACATCACGGTCAACCCCAACGAGACCCTGACCTGCGGCTGCGGCCGCAAGGGCTGCCTCGAGCAGTATGCCAGCGCCAAGGGCATCGTCCGCCTCTACCTCACCGAGTGCGAGGCGCGCGGCGTCACGCCCGTCAAGGTGGAGCACGCCACCGACACCCTCTCCGTCTTCCGCGCGCTCGCCTCCGGCGACGACTGCGCCAAGCTGGCCGTCGACCAGATGTGCGAGTACCTGGCCCAGGCCATGGCCCAGGTCTCCTGCGTTGTCGACCCCGCCATGTACCTCATCGGCGGCGGCGTGGCCGGCGCCTTTGCCACGTTTGCCCCGGAGCTGCGCCGCCGCTTTGCCGTCCACGCGCTTCCCACCTGCAGGGACGTCCGCATCGAGGCCGCGAGCCTGGGCAACCAGGCGGCCATGTACGGCTGCGCCTACGAGGCCCTGCGCCTGCGCGACGCGGCCGGCAAGTAGGCGACGGACACTTCTTGCCTCCGTTTGCGTGCGCCGGTGCGCCTCTCGCCGCATAGATGTTGACAAATTGGCAACTGGTGGTTTCTAGCACCTCCAAACCGAGTTCGGAGGTGCTATTCTTTGTGGTGTTGTTTGTGAAAGCCGCGGCCCAGAACCACTGCGGCATGGCTGAGAAGGAGCCGGCATGAGCGAGACCGTCACCGCGTCCCACGTTTTCCTTGGCAACACCGCGTCCTCCGTCGACGAGGTCCTGCAGTTCCTGTCCGAGAAGGCCGTCGAGCTGGGCGTCACCGACGACGCCGAGGCCACGCTGGAGGCCTTCAAGAACCGCGAGGCAGAGGGCACCACGGGCATGATGGGCGGCTTTGCCATCCCGCACTGCAAGAGCGACATCGTCAAGCAGGCCACCGTCATGGTCGTCAAGTTCTCCGGCGAGGTTGCCTGGAGCTCCATGGACAACGCCCCCATCAAGTGCGCCATCGCACTGCTCATTCCCGCCGCGCAGGCTGGCGACGTCCACCTGCAGCTGCTCTCCCACGTGGCCGTCCTGGTCATGGACGAGCACTTCAGGGCCGACGTCCTGGCCTCCGATGACCCGGAGCAGATTGCCGCCCGCCTGAACGAGGGTCTGGCCGAGTAGGCCGCTCCAGCAAGAGCCTCTTTGAGCCCGGTACCTGCCTGGTGCCGGGCTCTTCTTGTGGTAGAAGTGATCGGTGCGGCCCGCTGGCGCCGCCGCCCGCATGCGTCCCAGGGGAGAAGACCATGGCCATCAAGCTCATCTTGACCGACATTGACGGCACCATCATGCCCTACGGCAAGAGGCAGGTGACGCAGAGGTGCCGTGACGCCTTCCACGCCGCCATGGACGCGGGCATCCTGGTGGGCCCGGCGAGCGGCCGCTTCTTCTCCTGGATCCCCAACTTCTTTGGCGGGGACGAGGCCTGCTGCCAGACGGCGCTTGCCACCAACGGCATGCAGGTCTACCTAGAGGGCCGCAAGGTCCTGCAGAAGGAGCTGCCGCCCGCCGCGCTGCGGACCATCATGGGGGCGCTTCAGGACGTGCCCCAGTCCGGCCTGCTGGTCTTTGAGGGCGCCCGACCGCTCCTGGTCCAGGGCTCCCGGGATGACCTGGCCATCGCCTTCCCGTCCTACGCAAAGACCTGCGAGGACGCCGACGCGCTGCCGGAGGCCGGCATCACCAAGGCAAACGTCTTCCTGGTGGGGGACCTCGAGCGCACCCGCGAGGTGGTGGGCGCCTTTGACGCGCTGACCGACGAGGTCGACCTCGACGTCCCGCAGCCCATGTTCTCGAACGTGGTGCCCGCCGGCTGGAACAAGGGCGCCGCCCTGCGCTGGCTCTGCGAGCGCGTGGGGGTGACCCCCGAGGAGGCCGTCGTCTTCGGGGACGCCGGCAACGACCTGCAGATGTTTGCCGCGACGCCCAACTCGGTCGCCGTGGCCAACGCCCTGCCCGAGGCCCGCGACGCCGCTCGCTACCACATTGGCCCCGTCGAGGACGACGCGGTTCCCGCCGCCATCGAGGCGCTCGCGCGCGGCGAGTGGCCGTTTGCCGACTAGCCTTCCGGGCCTGCCCTTGGAGGTGCCTGGCGGTGCCGTTTGCGCCGCTGGCGGATTACTTAAGACCGCGGTCTTCTTTGCGCCGGGCGTGGGGTACCGTAAAAATGATGGCCGTTGAGAGGAGACCCCATGGGTGCAACGTCAAAGAAGCAGCCGCTCTATGGCCAGCTGGTGGACAGTCTGCGCGAGAAGATCGAGACCGAGTACGAGCCGGGTGACCTGCTGCCCTCAGAGCGCGAGCTGTCCGAGGACTACTGCATCTCCCGCACGACGGTGCGTCTGGCGCTGAAGGAGCTCGAGACCCTGGGCTTCATCAAGCGGCGCCACGGCAAGGGCACCTTCGTCGCCGACCGCTCCCAGGAGACCACCAACCTCACGCGCGCCTACAGCTTCTCGGAGCAGATGCGCAGCCTCGGCCGCATCCCGCGCTCCGAGCTCCTTGAGTTCTGCTCCGGCGAGGCCTCCAAGACGGTGGCCGACCGCATGGGCCTTGCCGCCGGCGAGCGCGTGATCTCAATGCGCCGCCTGCGCCTTGCCGACGACGTTCCCATGCTCATCGAGCACACCTACCTGCCTGGCAAGATCTTCTCGGGCCTGACGTCTGACGAGGTGGATTCCCGCTCGCTGTACAAGATCATGGCCCAGGACTACCACGTCGAGGTCCGCGTGGCCGAGGAGGAGTTCTACGCGAGCGTGGCCCGCAGGGAGGACGCGCGCCTCCTGGGCATCTCCGAGGGGGCTCCCGTCCTGCAGCTCTTCCGCCTGACCTACAACACCAGAAATCAGGTGGTCGAGTTCACCAAGGGCGTCGCCCGCGCCGACCAGTTCCACTACAAGGTCTCCTACTACGGCGGCTCCAGCGCCTGACGCTGGGGACGTTGTTAGTTACCTGGTAAAAGGGACACCCATGCCGTTGGCCCCCTGCGGGCTGGCGCGAGTGCCGCCGCGTTGCGGCGCTGCGCCGCCGGTGGGTGACAAAAACTACTCAATAGGCACGCTGGCTCCTCGTTTTCCCTGCTCGGTTACGCCGTCTTGTGCACCGGTCGTGTGACAAAGCGCCTCTTAAGCCAAGGCCTTCTTCCCCATAGACTCTGAGTTGTCAGAGAGATGAGTCGAGAGAGGAGGCAAGCATGGCCTTGTTCGATTCCAGCCACGTCATTGATGGGCTTGAGGCCGCCGACCAGGACGCCGTCTTTGAGGCCCTGGCGCAGAAGGCCGTCGAGCTCGGAGTGACGTCGGATGCGTCCGCAGTCGTCGCAGACCTGCACGCCTGCGGCGTTTCTGGTGAGTTTTGCCTTGAACCAAGAAGTTCAATTTTGCCGTGCTATAGTTGCCACAAGTTCAATTCCAAAGTTGAACCTCAGTCCTCAAATTGAACTACGGGAGAAGCACACGATGGCACGGGAGACTTTCCAGACAAGACTCAAGAGGGCCATGGAGAGTGCCGGCCTCAAGCAGGTCGACCTCGTGCGCATTGCCGCCGAGCGTGGTGCCAAGCTTGGAAAGAGCCAGGTCAGCCAGTATGTCTCGGGCAAGGTCACGCCCCGAAGGGACGTCATGGAGCTCCTTGCCGGCGTCCTTGGGGTCACGCCCCAGTGGCTTATGGGCGCCGCGGACGCCAAGCCTGACGACGTCGCGCCCGCGGACGTCGCGCCTGAGGCCGCAGCGCCCCAAGCCCCGAGCACTTCTCGCCAAAAGAAAACGGACCAAGGGAGCGTCACCATGCGAGAGTTCAAGAAGTCCAACAAGCTCGACAACGTCCTGTACGACGTCCGCGGTCCCGTGGTGGACGAGGCCGCCCGCATGGAGGAGGACGGTGCGCGCATCCTGAAGCTCAACATCGGCAACCCGGCGCCGTTTGGCTTCAGGGCTCCCGACGAGGTGGTCTACGACATGCGCCAGCAGCTCACGGACTGCGAGGGCTACTCTGACTCCCGCGGTCTCTTTGCCGCGCGCAAGGCCATCATGCAGTACGCCCAGCTGCGCAACATCCCCAACGTGGACATGAAGCACATCTACACCGGCAACGGCGTCTCCGAGCTCATCCAGCTCTCCATGCACGCGCTCGTCGACGACGGCGACGAGGTGCTCGTCCCCAGCCCGGACTACCCGCTGTGGACCGCCTGCGTCACCCTGGCCGGCGGCCACGCCGTCCACTACGTCTGCGACGAGCAGAACGAGTGGAACCCTGACCTGGCCGACATGGAGTCCAAGGTCACCAGCCGCACCAAGGCCATCGTGGTCATCAACCCCAACAACCCCACGGGTGCCGTCTACTCCAAGGAGGTTCTGGAGGGCATCGTCGAGATCGCCCGCAAGCACCAGCTCATGATCTTTGCCGACGAGATCTACGACCGCCTGATCATGGACGGCTACCAGCACATCTCCATCGCCTCGCTCGCGCCCGACCTGCCGTGCGTGACGTTCTCCGGCCTCTCCAAGTCCCATATGATCTGCGGCTACCGCGTGGGCTGGATGGTGCTCTCGGGCAACCAGCGCTGCATGAGGGACTTCATCTACGGCGTCAACATGCTGTCCAACATGCGCCTGTGCTCCAACGTGCCCGCGCAGTCCATCGTCCAGACGGCCCTGGGCGGCTACCAGAGCGTCAACGAGTACATCCGTCCCGGCGGCCGCGTCTACGAGCAGCGCAACTACGTCTACGAGGCGCTCAACGCCATCGACGGCATTACGGCTGTCAAGCCCAAGGCGGCCTTCTACATCTTCCCCAAGATGGACGTCAAGAAGTTCAACATCACGGACGACGAGCAGTTTGCCCTTGACCTGCTGCACCAGAAGAAGATTCTCATTACCCGCGGCGGCGGCTTCAACTGGGGCGAGCCCGACCACTTCCGAATTGTCTACCTGCCGCGCATGGAGGTGCTCAGGGAGTCCATGGAGGACCTCGCGGACTTCTTCGCGCACTATCGCCAGTAGCGGGTCACCCAGGGTCCCGCAGCCATCGGTCCTCCCAGGCCGCCTCGCCGTCTGTCGGTGCGTCACGCACCTGTAACGGCGGGGCGGCCTTCTTCCATGACCTGCTGGAGGACACCGACGTCACAGAGGAGGAGATTGCGCAGATAGGCGAGCCCGAGGTGCTTGCCGCGGTCAAGGCGCTTGCCAAGCAGCCGGGCTACGTGATGACCGACTATGTGGCGGGCGTTCGGATTGCGGCGTTACTGTGTGCACGCACTTTGTCTACCTGCGGACTTGTTTCTGCAACGTAAACTTGTGAGCTTGTGAAGCGGCGCATGGTGCGCCGCGCTGTGAACGCCCATGGGGCGCAGAAGGAGACGCATGTCTGAGTACACCGAGAACGAGAACGTGATGGACGAGGCCTTGGAGGCCGCTGAGGAGACGGTCGAGGAGACCGAGGAGATCGTCGAGGCCGAGGAGGCTGCCGACGAGGAGACCAAGCAGGCCGAGGAGGTCGTCGCCGAGGAGCAGGACCGCGACGCCATCCTCTTTGACAAGGCACAGCGTGCCGCCCGCCTTCTGCGCAACCGTCGCGACGCCATCTCCAAGGAGGCCGACACCAAGGCCGAGCGCATGAGCGACATGGTTCGTGCCCTCAAGCTCCTGGAGCTCAAGCCCAAGATGGAGCAGAAGGAGATGGCCGACCTGCTGGGCATGAGCCTGCGCGCCCTTGACGAGCTCATGGCCAAGGCCGAGGCCGAGGACCTGGTGGGCCGCATCGAGTCCGAGGAGGACGACAAGCGCAAGGTCGTCGTCTTCGCCGCCGAGGGCGCCGTCGAGGCTGCCGCCAACGCCAAGCCGGAGAAGGACCACTACGTCCCCAGCCTCTCTGACGAGAAGATCGATGAGATCTGCGCCATGCTCGACGAGATCATCAACCCGCTGACCGAGATGGGCCTGGACAACGACCGTCGCGACGGCCGCGGCGGCTTCGGCGGCCGCGATGACCGTCGCGGCGGCGACCGTGGCGGCTTCCGCGGCGGCGACCGTGGCGGCCGTGGCGGCTTTGGTGGCCGTGGCGGCGACCGTGGTGGCCGCGGTGGCTTCGGCGGCCGCGATGACCGTCGCGGCGGCGACCGCGGTGGCCGCAGCTTTGGCGACCGTGGCGGCTACGGCAACCGCGGCGGCTACGGCGACCGCGGTGGCCGCGGTGGCTTCGGCGGCCGTGACAGCCGTGGCGGCGACCGTGGCGGTCGCGGCGGCTACGGCTCCCGTGGCGGCTACGGCAACCGCGGCGGCTACAACCGCGACTAGCGTCTAGCCAAGTCCGTTCAAAAGGGGTGACAAAGGGACAGTCCCTTTGTCACCCCTTTGGTTTAGAGGGCGAGAAACGCCTCGTGGATGAGGGTGCTCTCGTCAAGCTCCGGATGGAAGGCGAGGGCTAGCTGCGCGCCCTGTCTCACCGCCACGATGCGGCCATCAACCTGGGCAAGCTCCTCGACGCCGGAGCCGGTCTCCATGACGTAGGGTGCGCGGATGAAGGTCATGGGCACCCGCCCGATTCCTGCGACCTCGCCTTCCGTATGGAAGCTCCCCAGCTGGCGACCGTAGGCGTTGCGCTGCACGAGGACGTCAAGCGTGGACAGGCGTGGCGTGCCCTTGTCGCCGTGGGCGTCCAGGCGCTTGGCGAGGAGGATAAGTCCCGCGCAGGTGGCAAGCACCGGCATGCCCTCCTCGATGCGTTGGCGCAGCCGCTCGAGCATCCCAAGCTCCTCGAGCAGCTTGCCCTGTGCCGTAGACTCTCCGCCGGGAAGAACGAGCCGGTCAAAGGCCTGGTCCAGGTCGGAGGCCTGCCGGAGCTCCACGCATCTCTGCCCTAGCCGAGAGAGCATGCGCTCGTGCTCGGCAAAGGCGCCCTGGACGGCCAGGACCGCGACGGTGCCGGCCACTAGCGTCCACGCTCCTCCATGATGAGCTGGATCTCGTCGGCGTTGATTCCGACCATGGCCTCGCCCAGGTTCTCGGATAGCTTAGCGATAAGTGCGGCGTCCTCGTAGTTGGCAACGGCCTTGACGATGGCGGCCGCACGCTGGGCGGGGTTGCCGCTCTTGAAGATGCCGGAGCCCACAAAGACGCCCTCGGCGCCGAGCTGCATCATGAGCGCGGCGTCGGCCGGGGTGGCCACGCCACCGGCGGCAAAGTTGACCACGGGAAGCTTGCCGTTCTGGTGGACGTAGCGCACGAGCTCGACGGGTACGGCCAGCTCCTTGGCGGCCTCAAAGAGCTCGTCCTCGCGCAGGCTCGCAACCTCGCGAATCTGGCGGCAGATCTTGCGCATGTGGCGCACGGCCTGCACGACGTCGCCCGTGCCCGGCTCGCCCTTGGTGCGGATTATGGTGGCGCCCTCCGCAACGCGGCGCAGGGCCTCGCCCAGGTCGCGCGCGCCGCAGACAAAGGGCACGTCGAACTGGGTCTTGTCGATGTGGTACACGTCGTCGGCGGGCGAGAGGACCTCGGACTCGTCGATGTAGTCGATGTCGATGGCCTGGAGAATCTGCGCCTCTGCGATGTGGCCAATGCGGCACTTGGCCATGACGGGGATGGACACAGCCTCCTGGATGCCGCGAATCATCGCCGGGTCGCTCATGCGGGAGACCCCGCCGGCGGCACGGATGTCTGCGGGGATGCGCTCGAGGGCCATGACGGCGCAGGCTCCGGCCGCCTCTGCAATGCGTGCCTGCTCGGGGGTGGTGACGTCCATGATGACGCCGCCCTTGAGCATCTGCGCGAGCTCGCGGTTGAGGCGGACGCGCTCCTCGCGGGACGGGGCGTTCTTCTCTGCCATGCGTTTCTCCTTTGCGTAGCCGGTGCGTGTGCGGGCTATGCTATGCGCAATCTGGCATGAGCAAAACATCCAGAATCTGACAAAATAATCAGGTCAGAATAAGGTCAGCAGGCAAGAACGGATAAGTCCAGATGCTTGACTACAACCTTGCCGAGAAGGGCGAGCTCTCGCTCTACGAGTACCTCTACCGGCGCATTCGCGATGACATTGCGGCTGACGTCCTGGAGGCGGGAGACCGGCTTCCCTCCAAGCGCTCGCTTGCCCAGCACCTTGGCGTGAGCCTCGTCACCGTAGAGGGCGCCTATGCCCAGCTCGTGGCGGAGGGCTACGTGCGCTCGCGGCCGAGGAGCGGCTACTTTGTGAACGCGCTGCCGGGCCTTCCGGCGCGTACGGCCCTCATCCGGAAGGCTTCCGCGGCGCAGCGCCCCGAGGCGCTTGCGCTGGCCGAGGCTGCCCCCGCGGCATCGGGGGAGTCTCGCGAGCTGGCGCGGCTCTGGTCGCGTGCGCTGCGCGACGCCTTGGCGGGGGAGTCGGAGCTCTTCTCGCCGGCGCCCCCTCAGGGCCTGCCAAGGCTCAGGGCGGCCATCTCGGACCACCTGAGGCAGACGAGGGGCATGCGGGTCGATCCGTCGCGCATTGTGGTGGGGGCGGGCGCCCAGGTGCTGGACAACATGATCGTGCAGCTGCTGGGACATGACCTCACCTATGGCGTCGAGGACCCGGGGTACCTGCGCCTCACCCGCCTCTATCGGGCAAGCGGCGCTCAGGTGGCTCACATTGGCCTGGACGACGAGGGCGTGCGCATGGACGAGCTGGCGGCCAGCCGGCCTGACGTCATGCACCTCATGCCGTCCCACCAGTTTCCCACCGGCCGCGTGACCAGCATCGCCAGGAGGTACGAGCTTCTGGGGTGGGCCTGCGCGGAGGCGGGGAGTCGCTGGATCATCGAGGATGACTACGACTGCGAGTTCCGCCTGGCGGGGCGCCCCGTCCCAGCGCTGGCAAGCATCGACGCCACCGGTAGCGTCATATACACCAAAACATTCTCAAAGGGCCTCGGTGCCGCCCTGCGCCTGGCCTATATGGTCTTGCCCGGGCAGCTGATGGAGCGCTACGGCACCGAGCTGGGCTTCTATTCCACCACGGTGAGCTCCGTCCAGCAGGTTGCCCTGGCGCGCCTGCTCGAGTCCGGCGCCTACGAGCGTCACGTGGCCCGCATGCGCAAGCGCTACCGTGAGCTGCGCGACGAGTTTGCAAACGTGCTCGCGGAGTCTGGCCTGGCCGACCGGGTCCGCATGGAGGAGGCGGACTCCGGCCTTCACTTCGTGCTGGCGGTGGGCACGTCCCTCTCCGAGGAGGAGCTGGTGGCGCGGGTCGCCGGGCCGGGCCTTTCTCCTATGCCCCTCTCTTCGTGCGCCTGCCTGTCAAAGAACCGCACGGCCCCGGATGGCCTGGCGCGTCTTGTCGTGCAGTACGGGAGCCTCGACTCCGAGACAATCTCCGCCTTTGGGGCCGAGTTAAGTCGCGCTTTGGCATAGGAGCGCCGGCCTCTTGGGGCCTAAATAACGTTTTGGGTTCGTGGGTCGCGCTCCTTGGCTGACGCGCTTTGCAAAACAGCAGGTAGATTGCCTGCGTCATCTGAGCGCTCTCGATATCCGTGCAAACACGAACCCAAATCGGATTCTGATTTGGGTCGCGCTTCTCGGCAGCGAGGGCAAATGAAAGAACCCGCAGGCTTTTGACCTGCGGGTTCTTGAAAGCGCTAGAGCAACTGCCCGTGAGCGGCGAACCCAAATCGCGTTTGGGCCGCCGGGAGCCCTACTCTCCCACGAGCTCGCAGAGCTTGAGGTCCACGCCGGCCGCCTCGAGGGCCTCGCGGCCGCCAAAGACGCAGACGCCGGACGGGGTCTGGTCGGCCAGCGCCTCGGCAAGGCCGCGCACCTGCTCGGCGGTGCACCCAAGCTCCTGGCGGCGGATCTCTTCTCGCCAGCCGGGCTTCTGACCGCCAAAGCGGGCGACGTCCTGGCGACGCGCCAGCGCGCGCGGCTTCACCGGGGCGTCGTGGGCGGCCACGGTGGACACCACGTAGCCGTCGAACTCCTCGGCGGTGGGCTTCCACTCGGAAAGCCATGCCGCCGCGGCGTCGTAGCGCGCCAGCGTCTCGTCGACGTGCGGGTCGCGGAAGGACCAGAACTCGCGGAGGTTCTCGCCGGTGTGCTTGAAGCCGGTTCCGTAGGCTCCGCCCTTCACGCGCACCTCGTTCCACAGGTAGTCATAGGTGAGGGCCCGCGTTGCCACGGCCCAGACGCCGCGCTCGCCGGGGTCGGCGTCGGACGGCGCGAAGGCGCGCGCGACGTAGCTCACGTTGGAGGGAATGACAAAGCCCTCGTTGACGGGGACGGGCTCGGGCAGTTCCAGGGCGTGCGCGGCCACGCCCGTCCCGGCATGGCGAAGGCCCAGGTCGCCACCGGCGGCCCAGAAGCGCTCGCGGTCCTCGGCGCTGCCGATGAAGCTCACCGTGACCTCGTCGGCGGTGAAGATGCGCGCGGCCAGGTTGCCCAGGATGTCGCAGAGCCCCTGCTTGCGAGCCTCCCAGTTGCCCAGGAGCTCCTTCAGGAAGAGGAAGTAGTCGAGGCCGCCCATGAGGCTGCTCGCCTTGCTCGCGCGCGAGAAGTACGAGCCGGCCCGTGCCACGGAGGCCGCGTGCCCGCTGCCGGTGAAGTACTGCTCCATGCCCACCTTGCGCTGCGTCAGGATGTCGCGGATGCGGGTGCCGTCGGCAAAGAGGGTTTCTCCCCAGACCTCGCGCGGGATGTCGGCCAGGCGCTCGGCCTTCTCGCTGAGCGCGCAGGCGCCGACGACGAGCGTGGGCGCCGCATAGGAGAGGTCCTGCTCGTGGGTGTAGGTCTCGAGGAAGGCGTCGAGGCCGCCCAGGTTCTGCTCGATGAGGGTGTCGAGGTCGGAGGCGTTGTGGCGGCGCGTGTCGAGCTTGCCCAGCAGGTCGGAGAGCACGCCCACGTACGGGAGCTCCTCCACGCGGCAGCGACGCAGGTCAAAGTAGTGGTAGACGTAGTCGATCCCGTGGGTGTCCAGCTCGTGCGCAATGCAGGGGAGAGGTGCGTCCACGTCCCGGGGCTCAGGCTCGGGCGCGGGGTCCTCGACGTCCGCCACGGTGAGCTGGGGCAGCGTGGCCAGCGCCTCCGGCGAGTCCGGGGCCTCCTGCTCGGCGCGCAGGGCCTCCACCTCGGCGGCTATGCCGGCAAGCTCCCCGTCGCCCATGGTGGCGCGGCGCGCCTCGAGCTCGGCCGCCTCCTCGGCGGCGTCGCCCCCCTCGACGGGCACGAGGTCGACCTCGGCCGCGTGCGGGTTCTGGCATACCAGCTCGCGCAGGACCTGCTCGAAGAGGCCCTTGTCCAGGCCGTCCTTGAGCGTGGCGAGGGCGTCCTCGTAGTGGACGTAGTCGAGCGGGTGCTCGTCGTCGTAGAGCCAGCTGGACATGACGCACATGGAGAGGGCCACGCCGTCGGGGTAGCCGCCCCAGTCGCCCTCGCGCAGGTTGAACTCCGCCTGGGCCAGCGCCGCGGAGAGCTTGTCGCGCGGGATGCCCTTCTCGGCAAGCTCGGCGCAGGTCTCCTCGAGAAGGGCGCGGAACTTCTCGGCCGCGCCCTCCCTGGTGCCCTTGAGCTGGAACATGGCCTGGGGCTGCAGCATGCCGTCCAGCAGCATGGCCTGGAAGTCGTCGGCAAGGCCGGCGTCCATGACGCGTCGCTTGAGCGGGGCCTCGTTGGAGCCGCAGAGGGCGTCCAGCAGCACGTCAGCGGCGAGCACGCGCGTGCGGTCGGCGGCACTGCCAATGACGTAGCTCACGCCGACGGACGCGTTGCCTGCCGCCGTGGCCATCTCCACGCGGGCGGGCGCGGGAGAGACGGGGGCCTGGAGCGCGAGCGGGTTGGGCTCGCCCGCGTCGCGCTCGGCCGCGTTGCGGAAGCGCTCGTCAATGAAGGCCAGCTCGCGGTCTATGTCCATGTCGCCGTAGAGCACGGTGTAGCTGTTGGGGAGCGCGTAGTGGCGCGCGTGGGTCTGCAGGAACTCCTCGTAGGTGAGCGTGGGGATGGCGCGCGGGTTTCCGCCGGACTCAAAGCGGTATGCGGTGTCGGGGAAGAGCTGCCTGGAGAGCGCCTGGTAGAGCACGTCGTCGGGGTCGGAGAGCGCGCCCTTCATCTCGTTGAAGACCACGCCGTTGTAGGAGAGGCGCGCGTCCGCGCCCTCTCCCTCGACCTCCAGGTGCCAGCCCTCCTGCTCGAAGATGCGCGGGCGCCGGTAGATGGCGGGGTGCAGGACCGCGTCCAGGTAGACGCCCATGAGGTTCTCGAGGTCCGCCGTGTTGGTGGAGGCCACCGGGTACATGGTCTTGTCCGGGAAGGTCAGCGCGTTCAAGAAGGTCTGCATGGACGTCTTGAGCAGGTTGACGAAGGGCTCCTTCACCGGGTAGGCGTCAGAGCCGCACAGCACCGAGTGCTCCAGGATGTGGAAGACGCCCGTGTCGTCTGCCGGCGGGGTCTTGAAGCTGATGGCAAAGGACTTGTTGACGTCCGCGCAGGCAAGCCACAGCGCCCTGGCGCCGGAGGCGTCGTGGCGCAGGACGTAGGCCTGGCCAGAGATCTCGGGCACGGCCTCGACGTGGGTGACGGTGAAGCCTGCGTGGCGCGTCCCCACCGCAAGCGCGGCGTCGGGTGCGTCAAAGGTTGTCTGGTGCATGTGTGCTCCTCGGTTCGCAGTTTGACGAAGAGCAGCATACCCCTAACCCGCTGGTGCTACGCTAGCAGCTCGCGTGAACCAGGGAGGACCATGGCAACTGTTAACGGGGACGTTGATGTTTCCCAGGTAAAAGGGACGCCCCTGCCTGCCGGGCAGGAGGCTGGCACGGCCGAGAAGGCCGCTCGTGACCGTGCGCGCATCCGCCGCGGCATAGTCTGCACGCTTCTGGGCGGCGCCCTCTGGGGCCTCAACGGCACCGTCTCGAAGTTCCTGATGGACACCTACGGCATGGAGCCCCTCTGGCTGGTCTGCGTTCGCGAGCTCACCGCCTGCTGGCTCTTCCTGGCCGCGGCCGCGGCAAGCGCCGACGACCGCTCCAAGCTGCGTGCCGTGACGCACGACGCGCGCGGCATGCTCGGGATTCTTGCCGTGGCCCTGGGCGCCGTGCTCTTCTCGCAGGTGGCGTACCTGCAGGCCATCAACTGGACCAGCTCCGCCACGGCCACCATCATGCAGAGCCTGGGCATGCTTCTGGTCCTGGCCTACGTCTGCCTCACCATGCGTCGGCGCCCCCGCAGGCGAGAAGTGCTCGGCATAGCCCTGGCCCTTGTGGGAACGTTCCTGGTGGCCACGGGCGGAAACCCCGCCGAGCTCGCGTTGCCCCTGGGCGGCCTGGTCTGGGGCCTGGTCTGCGCCGTGTCCTCGGCCTGCCTCTCCATCCTGCCGGCAAAGCCCATGACCAAGTGGGGCAACTTCGTCGTCAACGGCCTGGCGTTTCTGGCCTCGGGCGTCATTCTGACGCTGGCCTACCGCCCCTGGGAGCACATGCCCGTCCTCGACGGCCTCGCCCTTGCGCTTCTGGCCTTCTGCATCCTGGGAGGCACCTTTGGCTCCTATGCTCTCTACCTGCAGGGCGTTCACGATGCCGGCTCCATGCGCGCGAGCCTTCTCGGCACCATCGAGCCCATCACGGCCACCATCACGACGGTCCTCATGCTTGGCACGACCTTCTCGCCGGCCGATCTCGTGGGCTTTGCCATGATCTTGGCCATGGTCTACCTCACGGCCTAGTCGCGGTCCCGGGCAAGAAGCCCGCCCCAATCCGATGCCACCAACCAAAAGGGCGGCGCCCCACCAACCGGTGAGGCGCCGCCTGCTCGTTGCGCGTATGTGCCGCGGGCCGGCCCGCTAGATGCGCTCCATGTTTGCCAGGACCGAGGAGTACCAGCGCGCCGCGTTGGGCGGGCAGTACTTCTGGGCGGCGGCGTAGGTGAGGTGTCCGCCGTAGCCGGAGGCAAGGCCCGCCACGTGGTCCCAGATGGCATCCTCCCACGTGTTCCAGCTCGAGCTTCCCCAGCCCCAGGCGTTGTGGGACCTGAAGCAGTAGAGGCCCTTGGAAGACTCCACGGCGCTGATCGCCGGCGAGAAGCGCGGGTCCACGCCGTAGGCCCAGGCAGCCTCGGCAAACGTCGTGCCCTGTCCCGCGAGGGGAGAGCCGGCGAGGTAGGCGTCGATGCGGGTGGCCCAGCCGGCCACGAAGGTGTCCTTCTGGGACTGCCAGTCGACGGGGTCTGGGTCGGGCTGCGCGGGAACCTCGACGGCTGCCTGCTCGCCGGAGCCGGTGGTGAAGGTGCTGTCGCCGGAGGCGGCGTCTTCCTGGGCCTCCTGGATGGCCGCCTGGCGCTCCGCCTCCTCGGCGGCCGCCTGCTCCGCCATCTGCTGTTCCAGCTCTTCGCGGGCGGCCTTGGCCGCGGCCAGGGCGTCGGAGGCCGTCTGTCGGTCGGACTCGGCGGCTGCCTGCTGGGTGGCCAGGTCCGAGCGCGTCTGCTGGAGCTCGGCGTCAAGCGAGGCCAGCTCGCTCACGGCGTCGTAGTTGTGGGACTGGATGACGTCCAGATACTGGATGGTCGCAATCAGGGAGTTGAAGTCCTCGGAGGATAGCAGCAGGTCAAGAAGGCCGCCCGTGCCCTGCTGCATCTTGTACAGCAGCCTGATCGAGTCCGCCGCAGCGGCGCGCTTGCCGGGGAGAAGCTCCTCGATCTGGGCGATGCGCTGCTCGTTGGCGTCAATCTGGGCCTGGACGCTCTCCACGCGGGCGTTAGCCTCGTCGTAGGCGGTCGAGGTCTCCTGGATCTGCTGCTGGATCTGGTCGATTGACGCGGCAAGAACCGTCCTTGGCGTCGCGAGCGTCGCAAGCGCACAGGCCGTCAGGGCGCTGGCTGCAGCCAGGCCGCGAAGACGGGCGCCGCGAGCTGTTTTGGTGAGCGTCAAAGAACAGTACCTCCGTGCTCGCCCTCCCGGATTTGCCGGGCTTCACAAACGTCTAACTTCACCACTCTACCGCCAAGCGACGCCGTTCACTTGGTTTTCACGAGTGCGGCGGCAGGTAGCAGGGGGTACCTGCCGCCTGCCGCCGCGAGGAAGCCGTCTGTGGGGCGCCTCTCGGAGGCCGTCTCGCCCGGCGCCTACTTGACGATGAGCGTGTCGCACTCGGTGTTGCGCGTGAGGAAGGTGGAGATGGAGCCCAGGATGGCGTACTTGATGGACGAGAGGCCGCGGGCTCCGCAGACCACCAGGTCGGGCTTGATGACGTCGAGCATGTCGTCCTTGAGGGTCTCGCGGATGCGGCCGGCGCGTACCACGACCTCGACCTTCTTGATCTGCGGCTCGGCCTCGGCCTTAGCCACCTGCCCGGCTATCGAGTCCCTGAACTCCTTCTCCAAAGCGGGAATAAGGTCCACCGGGTAGGTCCCGGCGGCCTCGAGCGCGGTGGAGTCGATGACGTGGCCAATGTAGAGCTCGGCGTTGTCGCAGGCCGCGATCGTTATGGCGCGGTCGAGCACCTTCGCCTGCTCCTCCGACCCGTCAAGCGAGACGAAGATGCGGTCATACCCGAGGTCCTGATAGGAAGCGGACGCGTTGTCTGCCATGGTGAGCTCCTCTCGCCGTCGCGTTCTTGCTGGTATGTCCGTTGTACCCAAGTTCGCGGGCGATGGGCCCCATTCCGCCGAGTGTTTCCGCCAGCGTGGTTTTTCGCTGTCAGTGCCGTAAGGTTTTCTCCCGGCCGTGCGACATGCGTCAAAGTAAAGCCGTCTGTGCAAACAGGGAAAGGAACGCGTTTGGACTTCATCGAACTCATCAAGGCTGCCGTCTTCGGCGTGGTGGAGGGCATCACCGAGTGGCTGCCCATCTCCTCCACCGGTCACATGCTGCTGCTCAACCAGTTCTTGACCATGAACGTCTCCGCTGACTTCTGGGACATGTTCCTCGTGGTCATCCAGCTGGGCGCCATCCTGGCCGTGTGCGTCATCTTCTTCCACCAGCTGAACCCGTTCTCGCCCTCCAAGGCTCCCTACCAGCGCCGCAACACTTGGACGCTCTGGGGCAAGACCATCGTGGCGTGCATCCCCGCCGCCGTCATCGGCATCCCCATCGACAACTGGATGGAGGAGCACCTGGGCAGCCCCTTCGTCATCGCGGCCGCCCTCATCGTCTATGGCATCGCCTTCATCGTGATCGAGAACCGCCGCGAGGCCAAGGCCGCGGCGGCGCTGCCTGGCGCGGGCAACCACCCCACGGTCGGGCGCCCCAAGCACTTTGCCACGGCCGAGTCCGCCGCCCCCGCCACCCGCTCCGAGCTGGCCGACGCCGAGGCCCCCATTCAGAGCCTTGACGAGCTTGACTGGAAGACCGCCATCGGCATCGGTCTCTTCCAGGTGCTCTCCATCGTTCCCGGCACCTCCCGCTCCGGCTCCACCATCATCGGCGGCCTCATCCTGGGCTGCTCGCGCACCGTGGTCGCCGAGTTCACCTTCTACCTGGCCATCCCGGTCATGGTGGGCGCCTCTGGCCTGCGCCTGGTCAAGTACTTCCTCAAGGGCAACGTCTTTGCCCCCATGGAGCTCGCCATCCTGCTGGTGGGCTGCGCGGTGGCCTTCGTGGTCTCCCTGGTCTGCATCCGCTTCCTCATGGGCTTCGTCCGCAAGCACGACTTCAAGCCCTTCGGCTGGTACCGCATCGTCCTGGGCATGCTGGTCATTGCCTGGTTTGGCATCACCGCGCTGCTCTAGCGGACGCGTCCGGAGCCTGGGCGCTTCTCGCCTGGCTCGGCAGTGTACATAAAGATGACTTGGGCCCCCGAATCCGCCTGATTCGGGGGCCCTTCTCGTCTAAATGTACGTTAATCGGAGCCGGTCTACAGGCTTGTCGGCACGCGGGACACGATGAGCCTCATCTTGCCCTCGCAGGTGGCGTCGCCGTAGGCGGCCGGGATGATGAGGTGCGTGCCGCGACGGACCGCACGCCCGCCGATGGTGCCCTCGCCCTCGATGACGCTCACGCAGCGGAACGTCGGAATTGCCGAGAAGGTCTTCTCGCCGTCAACGGTCACGAGGTCCACCATGTAGCGGTCGCAGTCCTCCAGGTGCTGGATACCGCCGATGACCGGGGTCGTGACCTCACCGGACGTGATCTCGGGCAGGTCGAAGTCAACGCAGTCGAGGCTCTGCTGCAGGTGGAGCGGGCGCTTGGTGCCGTCCGCCTGCACGCGGTCGTAGTCGTAGACGCGGTAGGTCACGTCGCTGGACTGCTGGGTCTCCAGGATGGTCGTGCCCGCCTTGATGGCGTGGATGGTGCCCGGGTCAATCTGGAAGAAGTCGCCCTTGTGGATGGGCAGCACGTTCAGCAGGTCGCCCCAGCGGCCCTCTTCGACCATCTGGGAAAACTCGGCGCGGTCGTGCGCGCGCTGGCCCACGACGATGGTCGCGCCCGGCTCGCAGTCAAGGATGTACCAGCACTCCTTCTTGCCCAGGGAACCGTTCTCGTGCTCGGCCGCATAGGCGTCGTCGGGGTGCACCTGGACGGAGAGGTCGCCCTTGGCGTCGATGATCTTCACCAGCAGGGGGAACTGCGCATTGGCGCCCTCGGCGGTGGGAACGGCGCCAAACAGCTCGCGGTGGCTCTGCCACAGCTCGGATAGGCGCATCCCGTCAAAGCTGCCGCCGTCTATCTGGCAGTCTCCGTGCGGGTGGGCAGAGATTGCCCAGCACTCGCCGATGGGGCCGTCCGGGATGCTGTACCCCCAGTCCGTGTCAAGCTTGCGGCCGCCCCAGATCTTCTCGTGGAAGATGGGCTTGAGGAAAATGAGCTCGTGATTAGCTGCCATGCCATGCTCCTTCTCTTCGGTTCTGTTCTGTGCCGACAAGAGCCGTCACAAGCATAGCGCGGGCAGACGCCTCGACGGCCACGCGACTAGAGGTTGTCCACCTTTAGGTCGTCCAGCAACCTCCTGGCTGTCTGCCAGGCGAGAAGTCCGCCAGGGTCGAAACTGCCGTCCTCGTATTGATCAACTCCGCGCTCGACCGTTAGCCATAACTGGAGCCAATAGACATTTGTGTCAACGTAGCAGGTCCCTTCTTCAATGATGAGGTAGGGCTGTTCATCGTTATCGGTGACAAGGGACGGCGACTGGTGTGCCGGGGAAAGCGAGAAAGATAGGAACGAGCAGCTTTCGGCGGCAATACCAAGGCATCTATTGGTTATCGCCTCGGCAGCGCTTTGGCGGACGTACGCCCAATGGACCGAGGAGAATGCGCTGACGTCCAGCGGAGTTAGGACAAGGAGCCGGGACGCCCTCTCAAGAAGGTGCGTGCAAGAGATGCGTTTGGGGATAGACGTAGAACCACCCACTTCTGGCTCCCATCGCAATCAGTTTTCTTGGTGGTAGCAGTCATATTCTAAGGCGTATGCCTGGCAGACTCGCAATGGTCTAGACTAGCCTTTCCCGATGCAGGCAATCCGGAAGGTCACATATATGAGGTTCCGCAACAAACGTCTGATAACTACCGTCGCGGCGCTGCTCGCGGCGCTTCTCGTGGCGGCGCCGGCGCTTCCCGCGACGCCCGCCCTGGCGGACGAGGCCGCGCCGGAGGCCGCGTCCTATTCTGCGGACCAGCAGCCCGAGCTCTCCGCGCAGGCGGCCTTCCTCTTTGACCGCACGACCGGCTACGTCCTTCTGGACAAGAACGCCGACGAGCGCCACTATCCCGCGTCCATGACCAAGATCATGACGGCGCTCCTGGTGCTCGAGCACGCCAGCCTGACCGACGAGGTCACGGTCGAGCAGGCCGACCTCGACATGATTACCGCCGACAGCTCCAACGCCGGCCTTCGCGCCGGGGAGACCCTCACGGTAGAGAACCTCCTCGCCTGCCTGCTCCTGCCGTCGGGCAACGAGAGCGCCTACGTGCTGGCGCGCCACGTTGCCGGTGACTACCACGCCTTCGTCGACATGATGAACTCCCGCGCGGCGGAGCTTGGCTGCACGGGTACGCACTTCGTCAACCCCTGCGGCCTTCACGACGACGACCACTACACCACGGCGCACGACATGGCCCTCATCCTCTCCGAGGCCGAGAAGAACGCCGACTTCGTGCGCATCTCCGGCTCCGCCACCTGGGACCTGCCGGAGACCAGCATGAACCCGGCGCGCACCCTCAAGAACACCGATCTTCTCGTCAATCCCGAGAGCGACCTCTACATGGATGCCGTGACCTGCGGAAAGACGGGCTACACCGGGGACGCCGGCCGCTGCCTTGCCGCAGGCGCCTTCAAGGACGGCCTGGACGTGGTGGGCGTGGTCATGGACGCGCCTGAGTCGGAGGGCTCCGCCGCGGCCATCTCTAACATGCACGACCTCCTGAGCTGGGGCCTTTCCGCTTGGCAGACCACCTCCATCGTCAACGCAGGCGACGTCCTGGGCACCTCCGCCGTCCGCCTCTCCAAGGACGGCGAGAAGCTCAACGTCTCCGCGGCGGACGCCATCACGGCCACCCTGCCGGCGGGAACGACGGAGGACGACCTCGACGTCGCCTTCTCGTGGCAGGGCCCGCTCACCGCGCCTGTGGAGGCGGGGGAGCCCCTGGGCACGGCCACAGTCTCCTACCAGGGCCGGGAGCTCGGCGCCATCGGCGCCGTCGCCGCCTTTGGCATGCGTCTCTCCATCCCCGCCTTTGTGATGGACTGGCTCTCTGACCCCATCCACATGGTCATCGTCGTCGTTGCCCTGGTGGCGCTCTTCGTGCTCGTCGGCCTTCTCGCCTCCCGTGGGAGCCGTCGCCGCCAGCGCGACCTGCGCCGCGAGCACGACCGTCGCCGCGCGCAGGCGGCGGGCCGCCGAGTCGGCGCCCATTACGCCACGCCCCGCAAGAAGCGCTAGCCTGGTCCGCTTTCCGGGTTTTCCGGAGCGCGTCGGCTGTGCTACAATGTCCCACTAGGCAATGACGGAGAGGTTTGGTCGTCGCGTCGCCAGCGGACAAGAGATGGGGCTCACCGGCTGAGAGGTCCCTCCAAGGCTGACGTCCAGAGTTCACTCCACCAGCCGCAACCTTAACGGTGGCCGCGGGCGCAGGCGCGCTTCTCGCCACCCAGTAGGGAAGCCGTCCGCCCCACGGAACGGGGTTCAAGAGAGGACGCGCGCGAGAGAAAACGCGCTCGTCAACCAAGGTGGTACCGCGGAACTCATCCGTCCTTGGGCAGAGAATGCCCGAGGACGGTTTTTTGTTTGGAAAGGGGAGCACGCAATGTCGATGTCCGACGACCTCAAGGCAATTGAGGCTCAAGTCCAGGAGGGCCTTGCCAAGGCCGAGAACATGGACGCCCTGGAGGCCCTGCGCGTTGGCGTCCTGGGCCGCAAGGGCAGCCTGACCGCCATCATGCACACCATGGGCAAGGTCCCGCCCGAGGAGCGTCCCGCCATGGGCGCCCTGGCCAACACCGTCCGCGCCAACGTGGACATGGCCATCAAGAGCCGCAAGGAGGAGCTCGGCCGCGCCCTCATGGCAAAGCGCATGGAGGCCGACGCCGCCGACGTGACCCTTCCGGGTCGCACGCTCTCGCTGGGCACCCAGCACCTCATCTCCCAGATTCGCGAGGAGATCGAGGACATCTTCTGCGGCCTGGGCTACACCGTCGAGGACGGCCCCTACGTGGAGACCACCTACTACAACTTCACCGCGCTGAACGCCCCCGAGGACCACCCCAGCCGTTCGGCCAAGGACACCTTCTACGTGGTGGACAACCAGCCCGAGGGCAAGGAGGTCCACGTCCAGGGCGAGTCTGACGTGCTCCTGCGCACCCAGACCTCCGGCGTCCAGGCCCACGTCATGGAGGCCAAGGAGCCCCCGATCTACATGATCTGCCCGGGCACGGTCTTTCGTCCCGACACGGCCGACGCCAACCACCTGCCGCAGTTCACGCAGGTGGAGGGCCTCGTCGTCGATGAGGGCATCACCTTCGGCGACCTCAAGGGCACCCTTGACTACTTCACGCGCGAGATCTTTGGCAAGGACCGCGCCACCCGCTACCGCCCACACTTCTTCCCGTTCACCGAGCCCTCCTGCGAGGTCGACGTCTCCTGCGGCGTCTGCCACGGCAAGGGCTGCCGCTTCTGCAAGAACACCGGCTGGCTCGAGATCCTGGGCTGCGGCATGGTGGACCCCAACGTCTTCCGCAACTGCGGCATCGACCCCGAGAAGTACACGGGCTTTGCCTTCGGCATCGGCGTCGAGCGCGTCGCCGCCCTGCGCTACGACCTGCCTGACCTGCGCATGCTCATGACCGGCGACATGCGCTTCCTCAAGCAGTTCTAGCCCGCACCCCCAGAGATTCCCGCGCAACAGAAAGGCTGTTCCAATGCGCATTTCATACGAGTGGCTCAAGAGCATGGTCGATGTGCCGGAGGACCCCTCCGACCTCGTCGCCGAGTTCGTCCGCACCGGCACCGAGGTCGAGGCTGTCGAGAAGGTCGGCGCCGACCTCACCAATGTCGTGACCGCCCAGGTCGTCAGCAAGAAGCCCCACCCCGACTCCGACCACATGTGGCTCTGTCAGGTCTCCGTCGGCGACCGCAACGTCGACGCCGACGGTAACCCCGTCCCGCTGCAGATCGTCTGCGGCGCGCAGAACTTCGAGGAGGGCGACCACATCGTCACGGCCATGATCGGCGCGGTCCTGCCCGGAGACTTCAAGATCAAGAAGAGCAAGCTGCGCGGCGTCGAGTCCTGCGGCATGAACTGCTCCGCCCGCGAGCTCGGCCTGGGAGACGACCACGACGGCATCATCATCCTGCCCAAGGACGCCCCCGTCGGCATGGACTACACCGACTATCTCGGCATGTCCGACACCGTCATCGACTGCGAGATCACGCCCAACCGTCCGGACTGCCTGTCCATGACTGGCATGGCCGTCGAGGTTGCCGCCATGTACGACGAGGACACCCACATTGAGCTGCCCTCCGTCAAGAGCGAGCAGGGCCCCGACGCCCACGACCTCGTCGACGTCACCATCGACGACCCCGAGCTCTGCCAGCGCTACACCGCCCGCGTGGTCCGCAACGTCAAGATCGGCCCGTCTCCCGAGTGGCTGGCCCGCCGCGTCGTGGCCGCCGGCAGCCGCCCCATCAACAACGTCGTCGACGTGACCAACTACGTCATGTTCCTCACCGGCCAGCCGCTGCACGCCTTTGACCTGGGCAAGCTCACCGAGCGCGACGGTCGCCGCCACATCGTCGTCCGCGCCGCCGCAGATGGCGAGAAGCTCGAGACCCTCGATGGCGTCGAGCGCACCCTCACGCCGGACATGGCCGTCATCACCGACGACGGCAAGACCCCGGTCGCCCTTGCTGGCGTCATGGGCGGCATGAACTCCGAGATTGACGAGAACACCGTGGACGTCCTTCTCGAGAGCGCCACGTTCTCCTCCGGTCACGTCTCCCGCACGAGCCGCAACCTCGACCTCATGAGCGAGGCGTCCATCCGCTACGAGCGCCAGGTCGATGGCGCCAACTGCGCAAACGTCGCCGAGGTCGCGGCTGCCCTCTTTGAGGAGTGCTGCGGCGCCGAGGTGTGCCCCGGCATCGTGGACGTCTATCCGGTGGTCGTTCCCGCCCCCGTCATCGACTTCCGCCCCGCCCGCGCCCGCATGCTCTGCGGCGCCCAGATTCCCGACGAGTTCATGGTCGCCCGCCTTTCTCGCCTGGGCTGCAGCATCGAGCGCGTCGACGACGAGCACCTCACGGTGACCGCCCCCACCAACCGTCCCGACCTCACTCGCGAGGTCGATCTCATCGAGGAGGTCTGCCGCCTGTGGGGCGAGGGCGACATCGAGCCCACGCTTCCCGCCGCAAGGAACCACGCCGGCGGCCTGACCGTGGAGCAGAAGCGCATTCGCCTCATCGGCCAGACCCTGCGCGCCTGCGGCCTCTCCGAGACCAGCACCTACTGCTTCGCCGACCCCAACGACCTCGTGAGCCTTGGCATCACCGAGGAGGGTCGCGGCATCCCGGTGAAGATCATCAACCCGCTCGTCGCCGACCAGTCCGAGATGCGCCGCTCCATGCTCCCGGGTCTCGTGCGCTCCGTCGCCTACAACCTCGACCACGGCGTGCCCAACGTCGCGCTGTACGAGATCGGCCGCGTCTTCTTTGGCCACGAGTCCAAGTCCCAGCCCGACGAGCCCACCTACGTGTGCGGCGTCCTTGCCGGCAAGCGCGCCGACGACGCCTGGAACTCCAAGTTCCCCGACTACGACTTCTTTGACGCCAAGGGCGCCGTTGAGCAGCTGCTCTCTGCCCTGCGCCTCACCAAGGTCCGCTTCAAGGTCGCCGATGCCCAGAGGTATCCGTGGCTGCAGCCCGGTCGTGCCGCCGAGGTCCTCTCCCAGGGCGAGGTCCTGGGTTGGGTGGGCAACATCCACCCCGCCAGCCTCCAGAAGGTCGGCGTTGACGTGCCGGTCGTCGCCTTCGAGCTCTCCGTTGAGGCCCTGCTGCGCCTTGCCGTGCGCGAGCTTCCCTACGTCGACGTCCCCACGCTGCCCGGCGTGACGCATGACCTGGCCATCGTCGTCGACGAGTCCGTCTCCTACGAGCAGCTCGTCCAGCGCATCGGCAGCGCCGGCGGCAAGCTCCTGGCCGACGTCCGCCTCTTCGACGTCTACCGCGACCCGGTCCGCGTGGGCAAGGGCAAGAAGTCCATGGCCTTCTCCCTCACCTACCGCGCCGCCGACCGCACCCTCACCTCCGAGGAGGTCGAGAAGGCGCACGAGAAGCTAGTCAACAAGGTCCTGCGCGCCACGGGCGGCGAGGTCCGCAGCTAGATCTGACGGCGAATAACGTTTCTGAGAACGGTCGGGCGCAAGCTGCCCGGCCGTTTTCTCTTAGGCCACAATTGACGTCATACATATAGAGAAGGGAAGCGCCCATGCCGAGCTGGAACATCCATACCGCCCACGTAGAGAGGCTCCTGCGTGAGCATGGTGCCTCGGAGCTGGGAATAGACGACAAGGACGCATTCCTCATGGGCAACCTTCTGCCCGACGTCTATGTGGGCTACATGGTCCCGGACGCAACCTGGCGCATTGACTACAAGCTCACCCACCTCACCATGAGAGACCACATTCCCCTCCCGCGCTACCAGGAGTTCTGGGACTTCTACGTCGAACGTCCCGAGGACTACGGTGCGCATTGCGTAACTGATGTGGTCCGTGGCGCCTGGTGCCACCTGGTGTGCGACCACGTCTACAATGCCCACACCCGCGCCTACCTCAAGGAGCTCGGCGTTGCCCCAGGGGAGGAGGCCCGCATCAAGAAGCAGGCCGACTTCGCCCTCTTTGGCAGGACCCTCACTATTGAGATGGTCCCGGCGGTCACAAACGAGGTCCTCGGCCAGTGCCGCTCCTTCCCCCAATACAGCGTCGTCGAGAAGGACGTCCGAGCAGCATCCTCCGTAGCCGCATCCATAGTGGAGAAGAACAGGCTCGAGCACGTGGACGGAACCCCCGACTATCAACTGCTGACCGCCAACTTCTTTGACACGGCGAGAAACGAGGCTGACCAGATCATGGTGAGGGGCCTGAGGGAGTTGGCTTCTAGATAGAGGACATGGCTCCGCAGATTAGCCAATTGTGTAGGAACCGTGAACCCGCCGATTCCCGCCCCGGCCCGGCGGGAGGGAGCGTATATTAACTCCTCGCGCGGCGGCGGGGCACGGAGCCCGGCGCGAGCGCGGCGAACCTTGAAAACCGGATACCGCGGCCCGAGAGGGCCGACAACCAGGACAGACTATAGGACAGGTTCTTGATACATGAGTGGAGTGTCATATCACTCCCGTCGAGTTCCTTGTCCCAAGGGATCCGAGTTAAACGACATGGCGCTCACCGGCCGGGACGGCTCGAAGCGAAAACACGTCAGGCAGCGATGCCTGTCACACTTGAACGGAGAGTTCGATCCTGGCTCAGGATGAACGCTGGCGGCGCGCCTAAC
>ERZ1034980.103-NODE-103-length-76504-cov-1184.994205_pt1 | contig 76504 bp, 118 predicted proteins | sample MGYA00520622_ERZ1034980 | MGnify/ENA primary metagenome ERZ1034980 (study PRJEB33766, sample SAMN09781791) | gut metagenome | biome: gut microbiome | host: Homo sapiens | place: Madagascar | study: EMG produced TPA metagenomics assembly of the PRJNA485056 data... | reverse complement strand
CGGTGTTGGTTGCCGCTGAACGGTTTCCGGTGTTGGTTGCCGCTGAACAGTTTCCGGTGTTGGTTGCCGCTGAACAGTCTCCGGTGTTGGATTTTTTATCATTGTCCCAGTTAACCTGATCTTTGATGTATTCCACACTAGCTTTAATAATTCCGGCAATTCCAATTTCTGCTTTAATAGAAATCTTCTTTCCTACTCTCTTGCTGTCGTCAGATTTCTGATCGTTTGCATCAAGCTCAACTTCACAGTATCTGGAATCGGCCGGTGTATAATATCCAAATACATCCAATGGATTCTCGCAAGCATGAAATCCAGTATCGCAAATTTCGGCTCTTTCTTCTTCATACTCCTTACCGATTTCATACTGAAAATCACGGCATTTTAAGTCTTTGTCAAATCCCTTATAGCATTTCATTTTTCCTTCTCCTCCAAATTCAGCCCGAGCATAGCTGCACAAACTTCTTTCTTTAAATATGTATCTGCTTCGGCTGTGTTCAGATACGCTTCAAACGCTTTCATCCTGCCGACAAGCTCAGCGTATTCCTCGGCTACGGTCTCTGCTCTGAAATCCATCTTATTCTCTTTCTCCATCACAATCCCCCTCACAATACGGACATTTGTTGTCCATCAAAATTTTGTTTAAATGGTCAGTTACTTTCTTTACATTCTCTTCCTGCTGATAACCGCCCTCTGCAATGCTATACATATCAAACTCTCTTAATGATTCTTTCTTATATATGTTGATGTGTAAGCTGCATCCGATCTTGTAGTTTGCGAAATGAAACGCTACCGTTCTGCCGGTTTCTTTCTGAACCCGTCTGCACAACTGGTACAGTTCATCTACGGTCTTATCAAAATCATTTATCTTCATTGAAAATCCCTCCAAGCAAACCATCAACAAACGCTAATGCAGCTTCTTTGATTTTTTCTTTTTGAAAAGTTCGAAATTCTTCTTCGTTCATCAATCCGACTTTGACCGCTTTGTCAATATCCTGCTTCACAGATTCCTCTGTTTCTTTATCGTCTTCCATAATAGTTACTTTGATTCCCCGAACGATAACAGCTAAGTCAGCTATTAATTCCGCTTTACTTCCTTTGAGTGTAAGTTCTCCTGCTTTTGTATTAATCATCTTTCTTTTTCCTCCTATTTTCTTTGCTTCATCCGGGTAAATAACCACGAATGATAAGATAGATATTACGATTGCCACTGCAACCGGCTGTGATGCGCTGTCAAATCTCCAGAACGGCAGGTACGGTGACATACCGCCGATCAGAGCTGACAGAATTAATGCTTTTACCGTTTTTATGTCCCTCCGATTTTTTATGTGATATACTCTCCTTATGAAAGGAGGTGATAACGATGGATAAGTTACAAATCGCTCATGATCTGGCTGTTGCTAAGTTATGCGCTGAATTGCCGGGACATCTGGACAACCCTCATATCTGCCAGAGATACTTCAAATACCGCGCAGAATTTGCTGATCTTCTGGATTCCCATGATGAAGATTACTTTCTCAATGAACTGGATAAAGAGAAAGTAAATAATTGTTCTCCATCTCGGCGCTACTTTTAATCGTTAGACTTTTCCCCGGATGTGCTCTTTGTTGTTCTTCCAATATAGAGCACATCCTCAAGGGAAAACTGAATTTTGTTATTAATTCCGTTTTCATTCCATCCGTATTCAACAATTGACTGTTTGTCGAAATTAATTTTTTCATACACCTCTGCCGGGACACGCAACGTCTCTCCGTTTTTAAACTTGATAATTGTTTCATCAGCAATCTTCATTTAGATCATCCCCTCTCTTAATCGCCATCTTCCTTTTAGGCAACAGTTAAATCTTCTTTTACTGCAAATGGTTCAGTGACAAACACGCCAGATTCTTGAATAACGACATCAATCTCAACATGATGTTCATTCGTAAACTTCAATGAAAGTGTCGGTTCTTCTGGACTTCCACTTGTGCTTGCTGATATATCGACAAGTTTGAATCCAATAATAGAATGAAAAATTTCATCATTGTCACCAGGTATGTGTAATCGGCTATCAATATTTTTCATTTGTTTTCCTCCTACTCAGCTAATCTTTCTTGCGCGTTGCAGTCACGAATTAGCATTTTGGTATTCGTGCAAGGTTCCCATTCCTTGATATATTCAACTGCTTCCTGATACCTCAGTTTTGGAATGTTATTCCGGGCATTTACATCAAAGTAAGTTTTGACATCCCGGTTGCATTCTGCAAATACTTTCTTCCCGATCTCGTCGTAAGCATTGGATTTCTTGCCACCTAGCGCTTCGATTACTACTCTGGAAACTAAATCTCCAAGATATTTCTGCTGTCCGTAGTCGATGGTCATTGTGTTCTCAAGTTTCTCGATTCGCTCCTCATGGTCTTGATTGCCCTGAGCCAGTAACTGAATCTGTTCTGCTACGGTCATTGGTTTCTGGTATGAACCCGTCTTTCGGATTGTTGGAAGTACCTCATCCATAACCCACGCTTCGAATTTCTCTGCCGATGGAAGTTTTGATTTCATAATCAGGCGGTACAAATCTCCCTCATTTATGTATGACATTGATTGAACACCACTAGATGTAGGGGTGTCGTGTTTCACGACTCCCTTGCAATGCCTTGATACAGCATCTCTGGGATTGTTATATCCAAGAGCTTTCGCAACATCAGTTCCAACAAAATACGGCTTGCCGTCAATTTCTGTTGTTCGGATATCTCCAAACTCTTCTGAATTAAAAATCTGTAATTCGTTCATATATCTCCTTTTCTTGTTAATCGGATTTCAAAATTTCATCTACCGAAGTTTTTAAATAATCAGCGACCTTTTTCACTTTTTCGGCAGATGGGGAAACTTCATTCCATTTACAAACACTACCTTGCGAAAATCCGCAATCTATTTCGATTTTGCGAATGGAAACATTTCGTTTTTTTGCCAAGGCTTTCACCCTGTCGTAAATCATCATTCGATACCTCCTTTCATATTTTTACTGAAAATATCACAACATTATTGACATACCTCTGAATATATTCTATAATCAAGCTACCACACAAAATCATAAAAAATAAACTCGGGCATTCGTTATGTCCTTATTTTGTTGCGATATTTTCAGTGTCGATAGTTACATTATAAGCGATATTTTCAGAATGTCAAGTATTATTTTTGCGTTTTTTTCAGAATTGAAAGGAAACAAAAAATGACATTACGAGAAAGAGTTAAAATACTTTGTAAAGAACAAAAAACTTCATTAAATGCGTTAGAAACTGAATGTGGTTTCGCAAAGGGATACGCAAGCAAACTGGATAAAAGTACTCCTAATGCTGAAAATTTGCGAAAAATCGCAGATTTCTTCCACGTATCTGTAGATTATTTGATGACAGGGAAAGAGCCAGAACAAGATTTTTCCGATGAATCTGTGCATCTGATTGCGCAAATAAGAAAAGACACCGAACTGTCCGATGCATTAAAAAAATACTTCGGGCTGTCCGATGTCAAAAAGAAACACGTTGTTGAATTAATTAATCTTTTGAGCGAGTGAGGTGCGCTATGTTATCAGAAGCAACTGTATTAAAAGCAATTATTGAATGTATGAATGAAGAACATAATGCTATGCTTATAAGTGTTCGTGACAAACTGGGCTGTGATGATTTTTCACTAATATCATTACTCGATTCATTAAATTCCAAACATTATACAATTCAGACTTCTACTTACGATATACACATCACAGATTTGGGAATTGCCGAATATCATAAAGCATATCCATCAAAATCCGAAAAAACCAAACGATTTGTAATAAAATTATCTTATAATTTTACCAAATTTACGTTCCAACGTCTCGTAGATATTGGAACTGGAATTATTATCGGTGTCACTGCTTCTGCTATCGCACACCATTTCGGGTGGCAATAATCCTAGTGCTTTCATAAGAACAAGCATATTAAATGCAGGAATATCTTTTCTTTCATCAGACCACAACAAATTCAAGTCACATACGTCTTTAAATTGTTGATCTGTCAATTTAATACCAACATACTCAAAGCCTTTCTGCGATGTATCTATGCGGTAAGGCTTTGCTTTTTTCTTTCTTTTAAAAAGCATTATTTCACCTCCAATATCGTTTTGGAATGTCGAGTAGCATAAGATAAATATAACGCAAAATCTTTTGGCTTTCAATTTCATCTATTATTTTTATAATTTCCTTCTTATAATCCATAAATCATACCTCCGATCAGCGGTTTTCTGATAACAGTATATGTCCGGTTTGTGGGAAATAGAACCGAACATCAGTTCGTTTCTAACATTATACCACCGATATTCCCTCTTGGCAACTGCCAAATATACACATGGACTTTTGTTATTTCGTAGGCGAACTTCGCAATTTCAAAGAAAATTGTGCTTTTGTGAATATAACATTCGACATTACAAATTTTCTTGATCTCGCTCAACTCCTGCGTCTGGGCGGAATAAGTTTGTTCCGCAGCTTCCTTTGTGATCTGTACATCTCTGCGGTGGCGTTCTGATATATCATGCGACGGTATATGCACCGCACAGAATATTTCGCAAAATATCAGGATGAGTACGACTATCCTGTATCTGTTTTTCTCCATGATTACCAACTCTTTCTAAAAATTTATCACACATTATATCATACTGTTGTGCATTTTTGTCACTGGTTGCAGAATCATTGAGTTTCGCGACAAAAATATATTGCACTTTGAATATTCCTCTATCCGTATTCTGACTGAGGTGGTATAATATTGTAAAACTTTTATAGAGGGGGAAATTGTATGGGATTGATAAAATGTCCAGATTGCAAAAACAAAATCAGTAGTTCAGCGCCAGCCTGTCCGTATTGTGGCAGACCGATGAAAGGGAATAACAGTAAATCTAGTTCTATAAATCACAATGTCGGTTGCTCAACCTATGCTTTTCTTGCAATTATTGTGATGGTGTTTATTGGTTGGACAGCGGGGAAAAGTAATGATAATGCAGAAGAATCTATTCAAGTGTCAAGGGATACTTCTACCAATGACGTTTCTGCCGAGAGCGCTTCTACCAAGGATGCTTCTCCTGTGGAAGATAATTCCTTTACCGAAATATCTCTTCCAGAACTATACGCTAATTGGGAAAATTATAAATACCAAAATGTAAAGGTTTCTGGAAAAATCAGCGAAGTGAGTGAAACAGAATTTAGAATCTACGGCAAAACTGCCAGTGGGGAAAACGAAATAAAGGTTATTCCCAAAACAATGCCGGGTGACATTCATGCCAAAGAATGGGTTACTGTGACCGGAAAAGCTTCAAGAGACCATATACTCACTCTAAACGCAATAGAAGACGCTGACATTGTACAAACCGGAGTCGATGCGAAGAAAGCATACAAAAGCTTAAGAAATGAATATTTCAAAGAACATCCAGAAGAAATTCCACCCACACCAACTCCTAAGCCTCAGGCTGTATCTGTTGATGATTCAATTGTTCTTCCTGCTCTAAAGTTATTTGATAACTACGAACAATATAATAACCAATATATTACCATTTCCGCTCCTATAAGTTATGCAAGCGAAGGCGTTGTTGAAGTTGACGATGAATCTGCGGGAAAATTTTATATAACACTTCTCGAACCGCGTTCTGACTTGTCTGAGGGGGATTATATGACAGTTACAGGCCTTGTTGATGGAATGTCGCTTGGAGAAGTTCAAATAGACAATTCTAATATATCTGCTACTGGTGATGAACCAGCCCGATTGTTTGAACAGGGCAAGCAAGATTATTCAAATGAGTCCGGTAAAATTATTGAAGGGGTTGAATTATCTGAACAGGATTTTAAAGCAAGATGTAAAGAAATGTGGTATGAAGATATCGCATTTTCAGACAAAAATCTTGAAGGTGAATATGTGAAAGTTAAGCTGTATATAGAGGATTCTGGCGTAATAAATCCAAAAAAATATTATGATTCGCAAGTCATGGAATTGATTCAGAAATATCATCTTGACAGAACGATAAGTATGGTTGGAATTTATTCTAAGGATACTGATAGCTACGGCAGTAGTAAAGATCTGGGTGTTTTGTATTCTCTGAATACGGGATACAGTGGAAGCGATTTCACGCCCGGAACATACATAACTCTTTATGGTAAAATTATAAATTATGCCGTCAATAAATGGGACGGTCATAATTCTGCGTACTTTATGCCAAAATACATAGAGCGGAACTAAACAAGAGGGGCGGTTGCCCCTCTTTCTTTTGCCTGTCGTTCTTACAGGCAGTTTCTTTATCCACACATCCACCCGGACACAGAAACCAATTTTGCGAATTATGTCTAACTTTAATGCTTTACACTGTCAATTTGTCGTGCTAAACTTTGTTGTGATAAAATAATAGCATAAATGGAAACTAATGTGTGTGTACTGTCAAAATCATTGCGTATTTTGGCAAAATTGAAACGAGAAAGGGGAATTACATATGAAAATAGCTATATGTGATGACTGCCAGCTTGATATTGATCTGTTCAAAGACCGCATATCGGGATTCTTACGAAGCAAAGGTGACTATCGCTACGAAATTAGTGAATATTCGGCAGGTTATCCACTGATCGAGGATGTAAAAGAAGGAAAATGGTACGATGTGATTGTACTGGATATGGTCTTGGAAAAAGAAAATGGTCTGGAAATCGCAAACAGGCTCCGCGACATTGGATATAACGGAAATATTATATTCTGGACGGGCGACAATAACTATCTGCGAGAGGCGTTCGATATTGGTGCCATGCAATATGCAGTAAAAGGTAGGGAGTGTGGCAGAATATACCGAGCTATTGACGAAATCTTATCACAGATGAGGGATGAAACACTGACGTTCAAATTCCGTGGACAGATTAACCGGCTCAAATATGGTGAGATTGAATACATTGAAAGCCGGGCAAGAATTTGTCATATTTTCGCGACAGATAACCGGTGTTTCGTGACTGCTTGCAAGCTGAATGATCTGGAAGAAAAGCTGTCTGATAAACGATTCTTGCGTTGCCATCAGAGCTATTTGGTGAACATGGATCACATTCAGTCAGCGGGTGATAATTTCATCATGGATTCCGGGGACGTTGTTCGGATAAGACAAAATGGGGCAAAAGAAATCAAAGAAATGTACGAAAAATATATAAGCTGACAGCAAAATGACCGCCAAACCGGGAAGGAGTAATTGGCGGTCATTCTCATTGTCAACACTTAATAAATAAAAGGATTTGCAATACGAACTACTACATCGAACGCCTTTATTATAGCATTATAAAAATTGTATTACAACTGTCATTTAGAAATTTCTGTGATTCTGGTAAACGCTCCTTTTGGAACAAATTCAAAAACAAACCCTTCTGTCGGATGTGGGATGCGGACGAAGTACCATTTAAGCCCTGAACTGTCGGTTTCTGTGTACTTCATCACCTCTACAACTGCACCTTTTTTTAGTTTCGGAAACAGTTTAGATGGGCTTTTTTTACTTGATTTTGCATAACATTTTGTGTCCTTTTTTATCTGTGCAATATAGGCTCTTGTGTTTTGCTTTTTGACTACATCCGAGTCTGAAACTGGTGTTGTATTTTTAACTAAACTGTAATTTGGGGTGCAGAATTTTGTTCCCGGAAGGTTGCTGTTGTAGTAACTTTTCTGGCATACACCACCGCCATTTGCGATAATTGTAGAACCGCCAGAAGTATTTCCCTCGACTGTCCAGAACTGATCTCCTGATACTTTTATTACGATTCCGGTATGTGTAAATGTGCCATTTCGATAAAAAATAACAATATCTCCAATCTTTGGATTGCTGTTCAGAGTGAACAAATCTGCCATTGTCGGGCAGTAAACATAAGGCCAGTGTTTTAAAAGCTTCTTTGCTGTGTCTAAGCCAAACGCTTTCATCATACACCATGAAACAAACGCTGCGCACCATGGCTGCCCTTGATAATCTGGCTTAATATCTCGCCAGTATTTTGTGTAATTATTTTCTCCGGCATTTGCTGTCTTGCTATCAAGCTGGCTGTTACTTGCCTTTTCAAGATATCCGATTTCATTCTTTGCGATCTGGATTAATTTATTAATTGCGTTCATGTTTGTTTCCTCACTTTCTGGAAAATATGTTTTTAATGCGTTATAAACAAATCTTTGCCTGTCCTTATATGCCCCGACTTGGTTCCCTGTGTCCGTCTGACAGGCTACATAGAGATTGTCGAGTGTATATGGTTTCTGAGTCTTTGCCAGAATCCTCGTTACTGCTCCCTGTCCACCTTGGTGTCTAAAGTTCACGCACATGGCTTGCGCTCTAGTGTCCGTAACGCCCCTTTTAAAGGCTTCATCTGCATAGGCGGCTGATTGCTCATCCATAATGTTGTCTTGGCATTTAATACCGATTTCGGACGAAATAAGGGCAATTATGGTATCAGCAAGCTGTGATACTCTGGAAATATTAAAACATTCCCAATTTGCGGTCTGAACTTGTTCCAGAAGTCTGACCTTGTCTATTTTCTCCCACTGTTCCGGGGCAGCATCGTAAATCCGCTCCAGAAGCGTCTTGGCTTCGGTTGCATACCACGCTCCTGCTCCAATCGTGATTGCGTGTTCATCTGAATTATTCTCATAGGCTTCCGTGAAGTCCGAATAATCCTGCTGTCCGTAAACCTGTCCGCCGGTTTCGACTGCGTAAATAATCTTCCTGAGAACTGTTTTCTGTTCGTTTGTCATATCGCGTTGCTCCTTTCTGTTAAATATACCTTGTAGGCTCCGTATCTGCTCCTAGAATCAATTTTTATATGTTATTCAAGGATTTTATCGAATCGCATACAAAATCGTTATATGGGTCAAATACAAGGTCACTAATAAAATGGTTCATTTTGGGCTGAAATGAATTAAGAATGTCAGGGTCAAATAAGGCTTATTTGACGATTAATATATATCTCGTATATATATTAATATATATTCTTATTCTATTTCTTATTCTTATTCTTATTCTATTGCGTTACATTGCGTTACTGGTAACGTTATTGTAACGTTACATTGAGATATTATGTAAACGAAAATTGCTTGTTGACAGAAAACTTTCATCTGATTTTTTATAATTTCTAAGATGATTGATTTATTCTGAAAACAAGCAAAATTTACGTTTACAAATTATTCATTTTTTATTTTTAATATAGTTACATTTTAGTACGGTCAGGGCTTGGATTTTGATGGTTTTTGGGAAAATAAGGACTTATTTTGGTTTTTATGGAAAATGCGCTCTTATTTGCGGTTTTGGGGTTCCTATTTGGAAAAATCAATGTCAGCAAATGTTTAACGCCACCTTTCAGGAAGTGATGCGTAAAATGGCAATTTTTTGCACTCATAATAGCAGAGTCCAGTTCTTTTAGGGTCGGTTAGTGTAGGAAATTTTTGGTAAAAATTAGGAGCTTGTAATAATTCGGCACATCCATAAAAAGCACCATGAAATCCATTATCATTTTCGCTTGAAAACGGGTCAGCATTTGCAAATAAATCATCATTTACTTTAACTAGGTTCGGGCAATCTGAAAAAATACTATGCATAACAATCATCTTTTGTTTAGATAAAAGTCCATCACCTGTCGTTTTTAAATTGTCGCAATATGAAAAACAGCCTGCGGCACCATTCATTTCTTCACATTTAGAAAAAAGCTTTCCTGGCACCGACTCTAATCCTGATTCACGAAAAGTCCATACAGCATCCTTAAGTTTAGGAATGTAATCAAATAATTTCCCGGGTATATTTTTCAATTTAGAAGTAGCCATAAAGGTCTCCAGTGCGTTTGTTGCATTTTTGCAATTTTTAAACAAATCTTCTGTAACGCTTTCGAGATTTTTACACCCATAAAATAAATATGGCAAGTAATTGCTTGTGCATCGAGGAAGCGGCGACAAAACTTTTGTAAGTGCCGTCGAACTAAAAACGTGTCCTGGTCGATCATCTCCGAATCTAACTTCTAAATCGATTCCTCGTATTTCTGATATATGTCTGCCTTCAGATATTGGAGTGTGAGTTATAAATTTAACATTATTATTGAAATTTGTATCTTGGTATTCATTAGCAAAAGATTCTTTCATTCCATCGCCCCAATCAACAGAGATATTAGAGCCTTTAATCATGAATGTAATCACACTTTCATATTCAAATTTAAAATAATCTTGCATACTTGATTTTCCCCACAACAATACATTTCCACCCCATATCTCACTCGTTTCCTTGCCTTTGACAGGAAAGCCAGTGATTTCCTGTCTATTCAAAAACGCCTTATATATCATCTAATCAGCCCTCCTCGAATGTGAAATACAATGTATCTGCCCGGTCAGTTCCTGCGGCTACAAGAGCATCATAATCGGCTTTCTTTATTCGCTTTACACACCTTAATTGTGCCTTTTTCAATTGCTCAGAAGTGCTGCCAGAGCCACCAGAACCATCCGTAAAATCATCAATCATTGCCGGAGAAAATTCAGAATCCGAACCATCTGTAAATTCTGCATAACTGATTGTCGGCATTTCAGAACGTGTAAGGTTGACCGTTCCAGATATTTCGGGAGTATATTTTCCTAACTGCTGGCTATTGCTGTTGAACGGTGCATTGTTGGCAGAATAGGTGTCAATCATATCTGTAGCACCGATTTTGAGCGTTCTGCTCATGATGTATGAATGAACGTACCATTGCAGTTCCGTAGGTTCCTGATCGTCGTGCTGAATCTGCTTTTTATAGTAAAGTTCGACTGCCTGTCCAACCATGTTCAGTGGGTTTCCCTGAACCTCGGCGGTATATTCCTGCGCACGATAATATTTCCGCAAATCTTGATTTACGAATACACCATAGCAAATCTTCATAATTGGTTCAGCCCTTGAAATGCCGCCATATTCGTCTGCATCCCAAACGTAATTTAGCCAGTCTTCATTCCCTACAAAGAAGCTGTTTCTGTTGTAATAAACGTTGTTATCATACGCTTCTTGTGCTGTATAGTCGCCTTGTGTAAAGCCAAAGGCTCTATTCGGGTCGGGGTCACAAAATATAATATTCGGGAACCAGATTCTGCCCTCTTTTGCGGTAAAACTTTTGAACGTATCAAGGTGTACTTCTTCGTTATTGTAGTATTTATAAATGTTCTGATTACCGGTGGTCTGTCCGTATTTATAGCTGTTCTGGCGAAGCTTCAGATATTCAAACTTGCCATCCCTGTTCATCCATCCAAAACGGTCATTCTGTAAGCATAAATCTTTCAGAATATTCACTACGTTCATCTCATTTGAGTTATTCGTATCGGGCACATAAGTGTCGTCCCAATGTAACTTTGTACTGACCTGTTCAAGTCCCAAAAACTCAAATAATTTATCTCTGAATTGCTTTTGAGTCAGCTTTTTCTTCTTATCAGTCGTCTGGTTTTTATACCATCGAGCAATGTCAGTATTTCGCAATTTATACAGATAATCGTATGCAATAAAATTACGTGTCAGGGAGTTTGCTTTTCGCTCTGCACTGTCGATTTCACCTGTGAAAATTTTGATTTTTGTTCCTTTTCTTTCAATGTAAACTTCGATTTTTCCAGATGGATAAAACTCTTCCGAAGTACCATTAAACTGATCGTGATGAGCCTGAAACGTTATCTGATTGCAGACGCAACCGCCGAAAATGAAATACTGTTCTGAACAAATTGACTCCTGCAAAGTAAGCGTATTCTGGTCGATATTTTCATTTGTAAGGTCAGCAAATTCGCCGTTAATCCAGTGTACTGTTACTTTTATTGGTTCGGTTTTTTCTTCTTGGATATCACCAGAGCCACCGCCGGAACCGCCACTTGAACTATCATCAAATGGGTTATTTCCATCATTTGTGACTCTGATTTTAAAGTTATCTGAACCAATAAATTTGGTAATTCCGTTGATCGTAACATTATAAGAAACTGTGATGGTTTTAGAGCCTGCGGTGGAGCTATCGAATCCAGAAATATCATAATCTGTGATTTCTTTCTCGGTTCCGTCCTGTCTTACTGCCGCTACAGTTAACCCGGTTGGGTCGAACGATTCCCCAATTCTATAATAAATCTTATTTGGGTAATGAGAAATACGGATTCCGACAGTATCAGGAACTACTTCAACGGTAAACATTGCAGTAAACGACTGATATGTAACCGTAATAGTCTTTTCTCCTGCTTCACTACTATCTAAATCAGATACAGTATATCCATCTGCCAAAACTTCCTTTGAACCATCTGTCCAGACTGTTGAAACAAGCATTCCAGAAGTGTCTAGTGTATCTCCTTTGGAGTATTCTACCTTAGTTGGCAAAGCCGTGATTTCTATTTTGGTGATCTCTATGACTACAATATCAAAGGTAGTGGATTGTGTTTCGTAAGCTACATTAACAGTCTTAACTCCAGCGGTTGACATATCTGGATTTGATAATGCATAGCTTGTTATTTCTTCTACTCTTCCATCGTCATAAGTTGCGTTTACAATCAATCCAGAGCTGTCAAATTCTTCCCCTTTTTTGTATTTCAGCTTATGCGGCAATGAACTAATCTCAATTTTGACAAGTTGAACTTCCACCCATTCAACTGTTGCGTTTGAGGCTGACCAAGGAGAACCAGATATGGAATCTTTTGTTTGGTTAATTTTAATCGTTATACCAGAACTACCATCGAAAGCACCACTAGCAATAGTTTTTACATTTTTTCCAATATATACTGTTTTTAATTTGGGGCAAGCTTGGAATAGTGCGTTTCCAAGTTCTTCTATTGACAAGTCATCTGAAATCGTAAACGTTTCAAAGCCACATCCGCTAAAACAACCATCTGAAATTTTTTTAATATTATTAGATAATTTTATCGAATTTAGTGAAGTGCATCCGTTAAAAGTATTTGCACCAATTTCCGTAACGCTATCCGGAATAACAACATTGTTCAGAAGACCGCAACTGGTAAAGCAGGAAACAGGAATGCTTGATATACCTTTCCCTATTGATATAGACCTTAATTCTGAACATGTAGCAAATTGACCAGTGCCATTCCATTTCACAGTCCCGTTTAAAGTCAACGTTTCGATTTTCTTCCCGCCAAAAACATTACTATAAATAGTACCTCCGCGAATAACTAGATTTTTTGCAGAAATATTATATATAGTACCTCCTTCGCCAGTCGATGCAAATATTGCATCGTTGCCTCCTATTTCCAAGTTTTCAAGAGTACCCCCTTGGAAACAATATGGCATACTTTTGAGTGTCGATGGAAGAATCAAATTTTTCAACGAAGAACAACCACAGAATGTACTTCCCCCAATTTCTTCGAGTCCTTCGTAAAATGTCAATTCTGACAGATTCGGACAGTCGTTAAAGCAACCACTTGAAATTTTTACAAAAGATTCTGAAAAAGATAAAGATGTCCCTAAATATTTATTGAAGTTACCGACACCAATTTCAGATATATCATTTCCAAATACAAGATTTTCTAAGCTTGAAAATCTACTACCGAAATTACTCGGAATCTTAGTAATGCCGTCGCTAAATACAATCTGCTTACATCTTGTGTATAATGAATTTGGACAGGCTATACCTTCTGCATTGTCAGATAAGTTATTATTAAATTCGCCGGTTCCCGAAATACTCAATATATTTGTTCCAAGATCAAATATCGCGGTTACGTCGTCATTGGTAGGCGTTCCGATTTTCACCGAAAAGGAATCTAAAACTTTTGTTGAAACGGTCGTTGACACTCCGAAATACTCGACCGTTATCAGCAATGATCCCGGTTCTGCGGTCACTACATTATTAACTGTATATCCACTTGTTACATACTCGAAGCCATCCGAATATGAAACGGTTATGCTAGTTACGGATATATCCGTAGTTTCTCCGACAAAGTATGCACCTGGCGAATAGCTTGTGTTGGTTATATTCAATGGTTGCATAATTGTAATATCTAATGTAGTTGTTAATATTCCATAGATTACCGTTATCGTATTTGTTTTTGGAGAACTGCTGTCAAAACCAGAATACGTGCAATCTTTTGTAACATCTATGGTGCTTCCATCACTTGCCGTTGCAGTAACCACAATGCCCGTAGAGTCAAATTCTTTTCCAATGTGGTAATTTACCTTGGTTGGCATTGTAGTAACGGATATGGCGGTAATAGAGGCTTCTGAGACGGTAATCTCAAACGTTGTGGTTTTGCCAGATGCAGTAACGGTTATGGCCTTTGTGCCTGCTGAATTACTATCAAATCCCGATAATTCATAATCGGTGATAGTTTCCAATGTTCCATCACTGTATGTTTTTGATATTTCAAGTCCCGTACTGTCAAATATTTCGCCCTGATAGTACATAGTCTTATCTGGCATTTTTGACACAGTAATTCCAGTGACGTATTTGTCAACAAATTTCTCATAGCTGACTTCCTGTGACACACCTGCGTTCTTTACCAGAATCGAAACCGGAATCGTAGAAGATACGGAAATAGTCAGATATGTTATGGTTTTACCGTCAATGATTGATGACATGCCAGTGTACGAACTGCTTGTAGGTATCTGGATAACATTGATAAATAATGTCTGTCCTTCTATCAGAAATACTTCGTATTTCAGTGCATATGACGATGATGTGCTTGAATAATGTACGTATCCTTCAACTCTGATTTTGAGGAATCTCTTCCCTGATGTAAGTGTTCCTTCCTGTCGGTAAACATAATAAATCGCACCATCCCTACGCCAGATTTTGAGCTGTTCGGCGTTTTGCCCGAAACCGATGAAATTGTTTCCAGAAACATATATGGTACTGGCGGTCTTGCCTACATAGGTAAACCAATTAACACCTGTGACACTGACTACATCCTCGTCGTGTTTTGTGTTGTTAACAACCGCAGTCATCCCGGCCGTCGTATTCAATAAACTGTCAAAAGATACTGTATCTGCCATAATCATCCTCCCGCTATAAAATAAAAGAGCACATGAGCTGTGGCACCCATGCACTCTGGTTGTTAGTATTCAATCAGTGCGATTCTGATTTTGTTGTATAAAATATTATTTCCTACAACTCTGATAGGCTTATACTCAACATCAGGCATATAAAAAACGCCTGTTTTGTAGGTGTTTTCCTCGTCGTCCCAGTATGTGACCTTGTACTTCCGCTGTGCCTTATTGACTAAGCCTGATTTGAAAACAGACTGCATCTCTATTTTGTCCGGTAACCACATCGGGCGCGTGTTGAAGTCTATTTTTGTCTTAAAATTCGGGCTTGTGTCCCTATGCAAGAGATTGTTCAAGTCCCTGTATGCTTCTATCTCTGTTCTCTGGTTTGGAGTTGCGGAATAATCATCGTAGGCTAAGAATTTGTTCGGGAGAACGCTTCCCCCGAACTTTAAAAAATAACCTTGGAAACTACTTCCTGCAATAAAGTCGCTCATTCTATCACCTACCCTTCAAATATTCCGTATCCATTACGATTTCTGAACTGCTGATTTTCTTCTTTCAAATATCCAATCAGATGTCCGTCTGCATAGATCGCCATGCCGTTCAGAGCGTTTTTGACCGCCTGCCCGATCATCTGGTTATTGTCAAACGTGTTACTGCTGATTGCCATGACTTCTTTCCGAATGTCGTCCACAAAATCATCTGTATCAACAGACATTCTGCTTTTTACTTCCTGATAGGATGTACTCTTTGTAATAATGTCTGCGGGTGGTGTGTTAATCTTTTGCACTTCTGCGCTTATGTCATTGATGGTTGATTCGACTTTTGGAAGCATATTTTGCATGCCAATTTGAAATCCCTCAACTGTGAATCCGCCGAGTTCCATCATTACCTGCGATGGGCTATGGATCTTTAAAGCGCTCCGAAGCCTGTTTTCTATGTTGTGAGCAATTGCTTCTGCGTTTTTGTACAGATGTTGGTTAGCTGCGGCAATCATTCCGTTATTTAAACCAATAATCGCATTCCATCCAATTGTATAGAGTCTTCTCATAGAGTTTAAAACTACGTCAACAACACCATTCATAGCTTTTGAAACATTCAGTTTCATTGTACCATTTATGTATGATACAATCGCTTCTCCTGCCTGTTTCCATTTGGCAACCATAATATCGTGCTGAGTTGTAAAATGAGTTCTGACATTTGTGTCCATGAGAGTGAGTTCAGCTACCGTATCAAGACGCATCTGGTGTACTTTTTCTTTTACATCTTTTGCGACTTTTTCATAATTTTCAGTCATGGTTCCGCTTACTTTTTTGGAATTAGATGTAGAACTTGAGCTGTCTTGATCTTTTCCGGTAATTTTATTCCATAAGGATTTGACTTTTGAAGTTATTCCATCTAAAATTCCTGTTATGTTTTCTTTGAGGTTAGTAAACACATCAAGAGCGCCTTGCATAGCGCCGCTTACTCCGTTCTTCAATCCCTCTATTAAATATCCGCCAATGTCAGCAAATACTGTAGATGGGGAATGAATGCCGAAAAGATTTTTTACATTACTGATAATTTTATCAACAACATTTTCTTTGAACCATCCTCCGATATCTTTAGCAGCATCTTTTACACCACCAAAAAGTCCGAGTATAATATTTGTCCCGATATCCCAAATACTACCAAGAATATTCTTGAAAGCTCCAACAATATCAGAAGCTAAATTCACGAATCCCTCTCCGATTTCGCTAAAATCTAATGTAAGAAAACCATTTATGATTTTAAACACATCGGAAATCACGTCTATTCCGCTTTGTAAGATACTAATTAATCCAGAGAATGCATCGCCTAAAACAGTTATGCCTGTTGATATAACAGTTCCGCCAACTGATACAACCAATGTTTCAAAGAACGAAACTATTGATTTTAACCCGCTGTTGGCATAGAAATTGTATAATTGACTTCCAAGATTAACAAACGCTTCGCCGAGCGGTGATATTGCAGTTTTGACTTTTTCAAAAGCTCCAACAATACTATCCTTGATTTTCTCAAATGCAATTCCGACAGTGTTCCTGAAAGACTCAGATGTATTCCAAAGGTCAGCAATCGAAGCTATAACGCCTGCTACAGCTGCTGCTATTCCTGCGGCGGCGGCTCCTACTGGAACTGAAAGGCCTGTTAAAGATGATAAGGCGCCTGCAAGCGAAGTGGATGCTGAAAGGAATGCTTCATAAACAATTCCACCCTCTTGAAATAGTCCAATCGCACCAGAGAAAGCAGTTGCGACAGAACTTGTGATTTTGCTTGCTAATGCAGTAGAAGCAAATACAGAACCGATACTGGTAACAACAGGAAGTAATTTTGCGGCGATTCCAAATCCTATGACGGCTTCTACAAACTTACCGGCAGATGTCTCTCCAAGTCCTGACCATATTCCGCCGAGAACGTCAAGTAACACCGTGCCAAGTTTCTGTAGATTTGTCCCCCAGTCAATCTGGCTTAGGAATGTTCCGATGTTTCTTCCAAATTCCTCCCAGTCTACTTTTCCTGAAATACTAATAAGTGCATCTATCAAATCTGAAATGAACGCATTTAATGATTGCCCATTTTGTGTCCAATCAGCATCAATCACTCCGAATTTGTCAAGTGCGGCAACAGTAAGTCCCAACCCTGCCGCTATCGAAGCATATGGGTGTGCTGCTAACATGGCAATGCCTTTTCCTATCGCTCCATTTTTACCGAAAATACTTCCAAACCATGTAAGTCCTTTAAATGCTACAAAAGCTGTCAGGAGCTGACCGAGGAAATAACCGATAGATTGTGCCTGCTTCGGTGAGAATGTTGCGATAAACTCTTTGAACCTGTCAATCAGATCAGGAAGTTTATTAACTCCATCTGCCGCCTTGTCGAAAAAATCATCGAAGAAATCAAGTAATCCTGTTCCGACATTCTCAGCAAATGGCTCTAATACATCCCATAACTGCACAAGGGAAGCGTTGATTTTATCCCAGTTAATTTTCATGAGAAAATCATTAAAAGCATTGATTAGTCGTGGTAATCCTTTTTCCCCAAGTGTCCACTTGCCAAGCGGGACTAAAAAATGATTCCAGAAGTCTTTTAATGCTGTCCATGTGAAATCCTTGAGCTGTTTCAATCCATTGTTCCAGAGATTTTTCAAGGCTCTTGTAGTAGGTTCTGCGACTTTAGCAAGTTTCTTAAATGTGTCTGTAACCTTATTCGCAAATGCCATGGCTTTATTTTCCATGGAATTGTAGGCAGCATCCCATTTCTTCTGATATTCGTTCAGAAGCTTGTCAAGTGCATCATTGAGGATTCCTGCATCAATTGCAGAGGTATCAAGAGTAGGCGTTTTAATCTTGGAATTTGCAAGGTTTGACAGGGAACTATCGTCTTTACTCATGATTTCCAGTTCATCATAGGATGCAAGAAACTGTTTTAATTTTTTTGCGCTCTTGGTTGCATTTTTCAGATTGTTATTTGTATCTTTTGTAGCATCATCTACGTCTGAAATTCCAGAATCATCTATGGAATCAAGTGCATTCGAGAGATTTTCACTTCCGCCGCCGATAGAACCGAACATTTTTCCGATTTTGGTATCAACTCCGAGAAGCGAACCAACGTATGTCAGAAGTCTCTGGAACGCAATCACAAGACCATTGATGTACGGTAATACTGCCGCAACGACCGGCATAAAAATGTTTCCTAATGCTCTGGCACAGGACACTAAGTTTGCACGAAGTATACGTAACTGGTTGGCTGGCATATTTATCGTATTTGCCATATCCGCCCATGCATACCGGGTGGAATCCAGTATGACTATTGTCCTCAGCATTGCTTTACTTGCTTGGTCCATCTTAGATACAGCCGTTTGCAGCCCGAGATTCGAAGCGTATTGCTGTAAGTTTGCTACACGAATGTTTGCACCATATTTATCTACGGCGCGGCTCATACCTACTAATCCAGAGGATAAGTTTTCGTAAACTGTTTTAAAATCAAGATTTTTAACAGATGCAAGGTCAGCGCCGATCATGGTTAATGCATTCGACAGTTTTAATGCCTGTTCAGAAGTTGTTCCCATAGATGATGATAACTGTGCAAACTGGCCTTGATAATTTAAGAGCATGGACGGGTCCATACCAAGCGACTTACCGGTTTTATTTGCCGACAAAATGCCATTATCGGAAACATCGAATCCAGACATTTTAGCTGTAAGCTCTCTGGCTCTCTGACTGAACGAATCTGCGTATGCTTCTGCGGAATCATACCCTGCTTCTGACCAAGTTTTACCTGCTTTATCTGCTACTTGGCGGAACGCCGCTTGAAAATAGTTGTAATCTTCAAGAAAATTCATAGAGCTTTCAATTGCACTCCCGAACTTTCCGACGGCAAATTTCAACGTCCAGAATTTTGCCACCAGAGACATGATGCTGGGCAAGCTTTTTTTTGCTTTGCTTCCTACGCTTCCAACAGCATTACCAAGTTTTCTGACTTTTCCTGTCGAAGCGGACGCACCCTGCCCCAATCTGGAAAAAGCGCTTGCAGTAGACCTTGCTGCCCTACCAGTATTCCCGCCTGCATTTGCTAATTGTGCAATAGCCTGAGTCATTCGAATTGTACTGCTACTGATTCTAGGAGCGGTACTCATCGTCTGGAAGAATGATTTTAAGCTATTTGCCAGATCATTAAGCTGAGTTGCTGTCTTTCCAGTTTTGTCTCCTGCATTTGCCAACTGAGATATTGACTGAACAAATGTATTAATTGGCTGAGAAATATTGCCTATTCCAGAGAATGAAACTACAATTTTTCTGAGTTCTTCACCAAGATTTGGAATTTTTGATGTAACTGCATCAATAGAACTGCCTGCATTCGCCAATCTTGCCAGCGAAGAAATGAACCGATTTACATTGTTCGATACATCTGGAATACTGCCAAGAGTGGATAGCTCAGAAATCATGCCCTGAATCTTTCCAGACACATCACCTGTGGAGTTTAATGTTTCGTTCAGTCTGCGGATTGCATTTACGAATGAGTTTAATCCGTTGTTTCTCAAGTTCAGGCTACCGAGCGCACTCATAGACTGAACAAACTGTTGCAATTGACTGTTTATCGTTGATAAATCAAGCCTGTCTAATTTAAGTGCTTGAACAGCAGAATTGACCGTGCCTACGGAAGCTGAAAAGTCTCTAAGATGCTTGATACTCTCAGACATACGACTGCTTAGGCGATTCAGTTTATTGCATAAATCATCAATGGATTTACTTGCATTTGATACGTTACTGCTGACCTCTATCGCAAGGCTGTCTATTGTGTTGTCAGGCATATAAGCACCTCCTTTATTTCAAAAAATAAAGGGCAAGCAAGACTACTATTCATCCTGCTTGCCCTTTTCATTACCTATTTCAGATATATTTGCATTTGCCTGCCTGATAAGAAGTTCGTAGTAACGTTCTTCTTGTCTTAGTTCTGCTTCTGATTTCTTTGGTGTATTTGGATTTTGTTTAACCCAATTATTTTGTTTTTCCTGCGTAATTGGTTTGCTCGGATAACTAACCTTTCTCGGAAATAATGCGCACGAAATACTCGTCTTGACATACAATCCGGTCAGCCATGCCTGATAGTCCATGTTTATTAACTGCGACTGAATTTCTTCATTTTTTGAGATTCCATATTGTTCTATACGGATTCTCAGGTCTTTAAGAGTGCTCCTGAGAAATTCTTTTCTTGACATCCCAATGCGCACAGCCATTGGGTATAATTCATCCCAGATTATTTCGCTGTAGCTTTTTTCAGATGATCTGTCGGTTTCTTCGGCGCTTTCTTCGCTTTCACAGAGTCCATTGCCGCATTCATGTTGTCCATGAACGTTTCCAGACCGGTTAATTTGAAAAAACCATCTTCCTCCATCTGTTCAATGCACATAGAAAACAGACCGTAGAAGTTTCCCTGCTCATCATCTTTATGTTCAGTCATATACTGCGCTGCAAGTTTTTTGGCAGTATCTAAATCCGGGACAGTACCATCACCATCAGGATGATTGCCATGATATTGAAGTAATCCAGCATAAAACGCATTGAGTGCAGTGTTCGGAATGCTACTCATTCCAGAAACCATCTCCCTGAGACTCTTGTCCGTTCCGCCGCTTGTGGAAACTAACATATTCATCACAGATTTCACGCAATCATCAAACAGTGATGCTTCAATTCCATATTCAAGTTTGTAGTCTTTTCCACCAATTTTTAAAACTTTATACATATTATTTGTCCTCCCAAATGTGTTTAAAGGCCGCTGTCAGTTGGAACTATTGCGTCGCCCGGTCCGACGTACTCATTGATAGTAAGAGACATTTCAACGGTTAACAGGCCATTCTGATCTCTTGCTGGTTTAGGAATGATTGTCGGTGGCTCGATTTTGGTGAAGAACGCTTTCTTAAGAGACGGGAAGTATTCTTCATACCACATAGATTTACCATCTGTTTTTCCTGCTTTGTATTCGCTGATTAATGCTTCCCATTCAGCGATAGTTTCATCAGTTACGTTCACAGTTACGTTGAATGTGCCACCTGTAGAACCACGTCCTGCAATAGTTCTTTCAACTTCGTCTTCAAGCGCGGAAGCGTCGATTGTTTCTACATCAATTTTAATTTCATCAGAAGCATTGATTCTGTGAAGAAGTTTAAAAGCTGTCGGTTTAGTACCTGCTGTTGTTTCAACTGCATATCCGGTAAGCGAACCAACGGTACTTACGCCTGCTATATTTCCTTTATCTGCCATATTCGGCTCCTTTCTGCTTTTCAGCTATAAAATCACAATAAAAAAGAGCCATGTGGCTCTGATGCGTAACCCTGCATCCGGGAGATAAAAGGATCACCGTCCTTTCTATTCATCTGTGCCTGTTTTCAGTTCTGGAAGCCCTGCTACAGATGTAAGCAAGGATAAAACGCCTGAAAGAACGGACGCGGATACGACCATCTTCCAGTCAACGCTTCCAAGGACTGTCGCGGTTCCAATTGTTGCAACTGCTGTCTGAGCAATTGTCTTAACAGCTCTGATTCCCGCAGCTTTCAGCCATTGTAATTTATCTTTACTCATAGGACACTCTCCTTTCTTTTTGGTATAAAAAAATAGAAGCTGTTACGCTTCCAATAATTGCCCGGTGTAAATTCTGCTGTATCGGCTTATGATTCGTTTGAAACTCTTTTCGGAGTTCGCGACTTCTTCTGGCCCGTATGTCCGGCGAAAGCCCATCGAAACCATAGCCTGATGACTTTTACTGTCGATTTCATATGCAGTCGATAAAGCCTTTGTCCCAGATGCATAACTTTCCGTTTGAAATGAAAGAACTGTTGCGCATTCATGACCTTCAAGACTTGTTGACTGCGTGGGATTCCCCATCATAAACAATCTGGCGTATTTCGTTTTACCAGATGCTATGGTCTGACTTTTTTCCATAGAGAAATTGCCTTTGCCGACTGTTGGTTGAATATCTTTACTCCACCTAGAAAATACTTCTGATACTGGGTTATTGATCGTGTCTGGCATAGAATCACCCCGCCTGTTCTAACATATTTTAAGACTGTCCTTTAAGGAAATCTCTTATTTGAGAATATCCCCATCCACAGTCAATCAATCCACTAACAAGCATTTCTTTTGATTGAACTGCTTTTAATTCTTCTTCAGTGAGGAAATCTCTCAGATTGTCCTTGGTAGAGATTCCTTTTTCTTCTCTAAGTTGTTTTGCAGTTTTGCCAAACAATGTACGATATACCATATCTGTATATGTCGAATGCGCATGACCATGCATTCTCTCATTTTCTTGAGATTCTTTAAGTGCATTGGTCAACGCCTGTCTCACTGCAATGCCTTTGTCTCGTTCTCTAATTTTCCCTAAAAGAACTTTTTCCATTGCATTGAACTGGCGGATATATCCTTCTTTGAATTTCATGGCTTTTTCGCCAGTGTATCCCATAACAAGAAGTGTGAACCCATCTCTTGTCATACAGCACATAGGTTGCTTTTTATTCTGAATACTTGTATATGAGGAAGGCACGAAATTGTGCTGTCCGAATTCTTCACTGCATCCTAATTCTCTAATGTCCTGCAATACTCTTTTATGTTCTTTTCCAAAAGTCTCCGCGACATCTAGGCTTGTGACAATGCTCGTTTCTACTTTTCTGATAATCATTGTTTCTACTAACATGCTTACATTCTCCTTTTCTATGTTTTTGCATGAAAAAAGCACCTGCTTGTTTGCAGATGCTTTTATATGTTATAGTATACCATTTTGAATAGTATGTTTCAGTATGAAGTTTAAGTAGAAAATATCTCTTTTGCGATTTTCCGAATGTTCTGTATGATTTCCATGCTTGCTTTATAAACCGGCATAGTGGCTTCGGTACCATATGATCTTACCCATTCGCCAGTTTCAGACATGTATGTCCAAGAATCGTTTTTTCCTTTACCCTGACCGTAAGAACCGATTGTATATCCAAGTTCCTGCCCTTTCGGGTGTGGGCTTGAGCCTGCCGGGGTATTGTAATGGATTCCGGCACCAAACTCTATGAACAACAGACCTGCGCCCTCACATACTAAAGTTGCTTGTGAGTAATCGCCGAACGAATTGATTTTGATGTAGGTACTGTGGTTTTTATCGGAATCGCCCTGCGACAGTGAAATATTCTGATCAATGACAGGGATTCCAAGTTCAGACAGTCGACGAACAAATAATTCATTCTTACTTTTAAGGCTGTTTTGGTACTGCCTGAGTTGTTTAATCGCGTCATGTATAGATTTCTGCGACAAGTTGACTTTAATGGTCTTATTCGCCATCCGAACCATCTCCTATATACTTGATACCATACCGCGCTACATTCCCTCTTTGGGTATCAAGAATCTTTTTAAGGCGGTAATCTGGTGGGACTGTAGGCGCTCCAGATTCATTCAGAATAAGTTCTCCAGATTCGTTCAATTCCGGTTTGCAGTCTATCCAGAATACATCTGCAATCTGTGGTTTAAAGCTACGGTCAAAATTCGTGATGTACCTATCGTAATCAGGGACGTACCCGGCAGATAATTCTTCCGGCGTTCCGGCTGTTGCAGATACGGAGAGGTGATGTAATTCTGGATTTTGGTACGTTTTGATTGTGTCTATCCCGTCAAGTCCTTCGGTTACTCTTGACCAATACACTGTCTGTTTTTGGCGTTTTAATCCTCTCATAGCGATTTCTCCCTTCAAAAATCTTATATTGCATATTTCATATGAGACACTTTTACATCTTCATCAGATACCTTTGCATAGATCATTGTCGTGTTAATGTTGACATGTCCAAGAATCTTCTGCACCTCAGTAATCGGCGTACCTCTTTGAAGCATAAGAGTCGCAAGAGTATGCCTAAATAGATGCGGTGTCAGAGGTCTATCCAGTTCTGCCCGCTCACCGATTATTCGTACGATTCTTTCAATTGCCTCTTTTTTAAGTACCTTATGTGGCTTTCTTTCGCTTACGAAAAGATATTCCGACTCATCATCTCTAATTGCGAAGTATTGTTTTAAAAGTAATTTACATCGGGCATTTAGGTATGTTGTTCTATGCTTATTACCTTTCCCCAAAACAGCTACTTCACCTTTGTAAAAGTCTATATCTGCTTTCTTTACACCACATACTTCTGTAACCCTAGCTCCGGTACTGTACAGAAATTCAACTAGCGCTCTTTCACGTACGGTTTCACACGCTTGCCTGATTCTTTCCAGCTCCATATCTGTCAGCGGTTGTTTTTCAATGCGTTCGTATTTGATATTTTTAATAACTCTGCATGGGTTCTTGCCTATGTATCCCTCGTTTGCCGCCCACTCGAAGAAAGCGTGTATGGCAGTTCTTCTACTATCAAGTGTTCGGTTGCTCAATCCTCTGCTTTCCTGAGCATTATACAGATATACGCGGATATCATTCGCAGTAATGTCCTCAGCTTTTTTATTGACTGTGAAAAAGAAATCATCCAGATAAAGATTGTAGAGTTCGAGCGTCTTTTTACTCAAACCCTCGATTTTCCTACTTACAATGTAAGTTTTGTAAAAACCCGGCAAATATCCAGTATACTTTACAACTGCTGTTTCTCTTTGACTGATATCAAAATCATTTACATACAACGCCAGTTTGTTTCTGACTGTTTCAAGATATTCTTCTGGAATTTCTTCATACAACTTGGTCATGAACCCATTCACGAATTTATCTCTCATAAAAAATACCCTCCTTTTGGGTTCACAAAGGGAGAGTATCATGTTATAATAATACTGTACCCTTTGTGGTGTTGGAGTTAGGTTTTTTGATTGGTAGTCGGGAACCTAACTCCTTTTTATTATGCTTTTTTGATTGTTATTTTCTCTTCATCGTATTCGAGAATTACTTTTCTGTCTTCTTTGGTAACACCTATCATCCGAACTGCTTCTGACGGAAGTGATATTTTATAGTTGACAGATTCTTTTCCTGCGTTTCCACCGGCCTTGTTAATCATGATATTTCTTTCTACTTTTATCGGACTCACCTCCATATAATGAATTTATAATCATTATATATTATTGGTGTCCAATAGTCAATAATTAACTTTACGCTAATTAACTAAAGCCCTCTTTAGCTAATTAGTTTCGCTTTCAGAATCATCTGTTTCTTCTGATTTAATCCCCATCAACTCATTGTACTGTTCCTCGGTAATTCTCCCAACCGCAAAAAACACATCAATCTTATTCTTCAAATCATCTGTAAGTCCATTTCTTTCTTTAAGTTTCAGTAATGTTCTATATAACATAATCATACCTCCAATTCTGTAAGTGCTACTGCGTATTCGCTGTTTACATATGCTTCTGCCGCCTGTAAATCAGTATCCTGAGTACGTGCGTCCATATCATAGATGTACTCCCTCGTATCGCCAATCTGCTGTTTTACATAGTTCCAACCGTTCTCCATTGAAATAGGATAGTTAAATACTGTGTAACCGTCCAATTGTTCTGAATTGACAGATATATTTGTGGTTGGATAATATGTTACAAGGGCTTTGAGTGCCTGCACTTCTTCGGATGTGAGGTCTATTTCAGTTGGTGCTTGCATCCTATAACATATACGAACACCTGACATAGATTGCTTGAATATTTTAGTATCAGTAATAGCATAATTTCTGAATATAATTATTTTTGCAGATGTATAAGAGACTACATTATTTTCCCTTTTTCCATTTTCTCCACTATTAAAGTTGCTCAAATTTATAGAACTATACCGAGAACATATTAAATCAGGTTTCTTTTTATTTGTAAAATCATCAATATATAAATCATTTATTATCGGCGTTTGAAACCGTTCAAATGTTCCACTATATGTATAAACAAAACTACCACAATCAGCCTCTTTGCACATCCTTACCAGTTTCCCACGTTCCACATCGAAGTAATCCGCAATATACTGCTGGCCATCAATTGTAACGTTACCACCACTTGAAACAGGGATTGCGTTTAATGTGTATGGGAGGGTGACGGTCTGTTCGTGGTAGGGTTCGTAGGTGGTTGGAGTGGAACCGAGTTCGATTTGAATATTAAATTTACAATTGTTATAGACGCTACCAGAATTTACTCTACAAATAACTGAAGCATAAGCATCTTCGTTCAAGGTAAATGTAACTGCATTATTTGTTCCGACAATAAATACTTGTATACTTGCTTCAACAAGAGGCCTATTTAATGAAATCCTAAACAAATTATCTCCTACCAATGTTTTACTGCCATATTCGATATTGTAGCTGAGAGTATAAGTCCCCTTTTTTAAGAAAACATTTTTTAGAACTTTATTTGTATCTTCTGGTCCATTAGCATTAGCAGTTCCATCAAGTGTAATATTAGAACCATCTCTGGTAATTTTTAGCCCATTAAAGTTGCTAATTGAATCATGATATGTGTAAAGATTCTTCCCACACACCTTCACAGTCGGATTCACCACGCTCTTAATCTCCTGCGGATAATCAGGGTTCGGGCTTGGGATGCCGCCGGTGTAGGGTTCGAAATCATCGTAGGTGGCATCTGGGTAGAGAGAAGCGTCTACAATCATTGGTTTGAAAAGAAGATTGTTTACAGTAATCCCACTTCTCACTCTAATATTGTAAGAAATATTTGATGATTCGTCCGTCCTTCGTATGGTTCCACCGTTCCCGTAATCATAAAATGCATATGTTACACTATCATAAATATAAGCATGATATGTTTTATCGCTACCATTTTCAGGGCATCCTACTACTCGCATACCATTTTTAATAGCACTCTTGTCTAAATTAATGCTAAATAACGCATCCGCAGTCGCTGTTCCGCTTAACGTATATGTTCCGTCGCCATTATTTACGCAGGTAACGCCATTCTGTGTAGTAGTCTGCAAAGTAGAATTCAGTAAATTCTTCCCACTATACTGTTTCTGCTCAGACTTCCCATACAGCATCATATCCATAATTTTGCCATTGTCAGAATCCTGTAAGTTGGTTTCACCCTGTGAACTTGCGTAGAATTTTGTGATTTTGGTTGTCATAGATTCCTTTAGTGAACTAGTTTCCGTTTTCAGCGAAGCAATATCCGTCTTATTCTGCTCAATCTGCTGTGCCTGTTCTGTCGTGGCTCCAGGCTTGACCGGATTCTTTTCAAAGTATTCCGTAACTAATCTTTGTATTACCGCCTCTGCTTCTTCTTTTGTGAAATACAGTGACATATCAATTGGAGCACCCATGGTGTCCCAAACTACGCCGTTCCATGCCACATTCATTCCTGCTTCGCCGTAGACCGACTTAGACTCGATATTGTACATATCGCCAATGTCTGGATTTAATGGAAGCAAATCAGCAGTCGCAACTGTACCTCTGTATCTTACAGGGCTGTTTAACTTTGCTTGCATATCGGAAATCTGGTGTTTTAATATTGCATATACTTTCTTTGCTGTTAATGCCATATGCGCTTCTCCTTTACAGTTTGTACCATGTGTCAGTAGGTTTGTGATATTCGTATAATTCAGAAGTATCAAGGCACAACGCCGAAGAACCGCTCTGTACATAATGTGGGAGCTTTGATATGTCTTTTGAAAGTCCCTCGTAATCACGAACCATACCTCTTGCATCTGTACACACCCAACTGCCTAAATCCGGCAATTCATCACCGGGATTGTACTTGATTCCATCAAAAATAACTGTGTTTTTTGCTTTTGCCATCTATGCAATCATCCTTTCTGCCCCGATAGGAGCCACATATGTGAACTGGTTTCCTAAAATATCTCTGGCTGTGCCAATCACGAATTGCCCATAGTCTGCCAGAATATTGCATACAAATTCTTCTGCGTCCACCCAATACCGTTTCTTGACCATGCGGTGAAGTTCTGGCAATAGACCGTAGCTGAACATCACGCAATGACCTAATTCATGAATAAACACACGGTTCAGAAGCTCCCCATGCAGATTATTTGCGATTGAAATAATATGGGTGGAATAATCCGATACTCCAAGTGTTCTATTGCCTGTACGGTCAATTAACACACTGTCGTGTGGAGATACGAACTGCACCCTCCATAGGTCTCCGTTCATATAAAATTGTCTTAGCATGGCTTATCACCATCCTTTTCTCAACTAAAAAGCCCCTGCTACATTCCTGTAACAAGGGCAAAATTCATTTCATATTCAATTCATCTGCTGTATAAAACGTGTCAGGTCAGTTTTCATCTGCTGTCTGATTGATGCGTCTGCATCGTCCCACATTTCTTTCATATTGCGGATGATATCTTCTGTATACTCTTTCATGGAATCATCCATTTTTCTCTTAGATTCAGCGTCTTTGGAATCGTGATAATGTCTGCGATTCTCACTGTATCTGTCGTAGGTTTCACCATATCTGGACTGCCTATTGTTCATACCGTCCATTCTCATATCACTACGGTCTGGATGATAGCCCATGCGGTACATATTACGTTCAAGCTCTGGATTGCTCGGATATTCACTTACCCAGTCGTCATCCTGCATATGGAGATACGGCATATATCCCATTCGGCTTCCTCTGCCTTTTGGAGCAAATCTGCCGTTTGCGTAACGATAGTTATCATATCCCATGCGTCCAAGATACTTCTCTTCCTGTTCACATTCGTCCATAGCTTCTACGATTCTGTAATCTTTATCTGCGCAAATCGCACACTTTACGGCTTCCATGCAATCTTTCAGATCGTCCCAGTCTTGAGCAGTAAGGTTATCAAAGCCATGTGCTTTAGCTTTCTCCATGGCCCATTTGCCCATTTCCATTGCAACTTTATGCATTACAGTTCCCCCTTTCTAACAGCCTGTGTAACAGGTGCATCTGTCGCTGGGGCTGTACCATTAATTGCTGTTAAATTGTTACTCGGACTACAAGCCGGATTTCCTAACATCTTGAATACTCCGCCAGTTGCGCTTGTAGCTACTCTGGTTGCATACTTCGTTCTGGTTCTTATTCCGCAAGCCGTAACCTGTGCGCAGCAACGATTCTCTAGCGGATATAAAGTTGTTCCTGTTCCTACCTGAATCATTACCGGGGCGGTAATTGTGGTGGCTTCTGGTATACTTTGTGCGATCACAATGCAATACTTCTCTCCGTTGTCGTAACTGCCTGCTGGAAGTGTGATTACAAGATTGCCCCCTGTAAACGCAACAGCTTGACTGATTACAAGATGACTGCAAAGTTTACAAACATTCTTACAACTCATATTTTTACCTCTCAATCAAAATAAGAGGTGAGCCGTAACCCACCTCTTAGAATTAGTCAACCTCTAAGGGTGAGTTACTTAGCAGCATCCACTGTTGCATCCGCATCCGCCGTAATAGGTATTTGGATTCGGAACAACATATGCCGGAATAGCCGCCGGATTAATTGCATTGATTAACTGCTGAGTCTGTGAAGCCATAGCAGTTGTAAGCAGTGCAGACTGGCGATCCTGAGATGCAGCACGTTTCAGATCAGTATTTTCTGCCTGTAATGTTGCAATCTTATCCTGAGTCAGGAAATCAAGGATTGCTCTTGTATTACTGTTCTGGTTTTCCAGAAGGTCTCTTGTGTTGTTATTCATTGTGTTCTGGAGAGCACAAGTGTTGGTAGCTAAGTTGTAGTTGATGCCCTGGATAGCTTCTCTTGTTTCGCAGCAACAGTTCGCTAACTGAGACTGCAATGCGTTTGTGTTCTGCATATTCGCTACAGTGTCAGCATTAATTGCCTGCTGAACGCCATTGAAGCCCTGAAGCATTCCAACGTTTACGCCGTTGAAGCCACTCTGCATGGTATTGTTGAGTGCATATGTACTGTCGCAAATACCCTGCTGAATACCTCTGATACCGTTCTGAATATCGTTAAGAGCAAAGCCCTCATTAATATCCGCACGTGTAGCCCATCCTTGGAATCCAGCACCATTTGCACCGTTTCCACCATTACCGCCGAAGCCGCCGCCCCAGCCGCCGAAACCGCCCCATCCGAAGATAGCAAAGATCAGGACAAGCCATATAAGTGAAAAGCCATCACCGCCCCACATATCATTGGCGCGATTATTCGAGCCTGTAGCGGCAGCAATGTCGCTAAGGCTGTAATTTGAACCATTCATCATGTTTTTAGTCTCCTTAAATTTTATTTACAATAGGAGACATCCGCGGCTGTCATCCCGAATTGTAGCGATTTTTAATCACCCAATTGTGGGGAAGTGTTATAATCCAAGGAATTTTTGTATAATTCCATCTGGAGATAAATGTTTTTCATTGAATACATTTTGTTGTATTTGATGTAACTGGTCTGTATCACCTTTTTTATATAAATACAAAGCATTTTTCAATGTTGGATTTTCACCTGCGAATTTACTCATGTCGTTCATCATGTTATCAACACTCCCGAACCTCTGAGAAATCATTCTTTCAAGTTGCTTTTTCATCATGGCGTTTGGGTTGAAATTCATCTCTGCCTACCTCCATTCTGCTTAGGTTCCGATGTCCCCGACATCTGTGTCGGAAACATACTCTTTATTTCAGAAATCTCAGAGCAAACATCGTTCCGAAGCTGATTAAACATTGCTTCAATATCAATCTGCTTTTCATCTTGCTTAGATTGCTGTTCGTCTGGATTTACGAGTCGGTAAACAAAAATCCTGCTTCTTCCATCGGATTGAAGCTGTTTTCTGTAAATTTCAGTTCCGTCTGTTTTTGGATAGTAAACAGGATTGCCGGACATATCCACATCTTTTGCCTTTACAGTATCAATCCCATCCACCATCTGTCCTTGAAGCATAGGTGATTGTGGAACCGGCTGTAACTGTTGCATCTGCATTTGACCATAAGGCATTGCCTGTTGGTAATTATTCTGCAATTGCGCCAGCCTGTCCTGATACGGCTGTATTTGCCCGTATGGATTGTTTATCATTGGCTGTTGTGGATAATACGGATAACCTGCCATAATCTATTCCTCCTGTCCGGGATTCGAGAATCATGTCCATATCATCTATGGAACGATGCTTTTCCCATATACCCTCGTAAGGGTTTCTTAACATAATCATTGTGTTTTCTCCTATGATTATATTATATAGGAAGGAACTCTGTTTTTGAACGTCACTATTTCGCCACGTTTTCGCCATAATACAAAGAAAAGCCCCGACAGTACATCGGGGCAACTTTGGAAATTTTCTTCTTTATTCTTTTGTTAATTCGGTCTATGGTTCTTGGACTATACCCCATAAGTTCAGATGCTTCCCATAGTGTCTTTTCGCCATAAACCCGTAATCGAAACAGTTTTTCTTCTCTGGAATCGAAGCCTGCTTCTTTTAAATAAAATTTTCTTTCATCTTCTGAAAAGTCTGTATAATTCATATTTCCACCGTCCTCCCTTACAAGTGGAATCAAACTGGAAGAATACCGCTTAACATAAAACCGATAACTGCGCTGACAATAGATGTAATAACACATACAATGATTGTATCGTAGCGCTTTCCCGGGACTGCCATGAGAGTCTTTATATTGTTATTCATCTCATCCACGGTTGACTTGATATGGTTCAAGTCATTCTCACTTAATGCTGTCTTTCTTTCCAGTTCTCCGATACGCTCATAAAACTCTTTACTACGATCAGAGTGTTTCTCTTGCATCAGCTGAAAATTCTTTTCCAGTTCTTCTATGCGGTGCTCATTAAAACATTCATGTTCACATCCCATCGCCAGTTCCTTTCTTCACTCCCTTAACATTTGCTTTTCCCTACTGAATATAAGCAACCCAGCGGCACTCCGGGAGGACAAAAATACTGTGCCACGTGACCCAACCATCTTAGTTAAATTAAACTTCCTGCAAATGGAAAAACGCCATGATTAATATATATATCTGCTTCGGATTCCCAGTTTCGACTTACTGAATTTTCAGAGTGCGATTCTTGGAACTCAGCCCCCTGTTTCACAAGGAAATAGAGAGCCAGATCAAATATGCAATCATAACAGTATTCCATATCGGCATTGATTTTTTCATCTGTATATCCAGACGGATAGTTACGCTTCTTTTTAAACGAACGAATTGCACGTTTTACAGACAAAGAAATCATGCCGTCAGTTTCCACATCATCGGATAGATATTCTTTCAGATCATTTACAAGCCGTTCGTCCATTTAAGATCACCTACCCTTGCTGAGATAAAATTTCAGAGATAATACCAGCCTTATTTGTCGATGTCAGGGCATAGCCATTGTCACTTGCGAGCTGTTTCAGTTGAACTACTGTCATGTTTGACAACTCGCTTTCTGTATACTTGTATTTTGAAGCATCATGAACACTTGCTACAGATGGTGACTGGCTGTTCTCGTCAAGACTATGCCCGTTTATTCCCCCGCTTTGGTGCCGATTACGATACCACCATTAGCTTTTGGTACAACAGGAACGAACATACCGGATGCTTTTGTCCATACTGCCACAGGGTCTGGAGTGGCCCACATAGACAGTGTTACGAAAGAACGGTTCTCTTCTTGTATAAACTGTCTGTATTCAAGTTCCTCTCGTGTTACGCCCCAGAGTCCAGTACCAAATGAACCGTTTGGCTCTGCTTCATACAGTGTGAATACATCTTCTTTGAAGTATCTTCCTGTTTTGAGAGAACCATCCGCTTTTCTGAATTTGAATTTTTCGTCACAACGATCAATTGTGATTCCGTATTCCTGCATAAGCAGATTTGCAAGCTCCTGTTTTGTTAAGAGACGTTTGTTCGCTGCTCCCAGAACTGCTGTCTGCATTGCAGTGTTGTTTCTCATGTAGTTAATCATTTTAAGTGATGTCAGGGCTTTGTTTACCACAAATCCATTATCTTCTGCAATAGCGACCATCTTCTGGATATCACCCATGATATCTGCATCTGGTTTAGACCAGTCTGTCATTTCTACTTTTGCATCGGACGGAACACCATAATCAATGCCCATATCCACATTGTTTTCTTTAATTTTTACAACACCTGTGCTAAGAAATTGGCCTTTCATGACATTCGCTCTGGCAACAACACCTTCAAACAGGTTGGCTGCGTCATCAAATACAAATTTCTTTAAATTCTCATCATCCGGCACACCATTTTCAATTGCCTGCTGTAATCTCTCAGATTGATTAATTTTTCTCTTAATAAAGAGTTTTTCAGTAAGGACTTTTTCAAATCCCGGTCTGGAACCAATTTCCGCTTCGGTATCAAGAGCGTGAACGAATGCTACCTCCGGCAGTCTCTGTCCAGCCATAAGTCTGTAGTATTCAGCTTTCAGGTACTGAGTTTTAACATCCGGGAAAATGGTATCAAGGATACCCGGCCTTTTAACACTGAAATTCTGAGAAAAGTTAAGTCTTTCTTCCTGTGTGATTGATTCTAAAATATTAAATGGCATCTGCTGTACCTCCTTAAAATTCTGGGTCTGTAGTAGTCACAAAAACGATACCTGCTTTTTCAAGCTCTGTTTTTGCAGTGGTTTCTACTGTTACCGGAAGTCTTTTTTCAAGAACGCGTCCTGCAACAATTACAGAAATCGGTCGTTTTGTGTCGTCCGTCATATCAACATCTTCAAACACGATACCTTTAGCACCAGTTGCATTTGTCGGATATACGGAACCTGCTTTGATAATCTTCTTAGTTCCAACGGTTTCAGCATTTGTCTGCTCTGCTGTATAGGTTTTAAGTACAAGCCCTACCTCGGATTCAAGGATGTTAGGTGTGGATTCGTACTGCTCTGTTTTCATAAAAGCCATAATCTAAATCTCCTTTACTTAAATATTTACTGGGGCATTATCATCTGCCGGTTTATTTTCTGGGCACATTTTTGCTGAGTACGCCTTGGCGTATTCGGATGCTTCACTCTTCTTTTCTGGTTCTCCACCAGATTTACCGCCGCCCGGATTCGGTGTTTTTTTGAGAGCTTCTTTCTCCCAAGCTGCTTTTGCGGTATCAAGAGCGTTTTTATTTTCTACGGAAATTCCATCGACAAATGTCTGAGCTTCTTTGAGAGCATCCTCTGCGTTCATGTTGGAAAACGCTTTGATTGCTCCTGCATAGGCATCCCCTTTCATTCCTGCGTTTGCAAAAATAGAAGTAATTTTTCCTGTCAGAGCTTCTTTCTGGGAAATTGCAAGTGCAGATTCAAGGTCAGAAATTCTTTTTTCGTTTGCAGCTTTTTCTTTCTGACGTTCCAGTTCTGCTTTCTCAGCTTCAGTCATGTTCTGTTTTTTTAATTCTTCCAGTTCTTTTTCCAGTACTTCTGCTTTATCAGCCTGCTCTTTTGCTTTCTGGGCTTTCGCTTTCTCTTTAGCCACATCAGAATTTGACTGATTCAGAAAAGAAGTAATCTGGTCATCGGTTGCATCTGGAAAAATCCTTTTAACATCTTCTCTTGTCATTGAAATCTCCTGTCACCAATACGCTTTTTTACGCTGTTCGCTCAGCTCAAGGTGTCTCCCATGTTCACGCTATCGGGGTGCATATTTTTGTGTATTAAAAAAGAGACGATTTCTCGTCCCTTAATTAGCTGTATCTTGCAGAGCATCTGCAATTGACTATCTCATTTGTAGATGGTGATTGTGATGTATCTTTTGGAAAAAGCATCAAACTGTTCCCGACGACAAATAATTCTTTAATTGGAATTGTTGTACCGCCGACTTCCAAATGGGTTTTTCTTTCTCTCTTATCTCCGACGTCAATCCATGTCTTAGTTTTTTTTCCAGATTCCAAAGCGTCTGAATATTCTTTGTAATTGAGTATTGAATTTGCTTCACACTCAGAAATAAACATCGCTCTGTCGTTCGAAAGATAATAATCGTTCGGATTGACCTTAGAATCTTTTGAACCCTCTGATTTTGTATCTTCTCCTATAATTGAAGAATTTTCCCCATATAAAAATGTAGCTGCTACAATTTGCTTTGAAATTTCATTGGCATACTGTTTTACATAGGAATCAACTGGCAAGTACTCAGAAGCCACGTCGATATATCTTTCATATAATTGAGTTGTGAGATATTCTTTATCTACCTCATCATTTTCAATCATAATTGCCGCCAGAGCTAAAATATAAAGGATAGCCTCTTCCATATTTTCGGAAAAAGCTATCCTCATATTCTTTTCTCCTTCGGTCAGCGACATCTTGTTAAAATACTGGCTATATGGTTCACTCCTGCGGTTGTCGAGTTCTCTGACGTTTAATTCGTCATAAGAAGCTGTCTTACTCATTCTTTGACCACATCCTTATTCAGAGAAATTGGGTTGAAATTCCCTAATAGTTCTTGTGCTTTTTGAACTTCTGCGCTTGGGTCTGCCAGTTCTGGGTAGATGGTTCCAAGATACGGCAAACTCATTTCGTATACTTTTTGCGGATCACTAAATAATCCGCAAGTAATCAACGCAATAAGCGGATGAATTTTATTCTTAAACAGATAATCAAGCGCCTGTGCTTTGACAAGCATGTTATCCGTCGGGTTTCTGGTGATTTTTACATCAAAATCTCTGGTCGAAATATTTACATCCATTGAAGTTTTTCGGATGATATTCAAAATGATTCTGGCAGATGCTTTTTCAGCTTCTTTTGTAAATGCTTCTACCAATTTTGCGTCTCGTTCTGCAAAATCCCAACCATTCCTCAGATACACTGCGTTTCCTGTGTCTCCACCGGTATTGCCCTGTCGATTCGGCATTGCTTCTACAATCAGCATATTGTTGTAAATATCATCTTTTGCAACCTGGCTTTCTGACTGATTTAGTTCGGCGGTCATCATGTCAACATCTGATTGGGTTCCGTTCCCTACATCCTTGACTGATACAGCACCGAGTTTTATCATCTTTAGAAATTCCTGCTCATCAATTTCACAGTTCTTAAATTTCATCAGGGCTTGCACAAACTGCTCAACACCATTCAGCCTATCAGATTGATATTTGTTGATTGCATCATACATTGTGATCGCAATTTCGATATCAGAAAGTCTGTCATGATTATTTGGGTATTCGACAATTGGAATTCCGCCGAAACCATTAATTCCAGATTCTGTTACTGCTCCATTTTGTATTTTGAAATACTGTCTTGAGGAATAGCATTGATAATATTGCTGATTGTCCTCGTCTTTTAAAATCTGAACGGAAAGCATTGGTTTGCCTGTGACGCTCGAATAAATAATATATACATCCTGTGGTGATGGAATAAATATTCTAAAAGGCGGTAAATCTCTGTTTTCTGTCCATTCATCTTCTCTCAGAATTGCTTTGTATGCAGTTCCTACAGCACTCTGGTATATTCCCAGCTGAATGTTTCTGGCATCTGCGTTGGCTTCATCCAGATAATCATTGAGCCGGTCAACTTGTTCATTTGTTTTTTCACTCGCTTTTTTCTTTTTGCAGACATACTGAATAGGTTCTCCATATATCTGTCCGGCCTTGAATTTTACTGTTTCAAGAGCATGATTTTCGACAACTTTGTTATTAACCTCAGGCCGAACAAGTTTCTCACGATATAGAATCGGCTGGTCGCCTTTGTAATATCTGTATAGATAATCTATCAAGGTTCTGTTCCTGTTGTGGATTCCAATTGTATCAGAAAGAACCTGTGCCACATTCTGGGGAGTAATCTGGTCTACGCCAGTATAGGCAATCTTTCTGCCAAACTCTCCTTGGCATAGGTCAACAAAGTTTATTTTGTTTCTCCCCACTGCCTATCCTCCTATTTTTCTGCATGAAAAAAGCACTGAGTTTCCCCAGTGCTACATTATTACATTTTATATTATACAACGTTTTTAAGTATGTTTCAGTATGGAGTTAAGATTCGAACCCTTTTATTTTTTTCACTGCTGCTATTGCGGACAAATGAAGTTCTTTAGTCCTCTGATATGAATAACCTACTTCATCGGCGATTACATCAAGTGACTTTCCTTCTGCATATCTTTTAAAAAGAATATCATAAAAAACAGAGTTAGTCACGGAATCAATCGTTTTAGTAACTTCAATGCGAACTTCCAGACACTTATTTGTAGTTTCGATAATATCATTTTTTAAATCTACGATTTTAGCTACTGTTTCTCCAATTTTGTCGCATGGTCCGGATGTCTGGACTCTTTCAGAATCATACGAAAAAGATTTTATCCCTTGTGCAAGAGACTCAAGATATTCAAGCTCTTCGAGCTTGTTTCTTCTGATTTTATCATATCTTTGGATTTGATTCAAATATTCTCTTGTGTCCATATTATCTCCTTCCCCAAAATGGATTGTGCGTCGCTTTAGCCTTACCGCCCAACGGATTTCGAACGTATTCCGACATCATAGCCAAGCTGTCAGGACCATCATCATGTGCTACTTTTGCCCTTGTGGTATATGTAGTTACATTCTCCATAAATAGCCCATAATCAGACTTCGGTTTATACTGGCTTGGATATAAAAAATAAAAATGATTTATAATATAATTTGAATTGACAAGGATTTTTGTCTCTTTGTTTGCCTGAGTAGATTTGGTTTCTATTTCTGCTCGGCATTTCCCATCAATGAGTTTTTGGACGTCATGAGCGACACGATTTCCGACGTTATTTGATTCAAAGCGAATCATATGTGGGTTGTGTTTAGTCAGTATGTCTGCGGTCTTTCTGTCCAAAATATCGTAATCTGTGGTATCATCGAATACAGCGTCTACAATAAAGAATTTATCGCCATATTGATATGCAATCGGTAATGATTCAAAGTCGGTTCCTTTGTCTTTTGTATCGCATACTGCCCATATCGCATCTGCTTCTCTGTCTGGTATAATTGTGTATTCGTCCGTGCATCCATCTGGTACGTCATCTTTATGAAAGAAAAATCTTTTCAATTTGTCTGGTGGAAGCAATAATCCCTCACGTTCTACTGGTTGTTGCATATACAAACAGTTAAAAGAAATTTCATCCATGGACTCTTTGGCATCATTGAAATACTTTTCAGAGAATCCATTTACGGAAAATAAAAAATTACTCTTTCCATCATCCGTAAGAGCCGGTACTGCTATGAACCTTGCTCTTGGATTGCCAGAATATAACTGTTGTAATTTACCGATAGGGTCATGGACAGACCATCTGGTAGCAATATAAAATTCTTTGCACCCTTCAAGTCTACGAGAGCGCAAATCGTTCACCACTTTAGTCCATAGGGTGTCAAGACGATTCTTATTCAGTGCTTCTTCAATTCCAGACACAAGGTCGTCGGCGGTAAGGAATCGGTTGCATCGGGTCGCACCAGTCAGAGAACCATCAATTGAACGGAACGTCCATGTTTTAAAACGTCCGTTTCTTTCAAGATTTACTGTTGTTTCTTTTGCGTTTGTTCCCTGTATTTCGACATTTGGAAAAATCTCATGCCATGTATATTCAACAGGGTCGTTGATAATCTCCAATACTCCATCATAGAGAGAGCGAGTCAAAATACTACTATGTGCAGATGATAAATTAAAATCATTGGGGAACCACCCGCCAACAAGTGAAAGAAAGAAATCTTCAAGAGTCGATTTGCCACAGCCAGGAGGTACGCTCAATGCAAATATATCAAGCTTATCGTCCATCAGGTCTTGCAACGAACTTATAATATTATGCTGCAAAAACACATTTCTTCGCGGTTCATAAAATCGTTCTTTTGGAATTCGATTCTTTTCAAGGTAAAGCAATCCACTGTCAACTTGATAGTTCTGTGCTTCCAACAGTAAATATTTCCAGTAAATATCGTCAAAATCTCCACTTCCAGTAATAGCAGCTTGCCTTTCTGCGATATTGTGTGCATACTGGCTTACCTTTATTCCCATCTGTTGCGCATCTGGATTATCCTTGAAAGGAAGGTCAATATTCATATTTAACAGCAGATCAAGGCAGTCTTTCTGGTTTTGATAGGCTGTCATATCGCCATTGATTATTTGATTTAGGATTGCCCGATACCATTCAAGCGAACCTTCTGTGATTTTTTGCATAAAAATAGAGCCAGACCTCCTTTCTCCTTAGGATTTAGTCTGGCTCTCATGTGGCTCTTTGACTGTTTATTCTAACCAATCATTATCTAAGTAATAAAATCCAAAAACAACCGTTCCTGTCAAGATAGCCCATAAAACACGAAATAAAATTAACCATACTCCGGTTTCTAAGAGTTTTACTGTTTCTTCGATATTTTGGTTGTTGTAAAATTTAGTCTTATCACTGATTGTTTTGTCTTTTAGTGACGTAAAAATTGTTCCTTTGTACTTCGTTCCAACTCCGTAGTACTTGTATCTGATATAACTGGACTCTTTTACTGTATCAATGTACTCGTCATCTGGAAGAACGATTTTATTGCTTTTAAAATCAATTCCGCAGAAATTTATTTTCTTAGCTGTCTTGCTTTCTTTTCCTGCATAATCCCAAGTCCAATAAGTTTCGGTGGTGTAATAAGTACTTTTTCCAGATTTATGTGCTACTCTTCTGGTGTGCCGCGTGTACTTTTCCTTCACTTTTTTAACGTATATGTATTTGCCACTAATCTCAGAGTAAGTGACTGTATCGACAGCTTTTAAATCTCCATATACAAAAGCATTACCGACGTTAGTCTCCATTCCATACTGAAACAAATCTGTGGATTGAATTTTTACAGCTTTATTGTATTTATCATTTTGATTTATCTGCCAGTCAGATATTTTGGAAGAAATCACTATTCCTATAAGAAGCATTACTGCAATGATTGAAATACTAGCAATAATTTCTCTCTTAGTAACCTCAAAACTTCCAAAATCCCAACCTCTTTTCGTCTTCATATCTCTATTCCTCAAACAGGTTCTGCGGTGCCGATTCTGGTGCGCCGAAATCAAGCAATTCAAATTCTTTTTTATCATATCCGAGCATATTTAAGAATGATCTCTGCGGAAATGCTTTCACATATTTTCGATATGCTTTGACTGATTTATTGTAATTCTCCCTGTATTCTGCAATAAGATTCTCTGTCAAGGAAAGTTCTGTCATAAGTTGCTTATAGTTATCAGAAGATTTCAACTCTGGGTACGCTTCACTCACAGCCGAAATTGCAGTAGTAACATTCTCAATATCATTCGAACCAGAAGTTCTTCCGGAAGCAATAGCTTTTAATGTTTCACTTTCATGCTTATCGTATTGCTTCACACAATCTGCAAGATTATATACCAGATCAACTCTACGCTTCTCCTGTATCTTGATATCCGAAGATGCTGATTCCACCTGCTCTTCCAATGCTATCGCATGATTCTGGAAACTCTGCACTCCAAAGATTCCGAATATTGCAATTGCTATAACTCCTACAAGTGAAATTAATAATACTTTCCATGTGCTTTTCATGATTTATTCTCCTTTCGCTGGCCATTCAAAGCCAAAATCTGAACGTTTGATTTTACATCCGCCCGTTAGAAAGCATTTGATTCTTTTTTTATTCATACATTCACCATAAACTCTTTCTTACAGTTGCTTCCCTTACATTTGTACGGCATCCGATGAATTTTTGTAGTAGGAAGTATTTTCAACGCTCTCTTTCCACAATAAGGGCACGATACCCATTTCTCGCCGTTTACTGTTTTGATTTGTGCTGAGCCGTCCCATGGCTCGGGTATATTCATATATTCAGAGAAGTCTACTCCTTCTGATTCAAGTGCTGTTTTAATGCTCATTTACCGTTATCCTTTCTTACTAAGGTGAAAATTGTTTCGTAGTTATCTCCGATGTAATCCGAACATTCTGGATTTTTATGAAATAGAACAGCGTTCCCTGCCAGAAGCACATGCTTGTCTGGATAAAATCTGGTCGGGATGTTCATTCGATGGCATTCTCCCTCAAGATTATATACAGTATCAAAAAATCCAATGTCGGTACCTGAATAATTAATTCTCATAAGCGAATATGTCCCCTTTTATCTGGTCGAACTTAAAATGATTTTATTCTTACACTGCGGGCAAATAATGTATTTTCTCTTGTACCCGAATCCAGATGGCATATCTATATTTTCATCTTTCACATCTTCGGACTCGTCATAGCTCAATACTGCACCGCATTTGTTACAAGTTGCTTCTTTTAATGTACCAGGTTTCAAAATCTTAATCATTTCTCTCTTTCCTCCCTGTGCTTCATCTGGCATTCAATCATCTTTGCTATATTCTCACGTTCCTGCTTTATTCCATGTCCCTGACGGAATAACTCACATTCAAGAATATTGCCGCATCTGGAACACTCGTCTTTGATTTCTTTTCCTGCTATTTGCATTTCTTCTCCCTTGTTGGACGGATAATTAATCCATAATATTGTCCACGATCAAAATACTCTGTTGCTGTTTCGATACAGCGTGTTCTTAATTGTTCGTAAGCGTTTTTATAAAATTTCAAATCAGACATTATTTTGTTAATTGATTCATAATCTAGGTTCTCCCAGCATTCGCAGCTATCATTAAAGAATCTAAAGTCTGCGTAATATTCACTGTCGCCATTACAGCAGACTCCCTCATATACCGCATACCATTTACACGTACAACAGCATTTGCATTCATTTGTGTCCATAACCCATCTCCTCAATTTAAAAAAGTCCAGTGTGCCGACTTGAACGGCATAAATCTCCCAACGAGAAACACTGGAACCGAACGAAGTAAGAGAAAAAGATTCCAATGATTGCAGTTCATTGGAACGGTGCATACACGATTCGAACGTGTACAACATTTCTGTTGGATAGGTTAGCAACCTACTCTGATACCATTACAGCAATGCACCATATCGCCGCTTGTCACGGCCAGTTTAGAAACTGAGTTGAATTTCACCTTTTATCTAGTCAACAGTGATACAATCGTATCTCTCTGAATTGATTGTGTTCTCCATGACCTCAACCGGATTATATCCGAGATTCTGCAACACCTGTTTGAACACTGCCACTGACTGACCGCTTGCAAGCTGTACGCCTTTACGTTTTGCATCAGCATGAAACACATCATGTCTGCTGTCTACATTCCAGAAGATAATGTTTGGAATAATATATCCGGCTTTTCGGAATTTCTTTTCCATTTTGTCATAGAAAGTCCATTCCTTATTACCACAGTAATCAATTTCCATATCGGAAATAACAACTATGGCTTTCGGCATTTCTTCTTGTGAAACATTGTTCTTCTCAGCAATATCAAGCACTTTCTCAAAAGCTGCTTTGAGGTTTGTGCTGAATCCCCAATTTGCTTTGCCAACATTGTTTATTTTCTGGTGAAGTGTTTTGCCCTTTAATGCAACAATCTGTGGACTTTCGGAGAATGTCATAAACAAGTTATGATATGCGCCTGTGTTTCTTTCAGCAAAATATATCGCCAAACCGATTGATGTTGCCATTGGTCTTCCGTACATTGAACCAGATACATCAGCCATTATCAGTGCGTTTGTTCCCTGTTCAACATAATATGGGAGAGCTTTCCATTGTGCTTCAAGAACTTTATTGCTTTCTCTTCCATAAAGGATTTTTTCTACGATGTCATATGGATACAAGGTCGAAGCATTGATTTTCACTTCTCCTTTATCAGCTTTATTGATAAACTCACCGAAACCATCAGGATCATGTTTTGCAAAAGCCTTGCGATAAATCATCATTGCGCGACTCGGAACTTCTGGATATTTAATCTCAGTCCATTTTCCGGCAGACATAAGGCTTTCAACAACACCAATTCGCTTTCTCATGCTGCGAACCATTCTTTTAAACTCAAAAACTGAATATCCGAGTTTGTGAGCAGTTAAAATTCCAAGCTTTCTTGTTTTTGGGCTACTCGCATCGGCTGTCTTTATCCATTTTCCAAGTAATGAAATCGCACTATTTCCTGTAAGAATATTTTTCCAATCTTCCTCGAACTGATTCTTCATGACTTTCCACATATCATCTTCCAGTGGTGTTCCAATCAGTTCATAGAGATCATCATATCTTCCAAACACTCCAATCAAATCGAGATTCGGCCTGAGTGCTTCTGGATGATGTTCTGCCATATAACGAATAATGGTTCGGAAAGTTTTTCTTTCCCCAAGTCCACAACGAATGTCTCTTGCATAAAAAGCAATCTTTGTGGCAAAGAGTTTATCCTGTGCATACGCTTCTGAGAACAATGCAGTGATTCTATTCTCATCAGCATCTCTTAACGCACCAATAGTTCCGAATAGATCAAGTCTTGCATCACTTGTAGTGTTCAGCGCAACTGCACCATTCTCGGTTCTTGTAAACTTACTTTCTTCTTTCATTGCATTTGCAAAATCCATGTTCTTTCTCCTTTCAGGACACAATAAAATAATTTGTAGGTTATGCGCCTGTAATAAGTTGCTGTAAGTGTCCCATAAATTTTTCATGATGCTTTTGGGTTCCATAATTAGCTGTTATGTCCAAATGTTTGCTGTAAGCACCACATAAGAGGCAAGGGATGGATTCGAACCATCAACAAATACCGTTTTGAATGGAAGAATGATTGCTGTAGGAGTCACAAACATGACTCACGCTCTTTATATTGCTCTACCAATTGAGCTACCTTGCCATATTTACCGCCTTTAACGGTCAGACATTGTTCGGGCTGAGTTTCACCTTTTTCGCTATAGCGTAAATCCACCCGAACCATAGACCGCCTGTATACAAACAGCTTAACTCTAAGCGGATTAAGTTGCAGGAGACGGATTTGAACCGCCGTTCCCAAGGATATGAGCCTTGTGAGATTCCACTTCTCTATCCTGCGATATACGTGAACTTTCAGCATATTTGTACCGGCAGTTCACAAGCCGACTGTTTCTTACTTCTCGGACAGCATCCTCATATTTTGTTTATTTTTACAAAATAGTGGGAGAAGATGGAGTCGAACCACCCGAACCATAATGGCAACAGATTTACAGTCTGCCCCGCTACCTCTACGGAATATTCTCCCATAACCCGGAAGCCCCGGGTTAGCAATATGTTTATCGTGTTATGCTTTCCACTAGGCTGTTTTATGCCGTGCCAGCCCCACGGAGTTGTTTCGGATTTGAATATTAACGTCTTTTCGGATAACGACGAAACCTTTTGTACATCTCTTGAAAACTTCCTGTCCTCAACGTGCACCTATTGACGACAATTTAACTCAGAGGCTGTGCCGAACGGGGAATCATCTTCATCGAACAGGCTGTGCCGTTACACACCTTTCATGAAAATAATCCACATACACTCATTCAGCAGTTTTTTCTGTCCATAAAACGGATAGACAGCATATGGAAGAAAAGGAAACTACAGGACTCGAACCTGTGACTTGTCGGTTATGAGCCGACCGTTCTGCCAACTGAACTAAGTTTCCTGAGCAGAGGGTTATTGCAGTTCAAGAGTAACTTCCTCTGCTGTTGCGATTCTTGCCCTCGCAGTCGCAACAAAGGGTCTAAACGCTGTTCTGCATAAGCAGAGTCCATCCGGGGCGTTTGAAGCCCCTTTAATCATCCCCGTTGGGACAGATGGAACCAATTCGGAGGGGAACTATATCATGGCTAAACAATATAGTCCGACTAGGCTAGCGGGATTCGAACCCGCGAATACAGCAGTCAAAGTGCTGTTCCTTACCGCTTGGAGATAGCCCATTATTTGTCCGGGTAAAGCCCCGGACTCGTGATAGAGTGATATATTTTATAAAATTTTAGAAAGCATCATGTCTATATTTGTATCGTTAAGTCCGCGTCAGTTACTTCGGGAAATTATATTTCACTGACGCAGACCTAAGCTACTCTGGATGCCTCGACCTGTCAGATTCAAAGGCTTTCCCGAACCTAAGAACGACAGGCTTCTGCTTTTCTTGTATTTTCACCCGTTCAATCAGTATGGTGAACAGGGGAATTTGTATTGTGAATGCTAACCACATTGGGTTCTCCTCTTATTCTGCAAAAATCCAATCTTCTGCTAACATATCTGCTTGAGTTGCAAGCCATCCCATCTGTACGCCAGATGTTCCAACAAAAGCAATGGATTTGTTTCCGATTGCATCATGCTCACAATTTACAATTTCATTATCAGCAGTCTTATATGAAATTCCAGTGGCAATCTGAATGTACTGTTTCTTTCCATTCCAACCTTTTCTCGCTACTTTAATTCCACGTTTTAAATATTTGATTGCATCCCCAAAAGAGAATGTTGCTTCTCCACCAAGTATTGGGCAATTCCAACTATCCGCATAAACCCACTCATCGGAAAGAATATTCTGAAGCGTATACTCCACATTCTGTGTTTCTCTTATATCCAGACAGCCACCATCTTTTGTGTACATAAGGATTGTCTGGGATTCTTCATCCCACCACCAATAGCCAGCCCATGACGGGAGTTTTACTGGAATTCCTGATTTCATCTCTTTAAATGCTTCTGAAAATTTCATTACTTGCGTCCTCCTTTATAATTCAAAAATCACAACTACATTAACTGCGAAACATATTTCCATCAATATAAATACTGTCGACGCTATTGGATTGCTTTTCTTTTCGGCTTCGTCCTGTGATATGAGGAATGCCAAGACCAATGTGAAAAATACGATATCTAACATGGCTGCTACGAATTTTGCTAAAATCATTCTCTTTGTTCCTCTCCGATCATGAAATCAAGAATCTTACCGGCAGTTTCTTCTTCTGGCTCGAATGGTAAACCGCAGGTACAATACTTCTCAATTGCTGTTTTAAGGCTTGCTTTGAAGCCATTGTAAACTTCTCCGTGTGTCAGAAGTTCGTGCCTTAAAATGGCTACTGCGTCGGTTAGTTTCTGTTTTGAAAGGTCAATCTTCACATCTCCATTCAGATCTTCATACGCCGTCGCGTTCCCCAAAAGAACTTTGACTTTATTTGCTTTAAATATCACGTATCCTTGAATTTTTCCAGGGTCTGGTTTTTCTCTTGTGAAAATCGCTGTTTCATCCATTACATATGCGTAATATACTGGGTCAATACTGTTCATTCTTCAAGTCCTCCATTTCTTTCACGCTAATCCCGACTATCCCGGCGCTGTCTTTGCTGTCTGTAGATTTGAAATGCGCTTTAGGATGCTGCGGGTACATAAACTCAAACATAAGGTAATTTGCTGCATCCACGAGATATTCTGTGTTTCCAGCGGAATTGTATTTCTCAATACACCGTTCCATGGACGGGAGCGCCTGCACGTTCCCGGTTTTAAAATTCTTCCTGGCAGGACCGTATTTATGATAGCTTACCTCGACTCGATTCTTACGAAGTTTATCAAAGCGTTCACTGTATTCTTCTGACATATAAAAACCTCTTTTTTATTTTTTGAGAAAAATTGAGTCGGCGTTTTTCCTATCTCCTTCGGAAATATTGTTCCAATGCTTCTCTGGTGATCTGCGATACGCTTTTTCCGGTTCGGTTCTTCTCGGCTATGAGTTTTCGTTCTAGCTGTCCTGTGAGCCGGATTCTGATTGATTCGCCCTGAGAGTTATTCTTTTTCATAGGCAGTATCCATTTTTACTGAAAGAATCGGTTTATCTCCGGTTTTTGCCAAAAGTGTAATGCCTTTATCGTTTTCCCAAGATACTGTTGTCAATTGAATGTTCGTGATTCCTGTTTCATTGCAAATATTCAAAAGCTGATTAGCTACATCCATTAACGCTGATCTCAGATATCCGTCATTATTTACGATCTGTTTCATTTTTTCGCCTTTCTTGCATATCAAATATGAACCTTTATAATTCTTTAAGTTTCTGATTGGCAATCTCAACTTGGAAAGCCAGCACGCTAAGCGTAACGTCTCTTATCAGTAATTCATCAAGAGTCATATTCTCTTTTTGAAGCAGTGCTGAAGCTGTAATTACACGAATCTCTACTTCGAGGTCGCGAATCTGTCTCCATGTATCTTCGATTTCATTCCTGGTACTTCCAATATCATCCACTCCACAGACAATAAGCAAATCTCCCTTTTTCATTTTGCAACAAAGAGCTTTAAAATTTTCTTCATCTTCTAAGTCGCGGACAAGTATATCTACATTCTCATGTGAGAGAATCTTTTCCTTATCCGAAAGTGAAAACCAAATTTTTGAGTTTCTAGCATACCCTATTCTCATGTTTATACCTGCCTTTCTGATATCGCCTTGTTATTTATGGCAGAGAAACCATTAAGGCTTATGGCTTGTCATGTTGCAATCACTATCTCTGCCATGGGGAACTCTTTTTTTATTTTTTCGAAATTTTTAAGTCTTGCTGTTAGAGGAGGCTTTTTTAATTTTTCGAGAACTCGGAGTACTCACTCGGCGCGTATCGGGGATTGTATAGACCCCCTCCCGGTATCCATGCCTGACGCTACCAGGGAAGCCCGCCGCCCCATGGGTTCCCGCTTCCCTGGCTTAACGCTGACCATCAAAGGCCTGTGACAGTGATCAAGGAAGTGCACGTAGGGGCGCTATTTAACACGAACATATGTATCTATACAACAAACTTTAGTTTCTTATATAGATTGACATACACATTGTACAAATACCGCTTGTATAAATTGTGCATGATATACAGTTTGCACTATTTACCTGAATTTATACCCTTTTGTCCGCAGTTCACGAACGTTTTCCACGTTTTATTGTGTTACAACTCCGGCTTTTCCATCTCTGGAAGCTCCAGCGCTGCCCTGTGTTTGTCCGCGATCTGCTGTGCTGTCTGGTGTGGTATGCCGTCCTGCTGCGCTATCTGCCCTGGTGCCGTCTCTGCCATTCCATAAGCTGCTTTGGCAATAAATATCAAGTTGGCATTTGTGCCGGACTGATTGTTAAGCCTGTTAACTGTGCAATTCTTGCAGATATCGAACCATTTTTTAACCGTGGTGCCATGCGATGAGTTTGCTCTATAGTCTCCACGCATCCAATCACTAAACGTTGAACGGTTAATACCAACTAGAAAACTAAACACCTCCAGCGTTGGCAATACACTGTACTTACTGCATATCCTGACAAATATATTAAATATCTTATCAAGCAGCTCTATATCGTCATTACTTGGCTTTGGTATTCTATCATGAACATAAAAGACCATATCTACAAAACTATCAGCAACAGTAGCTTTGTATTCTTTCTGTGTATCAAATTCCTCAGGAGTTACTTGTAACACAGTGTTTATATATTCATCCACGAGCCTATATATATCATTCTCATATACCTCTATTCCCTGTTCTGTTACTGTTGTATTACTCTTTTTCACTGTATCACCTCCTGATAATTGATATAAATAAAAAAGTCTGGACCTACTACGACAATACAAACATACATATCACTTATGTGATCGTAAAAGTAAAGTCATAGTAAAACCAGACTCGGTAGCATAATTAAAAGTTATAATAAATTATTCTGTTTTTCTCTGTATCTCTGTTATAGCAAAGACAATATACATTTGTCAATACCATATTTTATTTTCTTTTATTCTCTCATTACTCCCCCCTAGTAATTATATATATTATATCTATACAGTACTGTATAGCATATATATTAATAAACTCTAGGGCTTTGGAATCTTGGAGGGGATTATATAGACAGTTATTATATATTTATACGCCTTGTAATACTGTCATTTTCCGGTTATTAAACACAAAAAGCCAGACCTTCCGGTACCTTATCCGGCGTGATCTGGCTGTTAGATTCTTATTCTTTTAGCGTTCTGGCTTTAGCTCCCCTCCTGAGTTCCGTCACCTGTCGTTGCTCTAATTTTATCCACATCAATTTAAAAAATCAAGCCCCAAAATAAAAAAAATTTGCTTGACAACTTCGGCGGTTTTGTGATAAATGTATTTTAACAACTTCGGCGGTGGGGTTGTTTACCGGCTGAGTGCCGCGCCGTCGTTACGCCGCCAGAATAAGACAGCAAAAGCCCCCGGGAATATCTCCTAGGGGCTTATTTTTTAATATTCTGTTACTTTATACAGGACTTTTTCAAACCCTGTTATCTGGGGCGCTATATCGGCGCATCCCTCCACATCTTCCGGGCAATAGTTCCCGTTGTTGGAATGCACGACATAGAATTTTTCTGTATCATGTCCAATTATTGTATATGGCCCAGTAAAAATTTCCACCGGGATTTCCTGACCCGTTACCGGGTTTATTTTTGTCTCCTTGCTAATCACATTATATTTCATTTTTCTCCTCCTAGCTGATCCCGGTAACTTTGACCCGAGTCTGTAAAATATCCTCCACAGATTCCAGAATCTCGAAATCCACGATAAATTCCTGTCCGTCCTGATATACGGCGATTGCTCCAGACTCCAGAAGTTCTTCGCCGTCCCCGTCACCGTCCCAGAGCTGACCGAAGTAGTATTCCTTGCCAGCTTCGATTGTGTCATATATTCCGAGGACGTATGACAATGTATTTAATTTCATTTTGTTTTTCCTCCTTGACTTTTCCGTAGTTAAGTAATATACTTATCTTGTCGCCTGTATTGGATGCTTTACAGGCGTGCTAAAAAGCAATTCCTTTTAGCTACGGATTGAAATAATTTTATTTGCAGTATTTTTTGAGAATAGAGCTTTTGATTAAGCTCTATTTTTTATGCGTTTTTACCAGCACCAAAGCATTCGTAAAATGCGTCTGTGAGCTGTGCCAGTTCTTCCGGTGAAAGCTTTTCTTGTAAGGTCTCCGGAATCCATTTGTAGCAGTTTGCAAATAAATCACTACACTTTCCGATTCTGGAAAGTTTTTTAATTTCGTGAAGTTTGTACATTTCTCCAAGCTCCTGTGTAGTGATCTCGCCAGATTTTACAGCGGCTTTTCCGTCTTCTGTCAAAATCTGCATTGCTGTTTCTTTCTTTATTGTTCCGATTCCATTAATTTTCATTTTATTTCCTCCTTGACTTTTCCCCTGCGCTGACATATAATTTCGATATCAGCAATTTTATTGTTGCTTCCCGGCGTTCCATGATTTCACCGGGAGTCGTCCCGATCAACGGCGGGACGTTGAGTTGAAATATGTTAAAATAAGATTGTAAGGTCTTATCAAGCGGTGGCGTAACTGTTTTAGTTACGCCTTTTCGCTGCCTTTCAGATAATTGATATACCCTTGTCGAGCAGCCCCCTGCATACACTCTTCGGCGGTTTCTTCCCGGATTTCTCCGGAGTTTTCAAAACATGCAATTCGTCCGGTGCTCTTCTGCACCACTTCATTTTCCGATAATGAGCAAAAACTTGCACATTTTTCGCGAAATGTCTCAGCCCGCTCGATAAGATCAATTAACCTTTCAAGCTGAGGGATTGAAAAATATTTCAAGTCCTCGTCGGTAATGACGTCTTTAACATACCACTGTAAATTTTTAATAGTTTCATTTTTCTTAAAAAGCAAATCTTCTTTTCTCATCCTATTCCTCCTCTTCCAGATCAAGCCAAATTTCGCACTGCTCGCCGTCCTCTTCATAGCTGACAACCTCGCCAGCTTCCAGGCGTTTCCGCCAGTCCTCCGGATAATTCTCCGGAATGTAAATACAGTTTCCCGGAAAGAACTGGTTGTTGCGTTTCTCATTTACTAAATATTCCATTTTCTTCCTCCGTTCCGCCCCTGTCCGGGGCTGTGTGATTGGTTTTCTTAATTCATGATCGGGGCGATTTCTCGCCCCTCTGGTTATTTGTTTACTTGCAATTATTTGCTATTTTTATATCATAGCAATAATGTTTTCCGTATTTTTCAAAATATGCGTCTTTTAAATTCTCATCTGTCCCAAGCTCGAACGCTATATCATTGCAAATATATATTGCAATATCAAGAGTATTTTTATAATATCCAACATCATTTTTGTTATATAACTTAAAACCAGCTTTTGCCAATGTGAACATATAAATTTTTTCGCAAAAATCCAATTTATTTTTTGCAACTTCTTCGCTATAAAATTTATGAAGTACTAGAAAAGTAAATTCGTCTTCTTTGTCTTCATTAATTTCTTTTACGTTATGAGTGCCGTTTTGAATCCCTGTTTTATGTTGTAATGCTCTCTTTTTAATATTCGTGCTTTGCCCAACATACGCCATCATTTTTGTTCTGTTGACAACTGCATATATTCCAGCCTTATCATATTGTGGAATATAAAATTTTTCTAAGTTTGCCATACTGTAACCACTTCCTTTCTATGGTTACAGTATAGCATTTATTAAACTATGCGTCAAGTAATTTATTAAACTATTCTTCTAATTTTTCATTCTTTCCAATTCTTTCTGTATGCACTCCAAAACGAATGCAGACATCTTGACTCCTTTTAGATCGGCTGCTCTTTTTACGTCTTCCTTGGTTCCCTTTGGTGCCATTACTGTTATACGGTCGTACTTGTCTTTTTGATATTGTGCAATATATGAAAGTTCCTTTTCTTTCTCTTTAAATGCCATTTATTAACCCTCCTGTTATTGTTTGCTTTGATTATATCATTTATTAAACTATGCGTCAATCGGCTATGGGTTTTTATTTCGATATTTTTTATTTCCTATTATATGTGGAGAAAAAACACTATTTTAAAAATAATACATTTATTAAACTATGCTATTGACATCATTATTAAACTATGCTAATATATAACCATCAACAGAGAACAAAAAACCGGACGCAAAGCCGGGGGAACGGAGGAAAACATGATTAAATTTTTAGACTTATTCAACACAATGCACTGTGATTTCTTCGAAATCCAGAAAGGCAGAAAAAGTGAATTTGTAGAATGGGAAATGAGCGGGAAAATGCTTCAGACCTGCAAAAAATATTTTGATGATCGAGTAATTGATTTCTATATCACAAGATCAAACAAGAATAACGAGTTAGGGCTTGTTATTAGACTGGAGGAAATAAAAAAATAAGATATAACATCTATCTGGGCCAGATTGAAAAGGCCCAGACAAAAAGAAAACTCGCAAAGCTCCTGAACCTGATCGGGAACGACTTCGCCGGGATTAACTCCCGACAGTATGAAGAATTAAAGTTTCTGATTCTATACAAAATGGCGGCATAAAAAAAGAATCCGGACGAAAAGCCCGGATTCCCCCACAGTATAAATTGTAAATCATTAAAATATCAGCAAAAACAGAATATCACAGAAAAGGAGAAAAATCAATGTGTAAAATAATCCCTTTCCCGGTTCAGGAGTCGACCGGATTCAAAAATTTAAAAGGCTTCTTTGAGGTTGTTACCTCGTTCGAGACCTGCGACTTTTATTTGGCAGTCGCAGAAGAAATGAAAGTATCCGGGAAGATCACAGAAAACGAATTCTTGACACTTCGAAGAATCGGACGCCAGAAACGGTTTTCGCTAATGACTGATTAACACCTCCGGCGGCGGTCAATCCGTAGCCCCAACGCAACCGCCGGACTTAAAAAAATAAGAAAAGAGATAAAACAGCTATGACACAGAAAAAATTAAAAGAAATGTACATGAGCATTATCAAAACAGAGGTCTGGGAAGATGAACACATGCAAAATTTTGCAAAGAAAAAATGTGCTTATGTGGTTCAATTTTCAAATGGAGATATTACAGATATTGAAAAACCATCTATAAAAAAGGACTTTTGCTTTGGTGCTGGCTCTTATGGTACTTGCACCAATGAAGAAATGAAAAACGCCGAAAGTATGGCGGCATTAGCCCGAAAAAGTGAGCAATATTTTAAAGAACAAAATCTAAAAAAGATTGATTCTAATATAGAGGATCTCGAAAAATGTTTGAGTAGTTATGAATATGAATGTTATACATATACTCATTATATGGGGCAGCCAGACGACAGCAAATTAAAGGCTTTCACGGTGGTGAGAACCGGATATAATCCAGAATTTACCCCGATGCGTTGGATTAATTGCAAGGATATAAAAAAGCTGGGTGAGGACGATATCCAGAAAATTATTGACGGCTTTAAAGAAGTCAGAAAAGCATTTGAAAAACGGATTGACACATATTTAAAAAGATACGGAACAACAAAAGTAAATTCTTGGTCGTATATCTGCGATTAACAGGCCGGCAAGCGTACCGGGGAGCATTTCCCCGGCGACCTTTTAAAATAAAATCAGGAGGATTAAAAACATGAAAAAATTAACATTAGTAGAATACGGATGTACAGGAACAGGCTATAGAAACGGCTCAGACGTTCCAAATTGCAGAGTTCGCGCAGAATTTGACACGCTGGACGGCCTGCACGTTATTGCGGATTTTGGAAGCTACCAGAGGCGCGACGCAAATAAAAAAAGATGTCCAGTGGTACAGTCTAACGCGTTACATGTCGACGGAACATATTACGACGCTGAGGGTTGCGGACGTTCTTACGAATATAGGCTTGCACAAAGTGACTTTGGCTTTACCCGCTTCGATTTCACAAATTCCGGAATCTTGGCTTTTGTGAATGAGGTAACCGGAGAAAACTATACGGAAACCGAGTTTATAAAAAGGGTTTAGCTTTCAGGCGTAACGGTTCCCGCCGGGTTCGATTCCCGGCAACGCCTTTAATAACCCGGCTCCCATGGGTAAAGGGAAGAAGAGAAATATATGTGGAATGTATACGAAGTAAAAAGTGATCAGAAATGGTTTTTAAGTGTCTTGGCAACGATAAATTTACCGCTGAAGTACTTTTTGATCATTTGCAAGCTGACTGGTCAAACGGTCATCATTTAACAACATTGATTTTGATTTTTGAGGAGGAATGAAAAGATGATCACAATCAGAAAAGCCACGCAAAAACAAGCTATCACCGCTATAAAAAGCGGTGATTTTTCTGAAGTAAACAGAATAAAAGAAATTGCAGAAAAGGAAGCCAGGCAAGTATTTGAAGCTGTTTCTTCCGGTGCTGTCCCGCTGATCTGGTACGACTTACCGCCGGTGCGCTGTCAGTCTGGAGTGGTGTCTATTATGCGGTACGCGCTGCATAAATCCACTAAAAGATCGGGGTATTTACAACTTTCCTGTATGGAAATAAAAGATGGCCGCATGATTTCAACATCTGACCGCCAGTACAATATTACTGGCGGCGATTTTCCTGAGTTCTTCCGGGACTTGCCACAGATCACGAATATAAATTATTTAGAGCAGTAAAACACTGTTCTTTTTCTGTTCTGGTGTCCTGCATCCGCTCCGGGCGGCGGTGGTTCGTGACCTGTGCAGGACTTCGCCGGGGGCTTTATGTCCTGGCTTGATGCACGTTGACAATTATATATAGCTGTATTGGCTTCTGTTCGACGTTTTAACGGCTTTTAGCGTGATTCTGATTATTTTATCGTAAGTATATAAAAGCGTCTTAAATCTTCGAATATCAAATTGCTAACAGGGATTGACGGCAGAGTGCAACGGGGTTATTATTATTTTGTATAGTTGTGCGGACGCTTCGCCCGGTCTGGTCTTTATGCTTCCGGACTGTGCGAAGCTATGCGGGCTTTGTTTGTGTTCGCTCCGACGGTCTTATTTCTGTACGCTTTTAGGCGTTTTACTTGGGCGGTTGTGCCCTAAATACTTTTATAGCGCCGCATTTGGCTTTTTAAGCGTGTTTTATGCATTTCCTGTATATTTTACCATAACTGCACAAAAACGTTTTTAAACGCATTTTACAACGTTATGTTTGAATTGGTTTTAGCCCTGGCTGCGTCTGGCGTTGATTCTGTGCTTCCGCAGATACTCCCGGTCTGCTTCCGGGCTTATCCCCGGCGGGCTGTATTGTTGGCTCCGGTTTGTCAGATCATACAGGGCGGCGAGGCTTCCGCGGGTTCCTAGCTACGGCCCGTTACTGATCGGCTGGCGTTTTCCGGGACCATCCCGGGACGGGATAAGGACACCAAGAGAATGTACGACAAGTCAGAAATAGCATCAAAACCCGGTCGGTTTGAACTGGGAAAATCTGAAAAAAATCGCAGAAATCTGGAACTAATTCAGACCTGCGACTTTTTTATTTTTGTGCATTATGTATATATTTCCCTGTAACGTAGATTGGCGTGATGTAAAATTTTCACTTCATTACATTTAGTTCATCTTTTCCGGTCGTGTTTCTTCGTCCCAAAATACTGAAAAGTCTGCTTCGGCGCTTCTTCTGCCGGCCTGTTTCTTTATTCCTTCGTTTTGCTGATCCGCTACTGACTGTTCCCATGGTTTCTCCTTTCTGAACATCTCCTTCATGTTCTGGCTCCGTGAATTGAGGTTTATAATTGGCACATCCACATTGAGTTCGTCCGGTACGATACCAACGATCACAACTTTTGTTGGCTCAATTACCTCAAACATTTCCTTGAAATTCTCACAAAATTCCAATCTGGCAGACTTAGACCGCACTCTCCCATTGGTACAACATGATACAGTGCTCCTGTGCGGCGTACCGTCGAAAATCCACGGCATTTCCTTTGGACTGATAACATTTACTGACGGTATTATATTAACGCCTAAAATCGCAAAATAGAAGCCTAGAGCATGATTCCTGTATAGGTTGTATATATTTAGTGCCGTAGGCATCCCGGAAGCAATTGTGAAATCAGGACTGCAAACTGAATGGAAACATTTCAGATGTTCTACGTGCTGGTCCGGCTGATTCCATATCTGTAAGAAACTCTTGTCATCAATATAAAAATTTACGGTCAGGTCCTTATGCCCTTTTAATGATCTGGATTTTGAAGAAACAAAGTCTATGCTTTTCTTTGGCGCCAGCTGCATCGGCGGAATAACCGGTATCTGGTACGGACCATCCAACTCTGCGCCAGTTATCAGATATTCTTTCATTACATCGTATGCGGTATGTATCATACTGTCTCACTCCTTTGAATACATTATACTGTATTCATTAAAAAAGTGCAAAAAAATAATCGCCTTTCAGCGATTTTATCTGAAGTTTTCTTATATCTCGCATACAAGATTCCTCCATGTCTTATTATCGAATATTTGTTTGTGTTCCCTAGGGTGTTCCCTTGCGGATTCCAGAAGTCCCGAAACCCGCATAAAATCAAGGTTTTCTTAGCAGCCAGTACGGGAATCGAACCCGTTTATAGAACCCTTATTTTCCAGTAAAATCAAGGGCTTTCGGGATTTTCAAGGTGTTCCCTTTTGTTCCCTAGCTGTTCCCTGTCAGTAAAAAACAACCATACTTTAGATCAGATTTTTATTTTGCTATAACCGAAAATTCCTGAATATTATCCATGATTTCCTGCTTTTTTGCAAGTGTTTTTCTGTCTCTGTGGTAGAAATTCTCGGAACATTTTATATTTGAATGTCCCATCTGAGATATTACCATCTGGTTGTCAATACTGTGATCGAGAAGAATTGAACAGTAAGTTTTTCTGATTTTGTGCGGTGATTTCTGAACACATCCTGTTTCTTTACAAGCCTTGTATAGTCGCCGTCTAAATACAGATGCATTAAGCCTATGACCATCCATAAAAAATATGTACTCGTAAAATGCTGACATGCATCTTAGTCTTTGCAGAATCCAGACACATCCATGTGGAATCACTATATTTCTCACGCCTGCTTCTGATTTTGGAAAGTTCTTTACATCAAAAATTAAACTATGATCAACAGTGTACCGTGTCTCTGTGCGACGTATCTTTAATATGCTTGGACTTTCCACGTTGCTGCTATAAACCCAGTCTTCCCACTTTAGCGAACTTAATTCGCCGACTCTTATTCCAGTCACAAACATAAGCAGAATTCCAAGATTTACCATATCAAGATTGTCTTTGAGATAATCAACGATTCTTTTCATTTCGGCGTCGCTGAATACCTCTTCTAATTCTTCCTTAACATTCTTCTTAAATTCACGGTCGCTCACGTCCAGATCATAAAAAAGCTCTTCCACGTTCCAATCTATCAGTTTCTTTCTCTTCGCCCATTTCAATGTGCCTCTGGCTATTGTCTTGAGGTTTGAGAATCCCTTTGCTGTCAGATTGTATTTCCCCGTCTGCTCTTCAAGGAAACTACTAAAATCCTCCGAGTCAACATCTCGTATTCTTTCAGTACCAAATTCTTTGAAATGGCGGTCAAAAACCTGTTGGTATCTCTGCTTTGTGGACATTGATATCTTGCCCAGTTCCTGACGGCGTTCAAGCCATTCATCAAAGATTTCACTTATTTTAGGATTCTCAATCTTTTCCTTATAGATTCTGACTATTTCATCTTCCAGGTCTTCCCTGTTTCTCCTCTTAATCAGTCTTCTTTTCTTAGTTTCATCATCATAAATACGGATTTTCCAATATCCGTCCGAAGCCTCCCAAATACTAGCTTCATATTGTTCCAATATGTCCCTTCTTTTGCTCATCTCTATGTTTTCTTGTATGTGAGATAAGTCGATAATACCATTCTCTATAGCATATTTCAAGTCGTCATTATTCATAAAAAATAAGGAGGAACCGGGATATCCTTTCGCTGGCCAGCGGTTCCTCGTTCCTCCTTTCTTTCACACATAATCAAAAATATTCATCTGTCCTTCCGGCATATCATCTTCGAGATTAAAGAATTTACAGGCAATGAAATTTCCATGCCAATCCCGATCACCGCCGTACATCAGACATTTTCCTCTCTTTCCGTCCCTATAGAATCGGCATTCAGCGCATTTATGCTGATATGCTGTTCCTCCAGAACGCTTATACATTTCGCTTATTGTTCTCATGTTCTTCCCTCTTCCATGCAAACGGCGGGATTTTAAAGCTGTGTTGGCAGGTAACTCGAAGCGCACAGCTCTCACATTTATTATCTGTCGCTTTGCAGTAATCCATGATGATGTTTACACACGTTCCTACCATTTCGGGTGTGATGTCATAATCCATATTCACTCTCTCCACCTTTTCTCTTACCACGCTTTAAAATTCCTTTCTGTACGCATTCCGTAGGCGGACAGCCTCTTGAATGACCAACAATAAGAATATAATCACAGGTAGCATTCGATATAGATGACGGACTGCTTTTAGAAAGATATACGCATTTCATGCATTGATTACGTTTCAGCTCAACTACTTCCCTCTCTGACATTTCTTTCCATCTTTTTCTTCTCATTTTGCTACTCCCATTCCTTGAATCATCTTCATTCTCAAATGTTCCGCAATGTGCTCCCTGACGGATTCCTCTGGAAATGGAATTTCAAGTGACCGTTCCAGAATCCTATTTGTGATCCTCTCATCGTATTTCAATTCTGATATCTGACAGTTACTTGTGAATATAGTAATTTTCCTATCGACATACCGTCCATTAATAATGCTATAGAATCTTTCGTTAATCCAGTCCTTTCCAGAATCAGCGCCGAAATCGTCAATGATAAGGATTTCTGTTCTGGATAAATCATCTATCAACTTTCCCTCTGCATTCTCTTTGGCTCCCCATGTGTTCTTGATCTCATCAAGAATTCTGAGAGACGTGGTGAATTTTACAGGCTTCTGGTATTTCTTCATGATTTCATTTGCCAAGCTGCATACTGTTTTGGTTTTACCAGAACCTTTTGCACTCGAGAAAAGATATAATCCTATTCCTTTCTTCTGCATATCAGGAAGGTTTTTGAACCAATAATTTACTGCCTGAGCCGCCTGAGAAAATACTTTTCGGCTCTCGGCGTTCAAATATACACTTGACTTCAAATCGTTGAAATTTGAGTCTTTAAACACGTTTGGAATCTCTGCAAATTTCAACTGATTTTCAAGGATTGTTCTCTTTCTGATTCCGCAAGGGCATTCCTCACAATAAGGAATACCACTTGTGTCTCTTACCCATCTCCACCCGCTGTCCCCACATTCAGGGCATTCAAGCGAACGGGGTGTCTGATTCTTCTCCACTCCATTCTCCAAGTGGGATGATTGGTTCGACATTTCTTTGAGTTGTGCCAGTTCCATTTCGCATATCCTCCCTATTATGGTATTTGTTTTCGAGTATTTTTAAGAAGTTGTTTGGTTTCACAAACCATTCAAAGCTTATTATAAAATCAGTTTTCTTTCCCATAAGGAAGTCACTGTTTTGTACATTTTTCAACGCTTCCATTACCTTGTCCATGCCGTACTCACGGATTCTTGCTTTCAGCATTTGTGTTCGCCTTGCTGTCATTCTTGCAATCGGCTGAATACCGAACTGCTGAAGTTTATTCCACTCATCAACTACTTTCTGCACATCACCGGGCTTGACTAAATCTTTTTCGCAAGAAATCTGTTCTGGAATTTCCGGCACACATTCTTCTTCTGACAATTCTTTCTGGCGTTTTCTATGCTCGGCAACTCGTTTTCTTGTCTGCTCTCTGATTTTTTCAAGCCCGTCAATGTTCTGATGTTCTTCCCATCCGGGGATTGAGAGTAGTGTTCCGTTCCTGGTTATCATGCCGAACTTTTCAAGAATTGTAAGTGCAAGCTCGATCACACTCTCATCAAAGTCCAGTTCGTCAGCCAGCATCTTGTTTGTATACGGAATATTCTCTGTCAGAAAGATAATTCCGTTTGAATTACAACGCCCCGCCATCGTCAATAACATCATCCAGATTAATACGATATTGTTTCCCTCTGGAAGTTTTCTGATATGCCGGATTTTCTTGTTGTCGAACATATCTATTTCTAATCGAATCCAACTCACTTTTGTCATTTAGCCACCTTCCCGTCTGGTAAGTACATTTCCGTCCTTACCACATTGATTTTCGGATGAATTTCTCCTTTAAAGAGTCCATCCAGTTTTCTGTGTGCTTTTCACAGGTATCATCATTCTCTATCAGGATGCCTTTGCGGTCACACAGCCCGTTATCGTTTTCAATACAAGTTTTGCATGTTTTATCTGCCATTTTCCTCACCCCAATCTAATTTCTGTCCACACTTATTGCAATAAAAATCTAATTTATAAAGTCCCTCACTATTACAAACTGGGCAGTTACCTTTTGTTGCATAATATCTGCCAGAAAAATCGAAAATAGTTTTCATGTTATTTGGTTTCATTGGGGTCTGATTTTCTAACGCTTTAACTGCTAATTCTAATGCTTCACGGTACTTAATAATTTCTGGTACATTCGACCAGACCTTTTTAGTTAAGCCAATACGTTCCTGTAAGATTTTAATTGCTTCTTCTGGTTTCATTATTAAGCATCTCCTCCCACTTCTTCTTATCCTCCAACTTCTTCTCAGCTTCTTCACGGGTGAGAAATAAAAATTTTCCAAATTCATTGTCATAATATCTGCAACAACGTCCCCTTTGTGCAACTGACTCTGCAAAGTAACATATATTTCCAAATATGCTTTGACAGATTTCTATTTTTTTAATTTGACATTTTGTATAATGACTGTCTCCTGGAAAATAGCAAAAAACTTCTGTTCCAACCTTACACGGCAATCTCACAAGCAAACCCTGTTCTTCTAAATCTTTGTAAGATTTCAGTTCTTTCAGCAGTTCTGCAACATCTTTCAACCAACATAATTCCCCATTTTCAAAACAACATCCATAAGTATTTTGATAATACGGGCATCCAACCGCTTCCTTCCCGCTAATATAATCTCTTAAATCCTCGCCAGTTCCACAGACAATGCGTTTATGCTCATCATTCCTATGCATGAAGTTTTCGTGACCTGCATAGCAATCACCTATAGTATCCTGGCTGGCAACGCATTTAAGTGCCTTTATCATATCGTCAAGTGTTAATCTCTCCATCTACTTCACCTCTTAAATTCACTTGCAAGAATTTCAAATTCCACATCATCATGTAATTTTCCATCCATTAATTTACATATTTGTCTGTGGTAAGCACACTCCTTGCCACCATGCTTCTTAATAAAGTTTCTGTATCCACGAATAGCTGGATTGTCAGCTATACAACTCCAACATAATCTATTCAAATGGTACTTCTCGAAAATATCATATATTACCTGATATAAATCTTTAGCAAATAACACATTGCCTTTATCAAAACTGATTGCACCAAAACGATCGGCACTCATTGTTACAAAGCTAATAGAATATGAAATATATCCTAACATATTGCCATCATTGTCAACAGAAACAAAATGATGAGAATCGTAGTTGTTGTTTGGAATATCCGGTTCTTCGACCCCAGACCAACCAGAATAATACATATATTCTTCGTTATACCAAGTTTCTATATATTTCTTTTTTATTTCTTCTTTGTATAATTGTGCTGGTTTTATCAACTACTTCACCTCTCCCATCTGACTTTCTACGGTATCTGTGAGCAGTTTCAACGATTCAATGAATGTATCCGTCAACGCTGTTCTGTCTGGGTATTTAGCAAATGTTCTGACAAGGCTTACTGCATCCTTGAGCTTATTCTCATTTTCAGTTAAGTCTGATGCTTCTACTAATTCATATCCCAGTGTAAGGTCATATCCCAGTGTAAGGCTGGCATTTCTTGTTAGTTCTTTATTGTCATAGAACTTTAATATATCCGGGATCTGCTGTTCTTCAAAGGGATATGGGTACGCTTCTTTTCCGCCGTACCATCTGTATCCCTGCTTCTTTGCTTCTTTCAGAACACTTTCGTATTCTTCCGCTGTTCTGACTAATACACATTTATTTGCTAAATTCATCATCAACATTTCCTCCTGTAATTGCATCAATGCAACCGTTCCAACCTTTCTTTACGCCGCCCCAGTGTTCTGTCAGAACTACTCCGGTCATTTTCTCTGGCAGTGGCTTCAATGGACACCAATCAGGTCTTCCTGCCAGTTTTTTGAATCCTTCATGGCTTACTTTAGAAATAGTTCTGATTGAATCATTTCTTGTTGCAAGGCATAAATTAAAATTGAAATCCGCCATATGAAATGGGCAAGCAAAACATCCTTTTGGTGTGTTCATGATTAATACTGATTTACTCATTTTCTCCTACCTCTTTTCTGCAAGAATGCTCCGTACTGTGAAGGACTAATGATAGTATCTTTTTTCTCTTGTAGCCTGACAATATCCAAGCCTTCCATTCTTTTTATTTTCTTCTCTTGTAAACATAGTAGAAATATCTTTTCCTTTACTCACTCGCTTCACTTCCTCTCAACATCAGACTCAAAGTATTATACCCCGGGCAAGTTCTAACTCCATTTCTGGTATCTCTTAACAATACACAATAAGGATATAATGCCATGACCTCATAGACGTGTTCTGTGGCATCTTCGCCACGCTGGTCCATGTATTTGAAGCACTTTCCCGGTCTAAGGAAGTACCTTGCGCATACATACGTTTTTGTTGCAAATCTTACACTTGCGCTACTCATTTGTGTTCCTCCTGCCTAGAAAGTGGTTCAAATCTTCTTTTCTGTTTGGCATTTGGATACTTCTCTCTGTCCACGTCACTCGTAAACATAGATAACGGTCTGCACCATGTTACAAGTGGGTCTGTAAAACACTTGTAAATCACCATGATTTCATCAGATTCTGTATGCACTGCGATATCGGTGACAATATAGGTTCTTCCTTTGAAGTGTTTATATCTTCTTCCGACCATGCTGTCTTTTAGCTTTTCTAATATTTCAATTGATACGTTACTCATTCAACCCCACCACCTTTCACAATCTCTATTGCCCTGCTCAGTCCAGCATTGTATCCTTGATGTACATCAGATAAGATACATTCGGATTCGATGAATTTATCTCTTTTCAATTCGCCAATAACCTTATCAACATCAAAAGCTGTCGGCTGTTCATTGATACAATCAATAAACTCTTCCTGGTCGGAACTAATGCTTGTCCCGATCTCCCAAGTTTTAATGTATTTAATTAATTCGTCCGCATCTATTAAGCGCATTTTTTTATTCCTCCATAAATACTTTACAATGGCACTTGCAATCTCCTCGAAGATATCTTCCGCCACTTTCCATATTGACGTCACAATCATGATATTCTCCATAGATACTGCGTTTACAGTCCGTACAGTACACAGCTTGCTTAATCTCTTTGTAACATTTCTCAGACATATTTCTGATTCTTTTCAGATCATCATCTGATTTTTCTTTGATTTCCTCAGTGGTAGTAATCCCTGCTCTTAACAGTATGTTGTATGTTCTTGTTGTTATTGCTAAGCCTAATTCGTCAATTTTCATATTCTTCGCACTCCTCCGCATATTCATAACTGTCCATATCATCACATCTGCACTGGCAAGAATCCTGCTTAGTACAGCAGACGCAGCACTCTGTTTCACCGTCCGGACATTCTAATTTACAATATCCCATTTAATCCTCCTTATACGGTTCTGGAAGTGGCATCCATGCAATAATACTGTTCTCCGCATAATATTGCGCTTCTTCCAAGCTATACCAGCCATGTCCAACCTGATATCCTAGTACAGTTCTCTTGCAAGAACCATATCCTACCATACAAACTTTTATTCCGTTCTTGAACGTCACTAGATACGTTCCGCCTTTCTCCGGAAGTCTTTCTGCGACCGGAATCCAGTTGGCAGACTTCAAACGCTCAATAGTTTTCTCCTGTTCCTCTTTCGAGTTACAATGTATTACAAGGTCATAAGTATCATCGTATGCGCTAAATGTGCCATCTTCGCTCTGAACAAGTGTCATTTCATCGCTCATGCTTTCACCTCTCTTAAATGCTCAACAATCTGTGTCTTGCTCTTCTTGCAATCTGCGAATCTCTCCCAAGCGCCTTCAAGGAGATAATATTCTGTGGTAACGTAATAGCCACCACGTTCTTCCTTCTTCCACCAGTCATCGCCTTTTGTGTGCTCAGTTTCTTTGACAACGATCATCGAGTTATCCGGAAGCGGATATGAATAATACTTTTCACTTACTTGCGGCACAGCAAGCCATAAATTCCATCCGGTATAATCCTCCAGAAACTCTTTGCGTTTCTGGTTGTTAGTTAAATCTTTTAATTGCATTCTGCGTCCTCCTTATAATCCTCAATCGCAGCTATTCTGTTCTCGTACATAGCGATTGCTTTTTTGAGTCTGCTGATTTCAACGTTATATCTTTCTAAAAATTTATTTTTTACAAACTGATAATTCGGTACTGTCAGCGCAATGTACGGCGTTGAATAACCAGAAATTGTTCCGATATCTTCCTTTTTCACGTATCCGATGTAAATTCCTTCTGGAAACTGTGTTACTGCTTTGTACGTCTTTGGTTTTTCTATTACCTCGCATTCCTCAACTCTGATCTTGAAAATATAGTCTCCTAATGTTTGGGTTTCTGGATTGTATTCTCTGTCGCTGTCCAAAATGTAGAAATATAATTTCATTTCGCGTCCTCCTGCTTCTTAAAATCAATCTTCAAGTCATAAACAAACTGGCAAAGTTTCTCTGCGATCTCGTCTGCATTCTCTACATTTGCAAGCTGTCTGACGTACTGCTTACCACATATAACGCAAGTTAATTTTCTGATTGTTTCCCAGACTTGCCACGAGATAATAGATGAATCAAAAGCATCTGCCATAAGAGAATATCTTCCATTTCCATTCTCATCCCTGAACCACTTTTCTCTCGGTGCCTTTAATGTGGTTGCAACATCTTCTCTGGTAAGGCAACCTTTGTATTTCTCATCCATGCGCTTTTCCAGTTCGTCCAGAAGTTCCTTCTTTTCCTGTTCTGTCATTATGTGTTCTCACTTTCCATATCTTTTCAAAATCTCTGCAACTGCATTAATATGCTTTGACAGTGTATCTAAATCTTCATCTTTGATTGCTCTCAGCCCATGTCTCGACTTAAAATCTTCGATAACATATACACCATCTTTGATTGCTTTAAACTTCTTCGCCATTTCGCTTTCTTTTATGGCATCAGAATCGTATTTATAAAACACTTCATGTTTATCGTATTCTCCAATGTCGGTTTCAATTTTGGTTCGTTTAGGAGTTATGCGAATAATCTTTGCCGGATACACCATGACGTGTCTAAACCCTACTCCATATCCACTCCACACTTCTCTTGCAATTCCAACGGTATCTCCTACCTTTAAATCATCTCTGTTGATTTCTTTTAACTTAATTTTCATTTCTCGTCCTACTTTCATTTAGCCAAATGCTACCTGCCCGTTATTCTGCATGTAAATCATCGGCGCAGCTTTGCGCTCTCCGACTTTCAGATACGGGCAATTAGCTTTCACAAGCGCTTCTGCCATAACCGGCACAACGCTGTTCACGATTTAAACTTTACTGCTTTAAACGCAGTTGTTTGAGATATTCCCAAAGTCTCACCTATTTTTGAAAACGACATTCCTGTATTCCGAAGTTGTTTTGCTTTCTCTGAGTATTGTTTAGGATAATTGCTGTATATTTTAAGTCCTGTATTTATTGCATGTCTCAAATTTTGACTTCTAGTTACTATCTCTAAATTTTCCAGTCTATTATCCTGCTTGTTTCCGTTCTTATGATTTATGTCCATTTTATCTGGTATTTTATCAACGAAAAGTTCCCACATTGCTCTGTGTGCAAGCATCAAATACTGTTTCCCATCTTTCCATACAACTATTCCTAAGTATCCAGATTTTAGTCTTACTTCCATTCGTTTCGGCTTTATGTGAATTATTTTAAAAGGGTTATTTGTTTTATTTGCTATTTTCCAAAATTCCCCGTTTTTTTCTACGTAAATTACGCCTTGTTCTACTTGCTCTCTGATTACATCTATTGCTTTCATCCTTTCTCCTCATACTCTCCGAATCCAAATTCCTTGTTAATATCAAAAGAATCAAATTCAATCTGCAAACCCATTTCTTCTTTAATTTCCTTGTATGCTGCTTCAACGCCGACTTCCTCAACATATCTTTCAGCTTCGGTAATCTTATCGATGAAATTCTGGTTTGCTTTCTTGAATCCCCATGCTTTCTTGATTGCAATAACAGAAATTAAAATATTTGCCACAGCAATATAATCTTCTGCTTTCCACAGCTTTTCCTGAAATTCTTTAACGGTCTGTTCTCTAATTTCCTGTTCTTTTGAATCCAAATACGTTTTAAGAGATTCGATTCTTACGCCAGTTTGCCTGGAAGCCTGCTCCATTGTAAAACCAGTTATGTTAAGTGGCGCCGGGATTAAGCTTCTTTGATTTTTTGGCCTTTTAATCTTCAACTTTCCCATCCGACAGCCCTCCTTATCTTCTGAGTCAGAATGTCAAATTCCATTAACATCCTGCGATCATTCTTGTTTGAGTATGCGATTGTTTGCTGCCCATCATATATGACCGCATATCTTCCGTTAATGATATATACCCCGCTGATTGCCTGCGATATCTGACTTCTTATCTTTCCTGTCAATTCTGATATTTCAGCAAGCGTCAGCTCCCCAATATACTTTGAACCGTCGTATACGTCATAAAGTTTCATGTTTCTTTACTCCTATCAGTTCATATGTCCTGTGCGAGCCGTACCCGTTAAATGCAATCAGTCCATCTTCTTCAAACTGTCTCAGATGCCTCTGAACGGCGCTAACACTGATATCAAGTTCTTCGGAAATCTTCTTTGTTGGCGGCGTTGTTTTATGATATTTCGCATATTTTCTGATGAAGTAATAGATATCCTTTCGGTTCTGCATCCATTGCATATGTTTTTGATGCCTTAATGCGTCCATATTCATGATTCCTTTATAAAAAATCTTCTATGCTTATCTGACTGTTTTCCTCAAAAACAATCATTTCTTCTTTTGCTCTCTTAAAGAAATTTCTATCAATTTCAAAACCGAAAGCATTTCTTCCTATTTCATGTGCAGCTCTTAACGTTGTCCCGCTTCCACAACATGGGTCTATTACTACATCTCCGGGATCAGTAAACGTTTCAATCAACTTTTTTAAAAGTTTTACCGGCTTTTGCGCCGGATGAATTTTAGGAATATCTTTTCCATCTTTCTCCCATTCGAACCAGTTAAATACCATGTGCCCTGTCCCTCTGATTGTTTTCCCGTTTTCATCAGTCTGAACACCATTCCTAAACTTAGGAAGTCTGTCTCTATAAAACAATAATGCATATTCCGTAGCTCCAACTACACGCATGTTTGCTTTTAATACTTGAGGACTGTAATTTTTTACGAAAACAAGCGGGATATAATGCACAAAACCATGTTTTTCAGCAGCTTTAATCAATGTTTGTGTTTGTTCAAACGAGCAAAATACAATCATACATGGAGAATTACTGCTCCTTCCTCTTGGCACAGGTGTTGTATCTTCCTTTTTTAACATTCTTGAGCAGAAGTGGAAGTATTCATATAGGTTAAAATTGAAATCCGAATTGAATGCAGCTTTTCCCGCCAGTTTACTTTCGCCATTTTTATTATCCCCCCCTACATACCACATAGGGTTGCTCCCGTAAAAATTATTTGCTACATTATACGGAACATCAGCTATAACGAGTTGCGCTCTTGGAATTGCATATTTCTTGTAATTTTGCATTGAGTCTCTGTATATTTCACATTTTAATTTCATATTTCAAAGAAGCCCGGTGCACCCTTGCGTCACATGAAGGCAAGCTCCTTTCATTTTTTATTCGTATGTTTTCTCGTCAATCAGATTCTGGAACTTTTCAAAAGCCCGGATTGACACCTTGTTGCTCTGTTTCTCTGGTTTTAGGGAAACCTGCAAGTGCGTGTCTATGATGTGCGACAGCTCTCTGGCAAGGGATTTCTTGCCCTGCTTCAAACCGTCATAATAACCTTTTACCGGTTTGTACTCGTCAATCTGTTTTTTTCCTGCTCCCTGAGAGCCACCAGTCTTGTTTCTAAGCTGATATCCCTGATCTGCAAGCCATTTGATATAATACTGCTCTTTTTCATCAAGTTCAGATTCTGGACAATTGGTATGCACTACACGCCAACCACACGGATTTTTTTCTGAATACAATCCATGTTTTTTTAAGCTGAGGTCTATGTGCTGTTGATGTCCTACACTATGCTGACATAATCTGGTAATTAGTTTCTTTGCCTGACCTGCATACCCAAACTTAAATCCGTCCTCATCAATTCTTGTTAAGATGTAAATTCCGGGATTATCGTTCAGATTCGGGTCGACTTTCAGCCATCTCTTTCGATTCTCGGCTTCAATCGCCTTAGCTTTTACAAAATTTTTATAGTTACTATTCAAAAACTTATCACCTCGATTCATAAAGTGCCGATAAATAGTCGGTGCTTTTTTATTTAACTGTTATTCTCTCTATCATCCTCTACAGCCTCACCAAGGCAAGTCATAACAGGTCCTGACTCAAGCAAACATTCTCTTTCTCTGACATTCTTACCATCATCTGAGCGCCAATCCCCGACAATATATAAACTTGCGTCTGCGGTCAGAATATCTGTTTCCATATTCCAATAATTAATATGGATTTCATATGTAGCATTTGCAGAGATCACATATCTGTAAATGCCTTTGGTGACTTCTTTCCAGTCCTTTAAATTTGCTGATACCATGCTTAATCCTCCACAAATGGTGGTTTCTCATCCTCGAAGAAACTTTCGTAATCAAACCATTCATCTTTAATGAAATTTCCGATAATTTTTACTGAATGTCCAAGTCCTTTCGTAGCAACTCTAACATGCTTTCCTTTCATTTCTATCAGGTCATCTACGCCAACAACGTCCATGATTCTCATAATCGCTTCAAGTCCTGCCTTTGAACCTTTAAAGTTTTCCGAACCAAGGTAACCATGTCCTAAAACATATCCTCCGAATACAACGCCCCAGCCACCGCCAGAAAGAGTGAGGTCAAGGGTGAGTACTCCGTGATCTTTAAAATTCAATGATACATTTGTAATTTCAGCATTTCTTAATCTGTTTCCATCGTTAATAAGTTCTTCTTCTGTCCACTGTTTCATTTTGTTTCCTCCCTGTATGGTTCGTGAATCTCAATTTAACTATTCTTGCAAAAATCGCATTCAGTATTGCATTTTTTCCACTCATCTGAATATTCTTCGTACCCATCTGCTCCGTTCAAATACTTGTATGCAAGCACATTCATACATCTTTCACAGGCCGCAGAGAAAACAACGAGTGCTTCCTGTAATGTATAATCTCCGCTGTTTACCATTGCCATTATGACATCTTGATTTCCACCTCCAATACTTGTATGTAAGTCAATAAGTGGTGTGGTATCCGTTCCGTAATCCCATTTTCTTCCCCATGGCTGCCACCACTTTCTTGTTTGGCTACACCCACAATTAGTGCATATATGGCCTTTCAATCCCCTTATCAGGCCTGTATCCTTTTTCCAATATTTCCGTTTGTGTTTGCATGTTTCCTTTTGAGATTTGCTATGTACCGTATAAATGCTTTCCGTTATTTGCAATGGGAAACAAGAATGATACGTTCTTGCCTTTTCCGGCGCTTCCCACATTAAATCTTCTTTTTGATTAATCACGTTTCCATTCTCATCCTCATACCAAATTCCCAACTTTAATTTTGATTTATCAATTTCCATTTCTTCTCCTTTCAAAACGGGCATAAATTCAAGTCAACATCCAGTCCCGGCCTTGCGATCTGCACCAGAACATCATCCCCGGCAACGTCCTGTATCTCCTTCTTCATCACTTCTGGATTTCCCCATCCCTCTGACAGGTGGCATAGCGTTATTGTTCTGAGTGAAGCGGTCTTGTTCACTCGGATAATCTCTTTTACAGTAGATAAGCTGCTGTGCCCCCGGACGGAGTGTTCAAACTTAAACGAATCTTGTTCCGGTGATTCGTCCAGATGATTGCATTCTATAAGGAAGTGATTTATTCTCATGTTCTTGAATGTGAACGGCAAATATGAGAAGTCTGTCGCATATATCAGTCGTCCACATTCTTCATGAGATATCAGGTACGCGAAGTTTTGTGTCTTGTCGTGTGGGACGTAGAACGGTGTTATCCGGAACGAACCTATGTCCTTTGGCTTCTTTTCTGGCAATCCGATCATCAGCTCACCAGAGATTGCGTTTACACTCTCAACTGTCTCGTCATTAGTATAAATCTGAATACCGGACTGCATAAGATTCTGGAACGATTTCAGGTGATCCCCATGTCCATGGGTCAGCAGACAGCCAGAAACATCCGATATTCTGTAAGAGATTCCTTTTAAAATCTCTGAATACTTGCATCCACAATCCAAAAGCAAGATTTCGCCGGATTCGGTCTTGAGCGTATAGCAGTTTCCGAGTTGACTGCCTGTGTTTATCACTCTCATGAACATTTCGCCACCTCACTTTCAATACTCAAAATCCAAATTGCTTATGAAATTCACAATTTTCCCATCTTCGATCACAACAAATTCTGTAACAAATTCATCAACCTGATTAAGACCAGTTTCTATATATTCATCTTGCTTATCATCGTATTTTTCAAACCATCTTTCTACGCTGTCATCAACAGAAGTGTTCTTCATTACAAAATACGGTGTATCTTCCGATAACAGTTCTATTTCACTAGCAATCTTTTCGAATCTTTCAATGATGTGCTCTCTTTCCAGCACCGGGATATTATCTTCGGTGTCTCTGCAATAATTATTATTTTGCTTAATAAAGTCTCTTATTGCATTTGCCACACAGCTCTTATCTTTTGTGAAGAAAACCTGTTGTCCAGAAAATTCCCAGCAAATCCTGTCTACCGCATTGTCACAATTGTTAATTTCATTGTTTACTTCGTTCCAAAGAGAAGTATCATGAATGATATTTCTCTTAAATCCATGACTTATTAATTTACTTGGCGGGATATATTTTTCTGTCAAGACATCCCACACAATAGGTGCAAACAGCCATGAATTTCCGAACTCTTCTATAACCTCTCCTTTGTAATCCTTATCAATTCCATATAAACTGCTATAACTCATTTTTTATACCTCTCAATCCTTTGGAAATCTGAATACAATGTTTGCTGGTTCAAATTTCATATCTGGACTGCTAACCATGGTTTTTGAATCATCAAAACCTCTTGCAGCCATTTTTATAAATTCCTCGTAATCGTCATCACTCATTTCAACGTTTTGTGATAAAAACATTCCTGCATACACTCTATTTAACATTTCCATTGCTTTCTGACACTTTTCTCGGCTTTCATAAACTGCCATCACATATGGGCTTTGCTGTATCCCTCCGGCAAATACCGCCTGTATGTAATTTTCCGAAACAATCAATGCTGTCATTTCATACGGAAGATTGATTTCTCCATTCTGGGATATAATCCTCATAGTTCTCACCCCGTTTCTCGAAATAGTCTTTCACTGACTCATAGTACGGGCAGTTTCTCACACCGCCCGATACAAGCCATATATTTTCCAAACTTTCCAGAATCGCACCGATCAAAATTGATGCAGTCGAAGTACATCATGTTCGATCATCTCCGAAGAATAATTCTCTCATGTCAACCGGTTCGTATTTCTTATGCAATAACTTCTTATTCTGTCTCGCCCCGTGTGGGTCATTACACATGAAGCTTCTGCATATCTCCGGTCTGACCGTATAAATCTCGCATTTATTATTCCTTTTTGAGTCATTCAAAAACGGACAGGTCAGGTCAAGTCCAAGATTCTTGACTGGATAATTGTGTTGCTGTTCCTTTATATGATTCTTTTTGATGTACCGTCTGATTTCTTTTATCTCTTTACTGGAAACTGGGAGCAGGGTGGAACAGCAAGCACCGCACCCTACACATTTTCCATTCTCCGTGTAGTCATAAATACCATTCTCCATATTTTTGAACGCTTCTGCTAATGTTCCTACCATATTAATGTAGCTTCCCTTCTACATTTCCTCCTGTTTCATAAAATCTGGAATGCTCGGCTCCTGTCCTGCTGCCGAAACTGGTTCTTTCTCGGCAGTCTTTACGACTTCTGCGACTGTTGGCTGTTTGGGCTGTTCTTCAATTGCCGCTGGCTCATCTGGGATAAATTCTTCTGCATTTGCGTTCTGTTCGATTTCTTCCTGCACTTCTCTGTATGTGGCATCCATCATGTTGTATTCGTAAGCCTGCACTGGATTGTCCCATCTCTTAGGAATAGACTTCATAATGTTGTTTCGCATCTTACGAATAATCATTGATTCTCTGGACTGCGTTTCGTAATAAGACGGTGAAATATACGGTCTTAATTCCTCACAATCAATGATTGCTTCCAGTTCTCCAATGTCAGCGACCTTTTTCATGATCTCTTTTTTCTTTGCTTCAATTTGAACTTTCTGCGCATCTGTAGCTTTATATCTGTCTGCGCAAATTCCAAACGTTTCATTCTGGAGATTATTCTTGATGTGCGCTGCAAGATTCTTCAGTACATCTGCTCTTTCGCAAGAAAGATATTCAATGTGCCCGTCCTTGTACTGAATCGGATATACGATACGAACTACTTTGCCTACACCAGATTCTTCCCATTCTGGCGGCGTGATCTCTACGCCCTTATGTCTCGGCGGTGTATATTTGTCGCCCTCTCTAACTTTCCAGTACGGGAACACTTTAGCCACATTGACACCATATCTACTTACAAGAGCATCGTTTCCGTCACCCTCAATCGCAAATTCGATTTTCTTCTCCCACTGTGCCGGTTTTCCTTTTCCTGCTACGTTTACGTTTCTGATTTGGAAATAACACTCTCTCGGCTGTGCGTTTGCGTTCAGCTTTAATGCTGCTACTTTCTGCATAACAGACTTTAAGTTTGATGTGTTGACTGATTTCATGTCAGTTCCGCTTTCGTGAATCATCTGATAAATAGCTGCCATTGCTGACACCACGCATTCTTTTGAATAAGAGTCGAACTCCATTCCTCTTGTTTCCAAATCTTCTTTCATCAGGTCTACATAACTGTTTGTCCATACTGAAAGAGTGGTGTTGAATGTTTTTGTTTCTGCCATTTCAATTCTCCTTTTCTTGATTTTTATATATTTGCGTGATTTTGTATGGAGCAGCTAGGCTGTCGCCAAACAAGTTCCTAGCTGTTCCACTTTTCTTAAATCTCAGTTACCGTCATATCCCCCTCAGCAACTTTCAGGAATATCAACTGCGCATCTGCCTTAATGCCTGCCAGACTGCTGTTATCCAGTTCTGCTGCACAATCTACGAATATTGGATAGCTCACACCGTAAAACTTCTGCAAACCGTCCATGATGGCAATTTTTCCTTTCATCATAAGTGCTGTATTGGCGTTCCCGATCAGTTTCTTCCAGTCACCGTCCTTGTCCCGCACGTACCAGATGCAAGCATCTACGACTTCGCCGTTCTTCTGCGTATCGAACAGTTTCACTTTAACTCCGTCAAAATACTGGTTTACTGCATCTTCAAGGGCTGTATTCTTCGCCATACTCAGGGATTTCAGTTCGTCCAGAATCATCTGCGCGTCTGCCTTGCTCTGTGCGTACTGTTTCTGGCTTTTCTGAAGCTTCTCAATCTGCTCGTCAATTCGGACGTTATTGTTGGCTTCTCCGATTTTCTGATTGACTGCTGCCAGTTCTTGTTTCTTTTCATATAGCTGCCCTGAAAGCTGTTTCTTCGCTTCTTTTCCATCGTCCAGAGAATTAAGCTCCTGCTGTTTTTCTTTGATTGATGCAAGAATCTTCTGATATTCGGCATTTCCTGAGAAGTCTGGCTCTTTCGGTACAGCTTCCAGATTCTTGTTTTCTACGTCCAGAGAAGTTTTGATCTGTTCTAATTCATCTGTCAGTTTGGAAATCTCGGATGTGAGAGTTTCTTCCTGCTTATGTGCTTCTTTCATATCGGCAGACGCTTTATTGCCAGCTTCAATAACTTCATCAAGTTTGCGTTTCTTGTCCTGTTCCCATTCTTCCTGAGCTTTTAACTGCTGATTGATTCTTTCCTGTTTCTTCTGCTCGAATCTGCTCTTTAACTGTTCAATCTGCTCAGGTGGAAGATTCTGACCGCAAGTCGGGCAAATGGTATCTGTGTCCTTGAACGTCTCGGATTCAATGCTTTCCAGAGTTGTGTTGTCCCATTCTGTGTCTTTGATTTTCGGGTACTGCGTTCTGGCATCCTGCAATTTTTTAAGAAAATCTTTTTTCTGTGTTCTCAGGCTCTCCAATGCAGAAGTCTTTCTGTTCAACTCTGATGTTTTAATATTTCTGTCCAATTCAAGAGTGCTGATTTTGTTACAAACCGCTGATTTCTGTTCTAGCAAGTCTGCTTTAGCTTTTGACCCTATCTCTAACAGTTTGGTTCTTAACCCTGCCAGTTCTGCTTTAATCTCTCCGGCTTTCTCGTTTTCTGCCTGCGCAATCTGCTTTTCAAGGTCTGAAATCTGCTCCTGCAAGGCGTTCTTCTGCAATTCCAGTTCCGCAACATCAGCATCAACTTTTGACTGCTCCATGCCGATAATCTGGTTTGGAATGGCTTTCAACTGTTCTTCTGCCTTTTTCAATGTTGCGCTGTTCATAGCTTTGATTTCATCTGCTTTGTAGGTTTCCAGAAGATGAGCCAGCCCTATGCAGCAAGGAATTGTTTTTGCAATATCCAAATCTGTTTTTCCCTCGCCTTTTGACATGGCAAATAAGATTTTTCTGGCATCCGCATCTTTCATCCCGGTAAAGATTTCCATGTGGGACAGCATAAGGAAATTATCAAAGTCAAACCCACGTTCTTTCAAATCGGCTTTAAAATCTCTTTCGGCTTTTGGAACACCATTGATTTCATATTTATTGGATAATGCAACCTTTCCCGGTTTTCCGTCCTTTGGCTTGCTTTCTGACCGTTTCTGGAATTTTGCTACGCTTACTGGCTTTCCGTCAATCACAAGGTCAATATCGGCTCTCGGCAAGCATTCCCTTCCGTCATCTGGTCTGATATCCGGGTTGCTCTTTAAACTGTAGTCCTTGTCACAGAACTCCCACATATGAGCGTCTGCCAGTGTGGTTTTCCCGCATCCGTTCTTCCCGGAAACAACTGTCCTGTGCCCGAACTCTATTTTCTTTTCTGACTGGCCTTTAAAATCGGTCAGTGTCATTTCTTTTACTTCAATTCTTGACATTACAAAACCTCCAACTTTTTCACTGATACATCCAGTTCCGTGATTCTCTCCTGTCTCTCTGAACACCATCTTTCTCGGCTCTGGAATCTTCCGAATACCTTTAGCTTCTGTCCTTTCTCAAGGTTTCTAACGGTCTCGGCGTTCTCGTCCCAGACAAGGCATGAAATACAGTCTGATTTCTGGTGCCCGTTACGTCTCTTAGTTCTCTTAACGCTTAACAGGACTCTGGCAAGAATCCAGTTTCCTTTTTCTTCTCCCTCTTCTTTTACTACTTTCAGTGGGATAATGTTAATCACATCTCCGATCAGGTATACTTCGTTTGCATCCTTTTCTTCCGGTCTTTCAAGATAATCTATTCTCAACGCTGTGACATAATCTACTGTAAGTTTATGGTCCTTCCGGCTTCTCATTTCTCCATACACGGAAACGGTAAAATCAGTTCCTCTTTTCACCATTTCTTCTGTGGCAATTACAGGAATAACGTCGTAAATACAGTTGTCTCGAAAAATGTGCATTTCTCCGGTATACATCTTCCTGCCATTATGGTTTTCATGTGTCTGGATAAATCCCTGCGGAATATCTCCGGACAAAAGAACCTGATTTTCGCTACGCATTTTCATTTTCCAAATCACCCTCTTTCAAAATCATTGTCAGCATTAAGCCGAGTGTTACGATTGTTTCTTTGAGATCCTTGTTTTCAGCTTTGAGCTTCCGTCTTTCTTTCTCAAGGTCGGAAATGATCTCACTTGCAAGTGTTGGTGTTTCTGTGTTCTGGATGTGTGGTGTTTTAGACATAAAAATGCCCTCCTAATTATTTATTTGATAAATACAGGAAAATGTGTTATACTTGTCCTGTATTTAACTTAGCCAAATTAAGTTAGATACATGGCTCTGCGCGGTATGGTGGTACCCGCAGGGCTTTCTTACTCTTTATCTGCTTCTACAAATTCGCCGTTAATGAGTTTATAGAATGTATCTGGCTTAATCTTTTCACCGTCAACTTTTGCGCTTTTCACATCTGCGATGTGATATTTGCCTCCCAGCTCTTTGTATTCTGCCAGTACAATAAAGCATCCAAGTGAACCTTTAGCCTTAGAATTGTATCCAATGGCCATTGCGACACTTTCTTTTCCTTTCACTGTTGCCGCTGAACAGTCTCCGGTGTTGGTTGCCGCTGAACGGTTTCCGGTGTTGGTTGCCGCTGAACGGTTTCCGGTGTTGGTTGCCGCTGACCAGTCTCCGGTGTTGGTTGCCGCTGACCAGTCTCCGGTGTTGGTTGCCGCTGAACGGTTTCCGG
>ERZ1034980.102-NODE-102-length-77481-cov-25.833661_pt1 | contig 77481 bp, 64 predicted proteins | sample MGYA00520622_ERZ1034980 | MGnify/ENA primary metagenome ERZ1034980 (study PRJEB33766, sample SAMN09781791) | gut metagenome | biome: gut microbiome | host: Homo sapiens | place: Madagascar | study: EMG produced TPA metagenomics assembly of the PRJNA485056 data... | reverse complement strand
ATGCCTACTCTAAGTTCTAACCTTAGTACAATAGTTTTATTTAAGTAGGCTTTATATTATTTTACTTTAAGTAAGTTATTAATTAGTTTATTACCTGATAGTATATAAAACTCTTTTTTACTAATAATAACATAACACATTATTAATAGTAAACAATTTGTAGCTATTATATCAATAAAGATGAAGATACTTTCATTTAATAGTAAATCTAAGCTACATAAAGTAACAGATACCATAAATGCAGTAAACCAAAGTAAAATACCTTTTAAAATCATTATAATTTTGTGCATAGTTTTATTATTTAAAGGAGATTCATGCACTATTAAAGTACACAAATCTCCTTGATTTATTAATTCTCTTTAAAGAACTCTATTAACTTTGCTGTACCATAAAATAGTATAGCAAGAATACCAAGTAATCCTATTAAACATAGGATAAATTTGAATAATACTGCTACTCCCAATTCAAATCCTCCCAAGCATTAGCACTCTGCTTGAACAAAGTAAGCTTACCATTAGAGTTAAGACCTACTAATATTAAGTGTACTTTCAAACCAGTTATAACCAGAGATAGTTGAAAACTCTTCTTCGGTTGTAGTCTTGATACAAGCTAATATTAATATTGCATCTAGTACTACTGTCCCTAAAAGCCAAACAAAACCTTTATCTGAGATACTATCTATACCACAGATAGAGAGCAATACTACAAAGGATGTAAACCAAAGTAGTATGCCCTTTAGAATTAACTTAACCTTTTTCATTTCTTCTTAAAGTTAAGTTCTTTCTGTATCTGTTCTCTTATCTCTTTAGAAAGGTATTGCTTATACTTTTTACCAGTTTTAGCAGACTTTCTATTGATATATACTGCACCACTCTTGGTAATGTAAATTGGGTATTTATTACCCTTTTTATCTTCCCAAGTATACCTAGTCTGTTGTCCTTCACTCTTTGTAGTTTGAGTAGTAGTTACTTTAAAAGTATTACCTTCTCTTGCTACTTGAGCATAGCTTGTAATGCTACTAAACATTAAAAACAAGCAGAAAATAAGCTTTTTCATTATTTATCTTGCTGATTATTGCTTTCTATTATGATGTAAATTGCAAGCCAAAAGACTATATTTACGCCAATTAGTGTTGTTGCTGATATATCTTCCACAGTAAAAATAGTTATTAAAAACCATTAAACTTTTGCTTTTGCTTGAGAGAAAAAGGTAAAAAGGTAGGGAGAGATATAGTCAATTTCTCCCTACCTATTACCTTCTTACTTCAAAGCATTAAGCCTCCACTCTGTAAATATCAGCTTCACCTGACTTTTCAAGAGTAAGAAGCTTAGCACTTGCCAAGTCAATACTCTCACCTACTGTCTTAGCAGAGTTCTGACTAAGAGGAATGAAAGTCTGTCCTCCACTAACCATAGTGAAGCAAACTGAATTACCATACTGAGAAGCAACTACAACAGCAGAAGAAACTGCTGCTATTTCCTCAGCATCAAAAGCTCGTGAAGACTTAAGATTCCACTTACCTGCATAAACACGAAGAGAACTAAAGATATTAGCCATATCATTTCACCTATGCCCTTAGGATTTATTTTGGTATCTGGCACACCTGTTGTTTGTTGAATGTTGTTTGTTATATAACTCCAATGTCCTCGGAGTTATCAGTGGCAAAGGAGGAGTAATTAGCCAAAGAGATAAGAAATATATAATATCTCTTTGGCAATGGCTTGCTACCCCTTGTCAAGAGCAAAGGAGGAGTAATTAGCCTAACTTGATACATATTGCAATTAGCTTCTTGATGGTTAAATTTCCCACACTATTAATATTGCATTAACTTCTTGCTCCAACCAATCTAAATCACTTCATTTAATATATCTTAACACTCCGCCCATTCCCTTGATAAGAGAGAAAGAAGCAAAGAGAGAATTAATCCTAACTATAACTTCTTTTTCTTTCTTTATATATTTCTTTCTTTTCTCTTTCTTTATGTTACTTTCTTTCTCTTGTCTTTCTTTGCTGCAATTCTATGTGTATTTTACTTATTGCTTTAACCTTAAAACTAGTCTAACTTATATCATATTGCAGATACCAGTTTATTGCTTTTGCTTGTTATTTTGCTTTTATCTGATGAGAGAAAAAAGAAAGGGCAAGAAGACTGATGTCTTCTCACCCATAATTCTTTTATTTATCCTGTATTATAGATGATTCAACTATCTGATTCATGTGATATTCCACATTTTCAAAATAAGCTTTAATAGCAGCAATACACTCTTCTGTATTACCACTACAAAGTCTTTCAGCAATGTACATATCTACAAAAGTGCGATAGAGTGTAAACAGGTACTCATTATTCGCAGAAAATACATTATAGTCCTGTTTATAAAAGTTATCAAGAGTAATGTCAGAGTTTACAGTTCTAACAATAAAGTTCGGATATTTAACGTTATTCATAATAAATACAGTCTCCACACTAGAGCAGACTGAAAGAGCTTTAAGTTTTTATTTAAGTAAGCAGTTTAATGACATGCTTAGGTCATGACATTTTAGATAGTTACTCTATAAATGTCAGCCTCACCATTCTTTCCAAGAGTGGTAAGTTTAGCCTTAGTAAGGTCTATAACCTCACCAATAGCACAGTTAGAGTTCTGGTCAAGTGGGATGAATGTCAAACCACCAGTCACCATAGTGAACTGAACTGAGTTACCATACTCTGAAGGAATAACAACAGCCTGAGAAACCTGTGCAATCTCTTCATTAGTGAAGTTTCTAGACTCCTTAACAGACCACTTCTCAGCATAAACTCTCAAAGAATTGAAAATATTCATAATAAATACCTATGCCTTTAGGATTTATTTAGGGTATCAAGCACACCCAAGTTAAAATTTAATTCAAATATAAAGGATGATTAATTAGCCTCCCAAAGGAGAGAATCTAGTTTAGCTCTAGACTCATAGTAATCATAAGAGTCAATAGCATCAACCCAATCATACTGATTGTCTAATGTGTCCAACAGCTCCTCAGTAGCTTTATTATAAGCATCGTAGGCTTTAATAAGTTCTGTTTTGTGCTGGAGAGTGCTGTAGTTGGCAACTTGGAGGTCATTTGGTTGACCTGCCTTAAGACCTGCTACAAATGCTACTATAGCAGCAAATGAGCAAAGAAGGATTGTCTTCTTCATATAGTTTTTATTCAAGATTGAAGGAGGAATAGTTAGCTCCACAGTCTAGACTAGGGGGACTATCCCAATCAAAGGAGAAGGGGGAGTGGTTAGCTATATAATCAACCACTTCCACAAATACCAAACTTCAAAAAAAAATTTCAGAAAAATTTCTTCAAAATTTCCCTAAACATAAACAATTTACTTATACTGTGAAAAAAGTTATTGAAAAATTTGGTAATATCAAATATTGTTTGTACCTTTGCACCAGATTACAAATAGTGCCTCTTAGTGTAATGGTTAGCACACAAGTTTTTGGCACTTAGAGTAGGGGTTCAAATCCTCTAGAGGCAACTATAAAAAGTTTAGTTGTTTGTTTGTTATTATAATATTAACCTCCTTAATCTGTGAAGATGGAAGAGGTAAATGGAGCCATCATCTAGTGGTAAGGATGCAAGGTTTTCAACCTTGTCACAGGGGTTCAAATCCCCTTGGCTCTACATTATAGAATATAATGGAGGTTTAAGCCTAATTGGTAAGGCAGTAGTCTTGAAAACTACTAGTAGTCATGTAACAATGATGTGCAAGTTCGAGTCTTGTAGCCTCCTCAATGGAGAGTAAATTCTAGAGGTCTAGGAACCAATCTGCTAAATTGTGTGCTCATTAATGAGTGTATTTCGAGTATACTGCTCTCCGCTTAAATATAGTAGTGATGCAATAGGTAGCATACTGCATTTGGGATGCAGAAGTTGTAGGTTCAAGTCCTATCTACTATACTATGGGGTAAGTGATGTAATTGGCTAACATACTTCTTTTGCAAGGAAGAATTAAGGGTTCAAGTCCCTCTTGCTCCACACTAACTATAGTGATAGTTAAGTTGATAATTCACATTATTAACTCTAAATTATATTGATATGAAAAAGATTTTATCTTTAATTAAGAAGGGTGTAAATGCTTATTTGAATGCTTTGGCTAAATGTCCTTACGCACCTTCAGGAACTATTCCAATAGGAATCTAGTTCCTTTGATGTAGAGTTAATAATATAATATATTGGCATATAGTATAAGGGTTTATTACGATTGACTGTTAATCAATGAATCAAGGTTCGAGTCCTTGTATGCCAGCATAAAAGATATAAAAATAGGTAGATAGTTTAATGGTAAAACCCTAGTCTCCAAAACTAGAAGATGTGAGTTCGAGTCTTACTCTATCTGCAATGGGAAAGTAGCAAAGATGGTCTATGCAGAGGACTGAAAATCCTTAGATGTAAGTTCGATTCTTACCTTTCCCACATAAGGGTATATAACTCAATTGGTAGAGTACTTGACTGATATTCAAGAGGTTATAGGTTCAAATCCTGTTATACCCACTGTGCTAGTAGCTTAATTAGGTAGAGCAAAGGATTGTGGTTCCTTAAGTTGTGGGTTCAAATCCCATCTAGCACCCTATTATAATAAGTATTAAGCAATGTGGTTGAAAGAAAGTAATAGACCAAAACACCTACTTTATGCTATTCCTTCAGCATTTATAGGAACTATTCTATTTGCAGCAGGACTTGCATTTGGTATGGAGTTTAAAGATAAACAATGGGGAGGTAAGTTTGATTGGCTTGACATAGCTGCCACTTTAATAGGTGGTATTATTGGTCAATTCTTACAGATTATCTTTATTCTAGTACTAAAGAATCTGTAACTTCAATGAGAGAGCTGCTAAGATGATGGTTTAGCACTAGACTGTAAATCTAGTCCCTCTGGGTAAACATTGTAGGTTTGAATCCTACCTCTCTCACATAATGCCTCAATGGTGGAATGGTAGACACGAGGGTCTTAAACACCCTTGGCCATTTGGCTGTGTGGGTTCAAGTCCCACTTGAGGTACACAATACTCACTTAGCTCAGTAGGTTAGAGCATTAACTGGTATATCCCCTCTGTCTTATACACAGTAGAAAGGGTAATAGGTTGCATGTGGGTTCAATTCCCTCTACCAGTACTATGATGGATAGTAATAGAAAAATAGAAGCTCAAAAATTATATGATGAAGTAGGAAATATAAAAAAGGTAGCCAAAATGCTACATACTTCTTATGAAGCTTTAAAAAAGTTTATAGTATTTAAAGAAAGACCTCATAGACAAATAAAACCTGTAAGAGATACTTCAAAATATAGAAATATTGTAAAACAGAAACTTATAAATTATAAAGGAGGAAAATGTCAAATATGTGGGTATAATAGATGTATAAATGCTCTTGAATTTCATCATTTAAATCCTAAAGAAAAAGATTTTACAATTAGTGGAGGGACTAAGTCATTTGAACGCATAAAACCAGAAGTAGATAAATGTATATTAGTTTGTGCTAATTGTCACAGAGAAATACACGCAGGACTAATTGATGTAAACCTTATACACAACAGGTCAAAGGTTCAAGTCCTTTAGTGAGTACTAAAACATGCAGATATAGCACAATGGTTAGTGCTCTAGTCTTCCAAACTAGAGATGTGAGTTCGATTCTCATTATCTGCTCTTAATGCTTCCTTAGTTCAATGGATAGAACAAGACACTTCTAATGTTTAAATGTAAGTTCGATTCTTACAGGAAGTACATAACAAAGCTATAAATTCTAGAATAATGTAGCAACGTAATACAAAAGGCTCTCGGTTAGATATAATTTCAAGGTAAGATAATTCCTTTTTAGGTGTCGTAGAACCTACTCTTTAGCTTAGAGGTAATATAGCTAATAGTCCTACTCTAAAACTGTAGGACTATATACCCACTTGCTGGAATTGGTAGACAGGCTAGATTTAGGCTCTAGTATCTTAGGATGTGAGAGTTCAAGTCTCTCAGTGGGTACTAAAAATAATTGTAAAAAAGTTGCTGAAAAGTTTGGTAGTTTCAAATAAATTGCTTACCTTTGCAACTGTAAAAAGGTCTTTTAGTACAATGGTTTAGTATACTTGCTTTGTAACCAAGTGATGTAAGTTCGATTCTTACAAGGACCTCTACTATAAAATAGATTATATAAGTTAATGCGGTAATACTTATATACTCTATGCCTACTAGAGAACTATTTTATAGTTTATTGTAGGCTTTATTACGGAGTGGTGTAAAGGTAGCATACTAGGCTCATAACCTAGAGACAGAAGTTCGATTCTTCTCTCCGCAACTATTAAATATATAATATGTTGAAGATATTAAATGCTTCTAATCTCAGATTACTGATTAAGCAGGCTAATGAGTTAGAACTAACAAAGAAAGACATAATTACTGTCCAACAAATGCAAGGACAGTTCTATCTAGTGTATGAAGAAAAATAAAGCACTATGGGAGACAATAAAGAGTTCAATACTGAGCCTGTCTTTTATTGCAAACACTGCTTGTCACTAAGGATTAAAGCAGTTCCAGGTCTTTCATATCTGGATTACTGTGATGAGTGTGGGGCTACAGACATAGCCCAAACAGATATAGAGACATGGAGAAAAATGTACAGGGAAAAGTTTGGTTTTGATTATTTAGATGAGTTTTAATATGGAAGAGAAGATGACAGTAGAGCAGGTAAAAGCTGCTGCAAATGAACAAATTAGCATCCTTTATAAGAAGTTACAGGAGGCTAATCTAGCTAACACTTTTAAGAGACTTGACTACCTATTTAAGATAGTTGAAGGTAACTTTAGTAAGGAAATCAAGGATAAGGCAAGAACAGAGATTGACCATATTGTCTTTGGTTATCCACAGGAAGAAAATAAGAAAGAAGAGTAGGTGATGGATGGGAAAGTTAATAATGTTATAGGACTTTCCCAGTCACCACTGGGTGATAAGTTCTTCAAGTGTTGGTTTACTTTTCTCAGACCACTACATCATCTTACAGATAGAGAGATAGATGTTATAGCTTCATTCACTAAACATAGGTATGAGTTATCAAAGGTCATTAAAGATGACAATCTTTTAGAGACTGTACTTATGAGTGAAGAAACAAAAAGAAAGGTCAGAGAAGATTGTGGAATAACATTGGCTCACTTCCAAGTTATTATGGGAAAGTTGAGAAAAAATAAGGTTATTGTTGATAATAAAATTAACCCTATTCTCATACCAAAACTTGATGAAAATTCCGAAAGTTTACAGCTCCTAGTTTTATTTCCTATAAAATGAATAAGGACATTATACTAAATGTATCTAGTACTCTAGGAATATCACCTAATGTTGTTGAGAAAGTATATAAAGCTTATTGGTTGTATATTAAGACTACTATACAAGCTTTACCATTAAAAGAGAACCTTACAGATGAAGAGTTTTCCTGTCTAAGAACAAACTTTAATATACCTTCATTAGGTAAATTAAGTTGTACTATAGACAAATACAGGAAGACAAAAAACAGGTTTAAGTTAATAGAAAAATTTAGGAATGCTGAAAGTTAATAGTATAAAACCCCTCTTCAATAAGATAGTTACCACTTGTGATACTTATGATAATGATAAGACTAAAGGTGGTATTATTATAAAAACTAATGGTACAATTAAAGAGTATCAAAGAGTAGAAGCAGTTGGTTCTACAGTTAGGGATATTAAAGTAGGAGACCTTGTTATGATTAACCCTACTAGATATATAGTCCCTAAGCACAAAGAGAAAAGAGGTGAATCCCTTAAGGGAGTTATAGGTGATGAACTTACATTTGGAGTTAATTTCCCTATTGTTGAGTATAATGATAAAAGACATCTACTCATCAATGACCAAGATATTGATTATATCATTGATGGTGAGGAAGTTGAAGATGAGCAATCTAAGTCATCATTAATATTGCCAAAAGTAAAGAAGATTATTGTTTAATATAGAAGGCTCATGATTAACTTCATGAGCTTTTTTAGTTTAAGAAAGTATGAAATTATTCAAATATGAGGGATATAAAGTAGTTATCTCTGAAGAAGCATTTGCATTAAAAGTATTTAGGCAAATATGGAATAGAGATAGGAGTGTAAATAAAGATAAAGCCATAATGGAGTTGGGCTATGTCTATTTTATGATAGACCCTAGAAGTGATTACCAATATCTAGTTGATGAAGAGGAAAGGTCTAAAGCTATTATTGAAGGAGAAGGATTACCAAATAATTGGAAGCCAGATAAGATAGTAACAGAGGCTATGCAATTCTATTCTAGGTTTAAGCCAACTGCTGCACTTCTTCTTGAAGACACTAGAGTTGCAGTTGAGAAGCTAAGGAAACTGTTAAGAGATATAAACCTTCAAGATACAGATGATAAAGGCAGACCTTTATATACTCTTAATACTATTACTGCAACAATTAAGCAAGTTCCTAGCTTGGCGAAAGACTTAGATGAAGCTGAAAGAGCACTTTCATCTGAAATGAGAAATGAAGGTAAGATGAGAGGACAAGGAGAGAAAACTATTTTTGAAGATAATTTGGATATATGATAAGAGTAGAAGATATTGTAGAAGCTATAGGAAAGAGTCTTAACAAGACATTAGTTCTTCATAAGAGCATAAGGACTCATCAGACATTCAAAGTATACAAGATTTATACCTACTCATTATATGATATAAGCAATGATAAAACTAAGTTACTTACATTAGAAATAAGTAAAAACTTGTCTATAGAGAGACAAGAAGAAGCTTGGGATGATTGTGATAAGAGTTTTGTAGATGCTCTAATAAATTGGTTGTCTAGTGATGAGTATAGGAGGATGAAAGATGATAGAAGTGAATAAACATCAAACACCTCTTACAGATGAACTACTAAGTATTCTACCAGAAGAGGTAAGAGACCAATTATTTGATATTATTAATAATGTAGAGTTCGTCAAGAGGTTAATATCCCCTACTAGAGGATATGCTAAGGATAGACCTAGAGATGAAAGTGGAAAGATTATTGTAGATTTAGCTAATCCCCATATACTAGAAAATATGGATTATTTTAGACCTACAGCTTTACACTATGAAAAATATGGTACTCTAACTAATCTAAGACCTAATGCTAATCCTAATAGTGCTTATGGAAAGTGGATTAGGGAGGAGAAGAGAAGATGTTGGGAAGGTTATATAAGAGAAAGTGATGGAGAATGGATTACAGGTTATATGTATTGGTTCTTAAATTACTCTCCTATTATGCTCTCTAAGATAAGAAAAGGCTCTAAAAGAGCAGATAGAATTGAGGCTCTACCAGAGTGTTGGGAAGGAATCTATTGGAGATTTCATTGCATGGAACAAGCTTCAAATGGTGGAATATATAATAATTTCCAAGGAGGTCAGCACATGGCTGAACTTGCATCTAGAGGTAAAGGTAAGAGCTACAGTTTAGCATCTATACTTAATCACATCTTTGTATTAGGAGAGAATGAAGAAGCACATGAGAAGGTAAAAGGCATTGTTACTGCTTATCAGAAAGAATATCTTACAAAGGATGGTGTATTAAATAAGTTTGTAGATATGGCTAACTTCTGTGCATCTAATACTCAATTTCCTAGAAAGAGATTGAAAAATTCATTACAAGAAATGACTTGGATAATGGGTTATAAAGATGCAGAACTTGATATTGAAAAAGGTACTCAGAATACAGTACTTGGTGTATCATCTAAGGATGATGAGTCTAAGCTGAGAGGTAAAAGAGCTGCTAAGATTCTTATAGAGGAGTTTGGTACATTTCCTAGATTAACAGACCTTTATAATGTGCTTTTACCTTCAGTTCAAGAAGGTGATATTGTCTTTGGACAAATCTATATGCTGGGAACTGCTGGTGACAATGAATCAGACTTTGCTGGTGCTCAAGAAATTATGTATAATCCTAAGGGTTATAATATGTATGCACTACCAAATGTATTTGATAAGTTTAATCAAGGAAGACCATACTTTGTATTTTTCTTTCCTGGTTATATAAATAGAAAGGGGTGTTACAATCATGATGGAGTGTCTGATGTAATTAAAGCTCTGATAGAAATTCTTATGAATAGATATAGGGTTAAGTATAATTCTACTGACCCTAATACTATCATAAAAACTATTGCTGAGGTACCTATAACTCCTGCTGAAGCTATTGTAAAGACAGGTGTAAATATGTTCCCTGTAGCTGACTTAACTGAAAGATTAGGTCAATTGGATAGTAATCCCAGGGAATATGATGATGTATATACTGGAGACTTAACTCTCAATAAGAGCGGAATAGTAGAATTTAAACCTACATTTGATATGCCCATTAGAGAGTTTCCTCATAAGGACAATAAGATTGAAGGTGCATTTGAGATATTCCAAATGCCTGAAATAGATAAAAAGACAGGCAAGGCTTATAATGCTAGATATATACTTGGATGTGACCCTTATGATGATGATGAATCAAATACAATGTCTTTAGGCTCTGTTTGGGTACTAGACCTATGGACTGATAGAATTGTAGCAGAGTACACTGGTAGACCTCCATTTGCAGATGATTTCTTTGAGAAAGTTAGGAGATTATGTCTCTTCTATAATGGAAGAATGAATTATGAAAATAATAAGAAAGGTTTATTTGCCTACTTCTCTAGAATGAATTGTACCTACCTTCTTACTGACCAACTAGAGTTCTTAAAAGATAAACAGATGATTAAAGATACTGGTTATGGTAATAAAGCTAAAGGTACTAATGCTACTGAAGCTATAAATGCTTTTGCTAGAAACAGACTAAGAGCTTGGTTACTTAGACCTGTTACAGTTATAAAGACTATTGATGGAGAAGAGCAAGAAGTAGAGATTCCTAACTTATTTACACTTAGGAGTAGAGCATTTATAAAAGAACTTATAAACTATAATAGTGAAGGTAACTTTGATAGAATATCAGCAGCAGGAATGTTGATGCTACTTAGAGAAGATAGAATAATCTTATACCAAGGTAAGGTATCTAGAGAGAAGCAAGAGAAAGCTGATAGTAGTTATCTTGGCAATGACCCATTCTTTAAAAATAACTATAGACAGTAAATTTAGTGAAATTCATAAATAGTTCACTTAAACATTTGTTTAGGTGGATTATTTTATGTAACTTTGCAGAGTTAAATTAATAAAAAAGTTATGAGTGAATTTTTGCAGTTTCCACCTCAGCAGCTTCCTATGAGTAAGAAGACAAAGAAATGGAGAAAGCAAATTCTTGATTGGGGTTCTAACAGAGCTACAATTAATAGTTCATTAGTTAGGAAGAGTGTAATACATAAGAGGATTAACTATGACTTACTGAATGGTATAGTACATCTTAGTGATATGATGACTATAATCAATCCAGATAATATTAAAGCTCAGTTTATCCCTAGTAAAATACAACACTATCCTATTATGAACTCTAAACTCAATGTTCTGAGAGGAGAGGAGTCAAAAAGAGTTTTTGACTTTAGGGTTGTTATTACTAATCCTAATGCAATTTCAGAGATTGAGAACAATAAGAAGCAAGCTTTACTTCAAGATTTACAACAGGCAGTTGCTGACACTTCTCAGTCAGAGGAGGAATTTAATGCTAGATTGGAAAAGCTAAATGACTATTATACATTTGAGTGGCAAGATATGAGGGAAGTAAGAGCTAATGCTCTGCTAAATCATTACTCAAAGGAGTATAATATGCCCTTACTATTCAATAAAGGATTTATGGATGCTATGACAGTTGCAGAGGAAATCTATCAATGTGACATAGTAGGAGGTGAACCAGTTATTGAAAGATTAAATCCTAATAAAGTGAGGATATATAAGTCTGGTTATTCTAACAGAATAGAAGATGCTGATGTAATCATTATAGAGGATTATTGGAGTCCAGGTAAGATTATTGATACTTACTATGATGTTCTCACTAAGAAGGACATGGAATATATTGAAAATCTACCTAATAAGATAGACCAAGGTTCAGTAGATTCTATGGATAATATAGATTATAGACATGAGTTCATTAGAATAGATGATAGTACTGCTGGTGATGCTGTATATAAAGATGGGTTCTTTTGGAGTCCCAATGGTAATGCTAGTGGTGAAAATGATTCTATGCTGCCTTATGATATGGAGGGTAACATCAGAATTGTTAGGATGTTTTGGAAATCTAGGAGAAGACTAAAGAAGGTTAAATATTATGATGAGCAGGGAGAAGAGCAGTTTAAGTTTAGAGATGAAAACTATGTAACTAATACTGATTTAGGCGAAGAGGAGCAGATTCTTTATGTTAATGAAGCTTGGGAAGGTACTAAGATAGGTGAGGACATCTATGTTAATATGAGACCAAGGGTAGTTCAATATAATAGACTTAGTAACCCTTCAAGGTGTCACTTTGGTATTATAGGTTCAATTTATAATCTAAATGATGATAAACCTTTCTCACTGGTAGATATGATGAAGCCTTTCAACTATCTATATGATGCTATCCATGATAGGCTTAATAAGTTACTTGCTAAGAATTGGGGTAAGATAATTACTTTAGACCTAGCTAAAGTTCCTACTAAGTGGGATGTAGAGAAATGGCTTTACTTTGCTAAGACTAATAATATTGCAGTAGTTGATAGCTTTAAGGAGGGAAACATAGGTGCTGCTACAGGTAAACTTGCAGGAGCTATGAATAATGCTTCTAGTGGTGTTATTGATGCTGAACTTGGTAATTCTATACAACAGAATATCAATCTACTTGAATTTATTAAGATGGAAATGTCTGATGTAGCAGGTATTTCTAAGCAAAGAGAAGGACAGATTTCCAATAGAGAAACTGTTGGTGGTGTTGAAAGAGCTACTTTACAATCTTCTCATATTACAGAATGGTTGTTTATAATACACGAAGATGTTAAGAAAAGAGTTCTTGAATGCTTCTTAGAGACAACTAAGATAGCCCTTAGAGGTAGAAACAAGAAGTTCCAATATATTCTATCTGATGGCTCAATGAAAGTCATGGATATAGATGGAGATGAGTTTGCTGAGGCTGATTATGGTCTTGTAGTTGATAATAGTAATGCTATACAAGAGTTACAACAAAAGATGGATATGCTAGCACAAGCAGCACTTCAAAATCAAACTCTGAATTTCTCTACTATTATGAAACTTTATAATAGTTGCTCTATGGCTGAGAAACAAAGACTTGTAGAAAGAAATGAGCAAGAAATGATTCAGAGACAGCAGGAAGCTCAACAGCAACAAGCTCAAATGGAACAACAAAAGATAGAAGCTGATGCACAAGCTAAGGAACAGGAAATGCAGTTAAAAGACATGATGAATCAAAGAGATAATGAAACTAAGATTCTAATTGCTACTATATCTGCTAACTCAAATCAAGAGAGTGATGATGGTATTCAAGAGCAGCCATTCTCAGAAGAGGCTAGAGCTAATCTTATGGAAAAGATGAGAGAATTTGATGCCAAGTTAAAGCTTGATAGAGAGAAACTCAACTTAGATAGAGAGAAGGCTAAAACTGATGCTGAATTGAAAAGGAAAGCCCTTAATAAGAAACCTCAAACTAGTAAATAGATATGGCATTGTTAACAAATAAAGACCTAGAAAAGATAAAGCAGTACCTTATTGAAAATAGTATTAAGGATTCACAGTTTGAAGAACAATCTCAAATTAAAGGTGATGATTGGATAACACTAGTGGGTATTGAAGGCAATAAGAAGCTTAAGATGGAGACACTTCTTAACCTTATTATTAAGGAGGGTCAACATGACTTCAATAAGAGTGGTGTGATGGTAGTAGATACCATTGAGGAACTTGAGGGTCTTGATGCTAAGATATATGGAAATCTTGTTTATGTAAGACAGACAGATAGCTACTATAGCTATAGTAGTACAGGTCAGTGGGAAGAATTTCTAAAGGTTTATGTAGGGCATGAAGAACCAAAAGACCCAAAAGTACTTTGGATTGATACAGAGGATAATGAATCATTAGGGTCTGAAGCTGATAATGAAGTTCTAGAACTACAAAAACAGGTACAAGAATTAGCATTAAAGGTTAAAGATATAAGTAGACTTATAACTACAGGTATTGTTCCTGGTAATGTTAAGCATAGCTATAGAAGAGCTATAATGACAACAGCAGAGCCTATTAAACCAGATGATGCAGAAGGTGATGATGAAGAAGAGGATGACAGTGAATGGAAACCTGATACAGAGGTATCAGAGCCTACTGTATTTCATAATGCTGCAAAGCAAGATACATCAATAAATTTTGCTCAGAACAAGCAGGACTTAGTTGATGGAGAAATGCTTTTCTATACAGACAAAAAGAAGTTTGTAATTTATTATGGAGGTAAATTCTATGCTGCTTCTTCTGGAGGTAATACAGGAAGTGGCAGTGGAGTTACAGCAGAAGAGTTACAGGATTTAGCCTTAGACCACATGACTTTTGCTTGTGGAACTAAGCAATTTAGAGCTAGATGTAATTCTGATGGTATTTGGACAGTAACAGAATATAATACTGAGGAAACAGCTCCAGGTAGTCCATTAGCATCTTGGGGAGTTTATGTAGAGCATCTGTTATGTATAAACTCTGTATTCTGTGGAGGAGAAGGTTCTGAAGAAGCTTTAGTATCACATAACTTTATAGAGTTAGCTAATGGTTCTAAAGAAGATATTAATCTTAAAGGACTATATCTATTATATACAGATGGTTCAAGAAAGAGTGCCTCAGATATTGGTTATATTTGGAAAGTGTTACCACTTGAAGGTGTGATAAAAGCTGGTTCTACATTCTTGATTAGAGGAAATCAGTGTAACACATTGAAGGCTAGTATGATAAAGGTAGATAGCTCTGATATGGAATGGAACATATCATTTAATCAAGGTAACTCCAGCTTCTACTTATGTGCTGGAACAGGATTTCAAGAGTTACTTAATAACAATACCTTAAGTAATCCTTGGGTTAAGAATCAAGTAAAAGCAGGTTACATTGACTCTTGTGGCTTTGGTGAAGGTTCTGTTGGTGAAGGTTCTAAGCAATTCCTTGTAGATAGTGACTGGAATAAGGTATTATTTGTAAGATGGTTTATGCTTGAACCTGCTAAACAAGGTAATAAAGCCTATGCAGCAAGACAGACTACAGCTCTATGGACATATATAGACTTGGAAAGACAGTCTACTAGAGAGGGTAATAGTGTTCAATACTACTATCCAGATTATATGAAAGAGAGATTTGCACCTATGGCTTCAACAAAAGGTAAGACCTTCTTCACTAATAAGACTACATTCAATCCAAGACGGGCTAATTATCTTAATACTACATTTGGTATTCAAGCTACAGATAATGGAAGTGGTGCTACTAGATGTTTTAACTGGGTGTCTGTTGGTTACTATGATGAATATGTTGAAATAAGAAAAAAAGGAACTTCTGATTGGACTAGACATTATTCTATAACAGAAAAGAATAGCAGTAATACTGCTACTATCAATAAGTTTATTGAGCATTATAAAAGATTAAGATGGATAGCATCTGATGGAACTATGGTCACTACTCATAAATGTATTGTAAATGGTCTTACAAAAGGAGATTATGAGTACAGAGTTGGTAGAGATAATGACCCATACTATGTAAGTGAACCATTGGAGTTTAAGGTCTTAGCTAATAGTGATGTTACAAGTTTTACCTATGCTCAAGTAACAGACCAGCAAGGATTTAATTGGGCAGAATATCAAGCTTGGAAAAAGTCAGCTATGATGCTTTCAAGAGAGGAACCTGATATTCAGTTTACTGTTAATACAGGTGATATAACTCAAAGTGGTAATAGAGTAAGTGAGTGGTTAGATTATTATGATGGAAGACAATATCTAAATAATCTAGTTGAAATGTTCACCATTGGTAATAATGATTTGTGTGGTCACAATGCAACAGAACTTACTAATGGTGAGGATGCAACTTCTAAGTATAGTCATATTAATGTTCTTAGATACTTTACATTTGAACTAGACCCAGATAATACTTATGAAGTAGAGTGGAATGGAGTAAAATATCCTATATATTCCCTGTATTCATTTAATTACGGTGATTTTCATTTTGTATCTTTAAATTCTGAGATAGCAATAGCATCTAGTAAAATGTACAAAGACTGGAGTAGTGATACCTATGCAGGTGATAGAACATTTGCTGAGGCAGCCAATGCACAGATAGAGGCTTGGTTTATTAAAGACCTTCAAAAATGGTCAGGTAAAGATATTCCAACTAACTGTGCTAAGTGTATAGTTTATATGCACGAAATGCCTTTTACTATTGTTACTTATGACTTTATGAAAGGTTCTGGCTCAAGAGCTGGTTCTCACTTAAATACTCTGAACACTAATGGCAATTATAGATTTTCTAGACTATTCAAGAAGTTTGGAATAAGGCTTGTAATGGGTGGACATAAGCATACTTATAGTATATCTAAACCTATTTATGATGCTCCTTTAAATTACATTACAACATCTAATAAAGTCAATAGTACAATAGATATTATGAGTTCTATGAGTGATGATTTGTCTAGAAAGCCAGTTATCCAAGTATTGAATGCTAAGGATGTTCAGACCAATAATTATGCTAGATATGAAGTAGTAGATAAAATTACTGCTCCTACTTATGTAATGTCTCAAGCTACTGGTTATAAACTAGTATCAAATAAGGAGCAACCATCAGGAAATGCTTATACAATACCTTGGTTAATGTCATATTTTAAGGCAAGTACAAATGCAAGCAGTCCTACTGAGAATGTAGCTCAACATAAGCCTATGTATATAAGGTATGATGTAACTCCTACAGAAATAAAAGTAACTGCTACACAAGTAGAGAATGTATGGAATGTAAATACTGAGAAGAATACAAAGTCTCTTGATATGAACAAGCAGCTTAGTGATTTAAGTGTTACTAAGATGACTCTCAGTACAATCTCAAATGAAGACAAAGCTGCATACAATATAACTGATACAAAATCTTACACAATAACTTTGTGATATGGGTAATATAAAGAAACAAAATCCTAATGGTAATTGGGATGTCTTAGCTTCGGGGAAAGCCACAGGAATAGCTGTGACTAACCCCAAGCTACTTCAAGAAGGTGAAACCATTAACTCTGTAGATAGAGTTCTTGAAAAACACCAAGATGCCATTGATAAACTACAGCACAATGTCTCTTGGCTAGCTAAGCATGGAGGTGGAGGTTCAGGAGGCTCTGGTGGAGGGGGTGGTAGTATAACTGAGGCTACTTGTGATATTACAGTCAATGACCAACTAACTGGTAATAGTATTCTCATTGATGAGAATGGATTAAAAATTAGTCTTACTAACATTAGTGCAAAGGTTACAAAACCTTGGAATGTAACAGTAAGAATTGGTGCTACACAAATAGCTTCTACAGTTCTATCTTTTACTGCAAATACATTCTATCTAAGCTTAAGTAAGATTTCTCCTTATCTTACTAATCATACTGGTAACCTTACTATTGGAGCATCTTATGAAGATGAGACTAATGGTGTATATGGTTCAGCTTCATGGTCAGGAACTGTTCTAGAGGCTGTAGTTAATGTTAAAACTAGTAATTATAGCTTTAACTTGGATAAATTTAATACTGCTCAATTAGTATATAACTACTCTGTTGGTATTATAGGAGCTTATACAATGACTATTGTAGTTGAAAAGAATGGAGTTGAGTTTACTAGAAAAGAGATTCCCATCACTATTAATAGTACCTCAGCTCAGGTTAAGACTGTTGATTTGAGTAATATTATTTCAACAGAAATAGGTTCTGCTCAAATAGTTGGTGTATATAACATAACTACCACATTGTCCTATGACTCTAATCCACTTGTTCAAGAAAGTACTAAGAGCACAATCACTATTGTAAGTGATGAAATTCTTATTGCTTCTACTGTGATGAGTGAATCTCAAGATAAACCTATTGAAGTAAGCCTTAGTGCATCTATAAATGTAGTATTTACTGCATATCTGCAAGGTGCTACTACTTTTAAGTATAAATTACAAATAGCTAATACTGTTGTTAAGCAGGATACCATAGGTTATTTTGGAACAGAGATTAATGAGTACCTTCCTGTTAATGGAGATTGGGCTGTAGAAGATGCAGTAGTCCCATTGATTCTAACAGTTTCATCAGGTGAAAAAGTAGTAGAGAAGACTTATTATATTAAATTTGTAAAAGCTACAGATACTTTCTTAAGTGTATCAGACACATCGAGAGTTCACCTAATAAGTGAGATGTTAGCTAGAAACTATAATACAGGTGAGTCTAAATTTGACCTTACAACAAGTGGCTATGAGCAGGGAGGTAATAGCTATGATTTAACATCTGTTTTACAGACCTTTAATGGAAATGATTTAAGTACTATAACTAAGCTTAGTAGTGGTCTTCCATACTTAAGATTAAGTAATGGTGCTTATGCTAGTCTAGGCTCTTTCAAGTATAATAATAAGACATATACATTACCTAGTCTTATAGTGACAGATGCCTTTACAATGTCTATATGCTTTAAGGCTGATTATCACCCAGATGATAACAGAACTATATTATTCTGTGGTAACACTGATGTTACAACAGGAACTCTTACAAGTGGTATTTCTATTGATGCTCATGACATTTATATCAATAATAGAAGTGTTGCCAAATTAACTGATGAATCTATTAACTCTGTTGATATTACTTGTCAGAAAGTAACAGCTAAGGATATAAATGATAAGGGTGAAGAAATTACTTATGATATATTTATAATTAAGGTATATGTTGATGGAGTATTAACAGCAGTTACTAAGGAAACATCTTTTCCATCTTTATCAGACAGAGTATATTTTGGTGGAAGAATAGCAGGAGATAAGTCTACATATCTATGTGATTGCAATATCTATAATTTTCAATTATACGATACTGCTCTTACTGACTTTGACATAATGATTAACTATATTAATAATAAGGTCAGTACATCTTATATTAATAATCAACCTAACTTCTCAATCATAACAGAAGAATTGAAAACTAATTTCTGTGAAAGAGCAAGTGATGGTTCAGTTACTTCATATATGTTTAAGAATGGTGAATATACTATTGATTTTCTACTTGATGGTAGTTCACACTTGGATATAACAAAATTGAGTAACTATGCTAAGGTATTAGGTATTCCAATTATGTTGATAGATGTTAGTACTGATGCTAACTGGACATTTGATGCCTTTGTTACTCAGCAAACAGCTGGTAATGTATCTCTTCCAAAAACTTCTGGTAGAACTATTCAATACTGGGACCCTAATGGAGCTAATACATCTATTATTAATATTACTAATGCTTCAGTAGAACTTCAAGGCACTTCTACACTATCTGACTCTGTAAAGAACTTGAATATAACAGTTCCTGAAGATACAGTATTTATTCCTAAGGATACTTGGTTTCCTGAACAAACCTATACTCTTAAAGCTGATGTTGTGGACAGTTCACACAGCAACAATGCAGCTATTGGAGGATTTATCAATGAGAAACTTGGTTATGATGAACAGACAGGTGCTTTCTTCCCATTTGATAAGAATGCAATAAATAATGTATATACTGCTGACTATAAAAAGAAGCAACAACCCACAGTAACATTAAAGCATACTGTAGAAGGTTTTCCAGTGTTCTTGATAATGAAGTTTAATACCAACACTTCAAGTACTATCTCAGTTACTCCACTTGGTATTTATTCATTTAATATTGGTAGAGATGCTTATAGAAACTTAGGTTTTAAGAAGGTCAATAGTATTAGTGATTCTGTTGGTGATGTTCCTGAGATAAAGACATTCCCTTATCTTCTTGAGAGAGCTAGAATTAATGAGACTGACTCTGATGCTAATTGGATTGAGATTAAAGATACTACATCTGTAAAGGATTTGATTGAAGTTACCAATGTACTTCCTGAAAACTTTGATTGCTCAAAAGGTGACTTTTGGCAGGATGACCCATCAATTCTTGATGCTAGATATGAGGTTAGATTTGGTAATAAGACTGTTCCTTCTCAATATGAGAACTTTAAGACCTTTGTTAAGAATATAATGTCTCTTCCTATTGAAGGATGTAGTACAACAGATGTTCTTGGCAATAGAGACCAAAGCCAAATAACGGGAAGTTATGATAAGTACCAAGTAGATAATAAGAGTAATTATACCAAGACAGGATTAAAGAATGAATTTGTTACAGATAGCAACTCATTACCTGCTGACTTAGGATTTAATGCTGATAGTTTCTACAAGTATTTTGTTATAGGTTTACTATTCGGACTTATTGATAACTTTGGTAAGAACAGTACTTATAGAAGTTGGTTAGGTGGACAATATTTTATAGACTTCTATGACCTTGACTGTGGTCTTAAGGGTGACAACCAAGGAGACTTATCTGTAACTCCTGACCTTTGGATTAAGTACTTATATAATAGTATTAAAGAAGGTAAGAATTATGGCTATATTTGTGAGTCATTTGACCTTGATAAGACTTATGTAGGTAGTGGTCCTAATAGAAGGCAAACAGGCTCTAAAACAGTAGTTTCTGCTAATCATAATAAGCTATGGCTATCTCTTGATACTCCTTTCTTTAGAGGTTATAGTGGTGATACTAGTAACTCCGTTTATACTAAGTATTGGTATCAACTAAGAGAAAAGATGGATGAACTTGCAAGTGCAGCAGGTTATGATAACTTTGCTGATTACTTTATTGATGAGTTCTATATAAAGCAGACTAAGAGTTGTGGTCCACTTCTGTTTAACTATGACTATAAGTTAAAGTATCTACTTCAATTTAGAGGTAATGAGTATAATACTACAAAAGACCTATCTAAATTACATGGTAGAAAAATTGCTGTTGCTAGAGATTGGTTGAAGAAGCATATCTCTTTTATGGATAGTTTATTTTACTGGAGGGATAATGGACAGACTCTAAACTTCAAGAATGACTTGGATAGTAGAGGTTCTAATACTGTTCTTAATACTCCTGAGAGCTTACCAATGACATCAAATACTCCATTACTTGTATATAATAGTGTTGGTGATTCAGCTAAAACATTCTACTTCATGCAAACTAATATGAAGACTTATGTTAATACAGCTGGTAATAGCTCTAACTCTCCACTTACTTGGAACTTCTCTAACTCTCCTAATATCATTGAATTTGGTGATACAGAGACTCCACTTAGTTCTATGAATATTAAGATTCTATCTTCTACTCCTAATAATAGAAATTTGAATAGTATTGGTTATCCTTCTATAACTAGCCTTCTATTAGGTAACAATAGAAGCTTTGCCTCTTCATTCAATTTGGAATCTTTCTCTAAAGCCAAGGTTTCAGAGTTGAGAACTATAGACTTAAGTAACACCTCTGGTGAATCATTTACTCTTAACCTTGTAAATACAGCAAGTGATGGCTCTACTTATACCAAGTTTAGTAAGCTTACTAGTATCAATATTGGTAATAGTTCTTGCATATCTAACATTACTATTCCAACTATTCCTCTTAATGAGTTAGTATTAGTAAATTCATCAATTACTGATTTTAATCTTGCTAATCAGAAATATATTACAGGTGTTGATTTAACAGGATGCAACAAGCTTAGAACTATAGAAATCAATAAATGTGATAGCTATAAGGAATTAAGAGTTTCTAATCTTGCTAATTTGGAAACTGTAAAGATAGTAAGTTGTGCTGGTATATCAAGTGTTATTATTATAAACTGTCCTCGACTCAGAACAGTTAATATTGAGTATTGTGATAAACTTACCACAATTCAGATTAATAACTGTAAATCACTTGTTGGTGGGACATCTGATAACTATATCAGAGTAGCAAACTGTAATAATATCAATTCTTTGGATTTAAGTAATAACTTGAATCTTAAGAAAGTCTCCATTGATGGCTGTGATAGAGTAAAGATTGAAACTCTTAAAATACATCAAACTAATATAACTGATGTATCTTCAAGTACTAACTTGAATGATAATATGAAGCTTGACCTAACTGAGTTCTCTCAACTTAAGACATTTACTTGCTACTACAATAAGAGTGTTAAGTATATTGCTTTTGCAAATAATCAAAATGCTCCTATTCCTATTACAAGTACATTCCAAGAATGTTCTAATCTTGAAAGAATCTATGGATGTGTTGAGCTAAGTAATACTTCTTATAGTGGAAACTATGGTCTGTTTAGAGGTTGTAGTAAATTTAGTGTTCACGGAATTACCACTACAAGATGGAAAGGTAAGAGTGTTAAGAAGGGTGCTGTATGGTGTACTCCTTGGGAGTTACTTAGAACTAATCCAAGTGAATATAATACAGTAACTTGGGCTGAAACATTCACAACAGGCTCTACAGCTACTAATATAAGGTTTGCTGATAAGTCTGGTCAGTTGGAAAGTCTGTTTAGAGGTACAGCTTTGACACAGTTTGATGTCTATTATATCTTATGTGTTTTAGCTCTCTCTAATGTAACTACCAATCAATATGCTTATTATACCTTCAAAGATATAACTCCTCCTATGTTTGATTGGAGCACAGGTAATCAACCTAATAGATATATGTTCTATGGGTGTTCTATGATAACTAGATTTACATACACATTTAGTACAAAGGATTCAAAGGATTTAAAGGTTTCAGAGTATTCAACATTCCTATATTCTCCTACAGTAGAGAATGGGGTAGTTACTGCTGATGATGGCTTATTTAGTCCTCTTATTAAGTTATCTGGTATTGGCCACATGTTTGAGTTTATAGTTTGTAGTAAGTATTTATTCCATAGAAAGAATGGTACTTATCCTATTACAACATTACGGGAACGTGTAGAAAGAATTTATGATTCAGATAAAGAAGGTGAAGTTTATTCTAACATGAGTGATACTTCATTCCTAATGAATAATTATTCTAAGATAGGTAACTATGATGGATTCTTTGACTACATGCCTAATCTAGAAAGTATAGTATCCTTTGGTTCAAGTGACTTTGTAAACTTTTCTAAGTTGGTTATACCTACAACAGTTACACAAGTTACTGCGGCATTTAACCCAAGTAGTGGTCAAGGTACAATGGACTTGAGAAAGATATTTACTGCTGGAAGTCAATGTACTAGTATAGTAAACAGCTTTAGTGTTTCATTAAACACAACAGTTGCTAGTATACTTGGAAAGGTTAAATTCCCTATTGCCAATGACACTTTTATCAATCTTAAGAATCTCGTTTTAGTAGGTTATAATTCTGCTGAAAGTGGTGGTGGCTCAGAGACTCAAACCTCATTTATGGGTAGTGGTCTTGATAAATATATTGAGGGCAGTACATTCCCAATTAATATAGTTTCTTCATTACCTAATCTAGAGGTATTCTCAGGCTTCTTTAGAAATGTAAGAGGTGATTTATCAAGTCCTCCTGCTATTCCTGGAAAGATGTTTGAGAAGAATACTAAGCTTAGAGATGTATCATCTTTGATGTACAACGCAAGTATACAATTTACTTTAAGTGGTGATGGTTTCAAGAATTGTCCTAACTTAACTAATGTTGCATATTTCTGTTATCATGATGTTACTTCTAAAATAAGTAATAGAAGTAAACTTACAGGAAGTATCCCTTACCACATGTTCTATCATGGAACTAGTGGTAATGAGAATAAGGTCTTTAAAGGTACTAATCAAGTAACTAAGCCAGATGAAACATTTGATATGCAGAATCTACTAAGTGAGACTTTGACTTTCCCAGTAATGAGGAGGAATATAACTAATATGACTAGATGTTTCTATGGCTGTATTGGTCTTGAATCTTATTCTATGAGTACTCAAGATGTTGAGTCTAATCCAGACTATTCTCCATTTAAGTGGATGTATAATGAGCAAAATGACTCCTGGTATGAAGGAACAGATAATAAAAAGGTAGATGCTTCTTGGAGCTATGATGGTGCTTCTACGCAGGTTTCTAGCTATAAGTATCTTGATACAGGTGCTAGTAGAGTTACAACTAATGTTCTAGATAAAGTAGAGACTTTACACTATATGTGTCCTCCTGACTTATTTAGATATTGTGCAAATCTTAATAGTACGAAGATACAAGGTGTCTTTGAGAATTGTGGTCTTAACTATTCAGTTAATGTTGCTGGTTGGATAAATAATAATGAAGGATATTATTCAACAGGTATTACAGGTAGGATTCCTCCTTATCTATTAAGACCTTTGTCTAATATTACAGACATTAGTTATATGTTCAAAAACTGTAAGAGACTAAGTTCTTATATGAAGGATTCATTGGTATATCAAATTCCAAAAGACTTCTTTAGTTATGCTCCTAAAATTACAAGTCTAGTAGAGACATTCCAAGGATTAGCTTTTATTCCTAATACTAACTTAACTGTTTTTGGTGTATTAACAAAGGCTCTTGATATTAGATGTATAATGCAATCTTGTATTTGGGGTAAAAATGATGTTACTTGGAATATTTCAGGTATATTTGGAACCAACACTATTGCAAGAATATCAGGTGCTTTTTCTATGAAGGACTTAAAGATAGATAGTAACAAAATACTTGGTGTTTCTGTTTCAGAATATAAGAATATGAGTATCCCCAATTCTACTACAATGGGTAGTAACTTTGGAACTAATAGTACTAAGATTCCTTCTCCTATAGCTACAGGTTATGTATATTATCTATGGGAAGATAAGGCTAATGATACATTAATAGATAACTCTAATAATAACTATAGTGCGTAAGTAATAAGTAATAAAGGAATCCACTTATATTATTGTATAGGTGGTTCCTTTTTACTAACTTTGCAAACTGAAATGTACATAAATTATAATTTATAGTGTATGAAAAGAACAATTGAATCACTGACTCCTCCTGCGAATAAGCAGGTAATGTGGTTGGATATATCTCAAGAAGTTAAGCAACTTAAAGCTTACATTAATGGTGAGTGGGTAGTTGTTAATGATGATACCAAAAACAATGAGGAGATAGTAAATAAGGTATTAGAAAAGATTGATAATGTCTTAGACATTATGTCTTATGGTATTTCTTGGAAACCAAATGTAGCTGACCCTAAGGTTACTAGAGTAGGTAATATGTCTTATCATAGGACTCTTCCTATTCAAAATAACATGAGGGGTTGTATTGCTCAAATGAAGGATGGTGTTAAGATTAAGTATTTCTTAGACCCAACAGATTGGAGATTTAAAGAAGACCATATAAATAGTATGCGCAACTGTACATTAACTGTAACTGAAAATACTTACACTATAGTAATATCTGGTAGAGATTTTGATACCACACAATATGAAGGTCAATGGTTGAAGATTAATGATATTCCTTGTAAAATACTTGCTATTGACACTTCAACTGGGATTGCTACTATTAAGCCTGATTCTCCTATAGATGCAGGTGGTTATTTTGTAGAATTAGGTGCAGTACTTAATGGCTATGATGGTGAAGTGATGGTTCTTGTCCCTGAATTTTGGATTAAATCTTGGGATACAGATACTAGAAGAGAGGTAAGAATATCACCATCAAAGATTGATGATACTTGGGAGCACCAACCTAGAATATTAATTGGTGCTTATCATGATACAGTACTTAATACTGTTCCTGAAAATATGGGGTACTTGAGTACATTAGAAGTTAACTCAGCTTTATCTATAGCAAATACTCATGATTATTGTAGAGGTGGTAATAATAGTGCTGATTATGACGAATATATAACTACTGATAGATTTAGAAGTATGCTTGGTAAGCCTAGAACAAATATTCCAAGAGCTACTATGAGAGCTTATTGTAGAAAGTCTGGTAAGGAAATTCTTAGCTATTTACAGTATAAGAGAATACTATATTGGCTATACGTTATTGAGTATGCTAACTTTAACTGTCAAGATGACTTTGTCTACAGTGATTCTAATCATGACTTTAAAATGGGAGGTCTTAGTAATGGTGTTACTACTGTCAGTAATCAAAATTGGGACTCCTATAATAGGTGCAATCCATTAATTCCTAATGGCTATACAAATGAATTTGGTAATAGAACTAATATTAAGAATATAATATTTAGGATACCTTATGGTAATAATGGTGAATTCTATATTGACCTTGAAAAGGTACCTAGATGGCATGGTATTGAGAATCCATTTGGTGACATTATGAATAATGTTGATGGTTTCATCATTGAGCCTGAGAGTCTACTTATAAATCGTACTGTGTATAGTGAAGCCTTTGCTACTGATGACCCCTCACTCTATGGTGACAGCTACTTACAAACAAAAACAATGAAAAAAGTTGGTATAATAAGATGTGAAAGGGGCTATATAAGGGAATGGGATTTAGGCGATACAGCAGAGATTGTTCCTAGAATGCTTGGAGGTAATGCAACACAATTTAAGTGTGATTATCATTCATATGGTAGGGTACATAGTGCAGCGATGCTTTGTCTTGGTTCTGATGCTACAGGATATAGTAATGCTGGCTTGGGAAGCTTCAACACTTCATATAAGCCAACTTTTTCTAGTTCTAATATTGGATACCGTTCTTCATGTGTTGTGAATTAAAATAAAAAAGTTCTTAAAATATTTGGTCAATTTAGAAACTTTTCATAACTTTGCATCTGTCACCATCTTCTTTGAAGATTGGTGTTAGGAAGAAAGATAAAATATGAAAAGTTATAGTAATACTTAAGATTAGAAAATATGTTAGAGCCAAGGAGAATTATTTCAAATATAGCACCTGCTATTACTGAAAATCTTGGTAATGGTAATTGGTACTATAACTATGACATTAAGTCTGAGAAAGTTGAGTTACCTATTCAAGAAGGTGAAACAGTACCTAAGGAGGAAATAAGATATAACTATATTCAGATTAAGTTGTGGGGGAAGCCTAAATATAAAGAGTGTGTAGAACTTCTTATTAGAAGGTTTATTACTCAAACCCAGGAATTTGACTTAATTAACTCTGCTAATAAGGCTATTCTATCAGGAGCTAAGTCAAGTGAGGACATAACTAAATATAGAGAATATCTTGATAAAGTGGAGGAGATTAAGAAACAAGTAGAAAAAGACTTAGGTAAGTAAAAAATAATCCACTTATACTATTGTGTAAGTGGATTTTTTATTGTATATTTGCAGCATGAGAAAGTTAGTATTTATAATGTTAGCAATACTAATGCTGTCAGCTTGCAGGACTACTACAAAGCTTGTAGAAGTTCCAGTAGAAGTTCCAGTAGAAATTGTAAAGAAAGAGTATATACATGACACTAAAATAGACAGTGTATATATACATGACAGCATTGATAGATGGCAGAAAGGTGATACTCTATATATTACTAAATGGTATACACAGTATAAATATAAGATTAATACTGATACCATAATAAGGATTGATACTATTCCTAAAATAGTTGAAGTTCCCAAAATAGTAGAGGTAACTAAGGAGAAGAAAGTAGAAGTGAACCACATCTATTGGTATCAGAAGCTATTGATGTGGGTAGGTGGTATATCATTATTATTATGTGTAATGTATATAACCTATAAATTAAAAAGTAAATGATTGATGTTGATGTTTTAATCACAGGAGGAGTAGGTTTAATAACAAGTATAGTTTCTAGTTGGACTACTTGGTTCTTTGCAAGAAAGAAGTACAATTCTGAGGTAGACCTAAATTTAGTGGAGAAAATGGAGAAGTCCCTGGAGTTTTATAGAAGTCTGTCAGATGACAATAGAACTAGACTTGAAGAAATAACAGAAAGAAACAATGAGCTTGAGAAGGAAGTACAAGAGTTAAGAAAACAGGTTCTTAATTTAACCATGAATATATGTATGGACTTAACTTGTGCTCATAGAATTAGAGAAACAGTTAGAAAATATGGGAAAAGTAAGAGTAGGCTCGATGAAACAGTTAGCCCTAGTAGAGGGTGATGTTAATCTGCTGTCTAAGAATGAAATCTTAATTTCAGAGGAAGAGGGTTATACAATCTTAAGAAAGAGGTTGGACTCTGGAGATATTAAAACATTTGTAGTTGTACCACTCAAAGACTTTAGAAAAGATGGAGATAGTACTGGAGAGAAAATGGAAGAAGCCTAACTATACAATAGGAATACTATCAATAGATGGTAAGAGGTTTTGTGAAACATTGGAAGATACTGACAGAGGGTTAAAAGATTCTATGTCAATAGGGCAAATTAAAAGCCTTAAGAAACCCCATATTACTGCTATTCCAACAGGTGTTTATGAAGTAAATCTAAATACTGTAAGTCCAAAGTTTGGTTCAAGAAGTTTCTACAAGGAAGTATGCAAAGGTAAAGTCCCTAGGTTACTTAATGTAAAGGGATTTGATGGTATACTAATTCATGCAGGAAATAAAGCAGAAGACACTGATGGCTGTATCCTAGTAGGGAGAAATAAAGTAGTAGGACAAGTTATTAATAGTCAAGCTACCTTTAGAGAACTATACAAAATACTATCAAATAGTAAGGATAAAATAACAATTAAAATCATTTAATTATGGCAAAGAGTTCATCAAAGAAGAGACCAAAACCAATGTCTCCTAAAGCAGGTGTAGGTAAAGGAACTAAATATGGTTGTGGTGGAAAAATTAAGAAGAAGTAATCTTCACAAGCTATTACTATTAGTATTGAAATATATACCAATGGTAATGGAATATACCAATTAGTACTGATAATTTAATCAGAATACATAATATATTAGCAGAAATAACATTATTTATAGTATTGATTCTTTATGTTAAAAGTAATAAAGTCATTATTAGAAAAAATAATAAATGATATAGATTGTGGTAATAGCAACATCACAGAAGATGAAGCTATGGAAATGATAAAAGTTATTAAGTCTTATACAGATAAAACACAAAGACTTAGTAAGTATCAAGCATGTCAGAAGCTCAATGTAAGTAGAGCTACCTTTGATAATCTAGTTAGAGAAGGAAAGCTGCCTAGAGGTCAAAAAGTTACAGGATTCAAGGAATTGTTTTGGGTTGAAAAAGACCTTAATGACTTCATAAAGAATAGAAAGAATGATAACAAAAAGAATAATTAAGGTTCCTATCTATGACTATAAAGTTACTATTGTGGTATCAGATAGTAGGGAGGAAGCTAAGTCTATATATCCAAATATAGGTGATGATACTGATGGTATAGTTCTAGAAGATAAGAATTACTCTGTTATTATAATTCCTCCTAACAACCCTTCTACAATAGTTCATGAATGTGAGCATTTGAAGAATTGCATTTGGAGCTATATTGGTCAAAAGACTGATTCTACTAATGATGAAGCAGATGCTTATCTTGTTGAATATTTATTTAAACAAGTATCGAAAGTAGTAGCAAAACATAATAGTAAGAAGTTACTAGATACATAATTTATAACACTCTTAAAGTCAAGGCTTTAGGAGTGTTTTTTTGTTTATTAGCTATGAATAATGAAGTTACTTCATTGAAACAGAAAAGCCAAGAGATTATAAATAGCATAGATTATCATAAAAAAGTAATACAAGATTGTGAGGTACTATTACAAAGATTAAATCCAGAGTTTGCTGAACAAAAGCAACAGAAACAAGAGATTGATAATCTCAAGGCTCAAGTATCTGAAATGATGAATGGCATGAAAGAACTAATGGCTCAATTAAAGAAGGAAACACCTAAATCATAATTATTATGGGAAGAATGTTCAAAATAGTAGATGAAGCTGAGGAATATCAGAGAGGCTATAATCAAAGAGAGTCTGATGATAGAATGCTTGAAAAAGCCTTCAAGGAAGGTTGTGAGCATGGCTATAAGAAAGCTATGAGAGAAATTGAAGGCTATAATGAAAGAAAGTCTCATACTTACAGTGAAGGCTTTGAAGAGAAAATAGAAAGACTAAAGAAGAAATATGAATAGTTATGAGGCAGAATTTCAAGATTAAGAAGTACAATTGGAGCATAATCATTTACTACACAGTAAGTAATGAAGAAAAGAAAGAAATCATAGATATGCTTGAAGGAGTAGGTTGTGATTCTAGAACTCTAGAATCTATTAAAAGCAACCTTAATAAGGCAGAATTAGACACTGGCTTTGCATACTCTAGCTATGATAAGCAATTCTCCATTGTTGTTATCCACAAAGCATCAAGTATAGGTGAGTTCATCAATACATTTGAGCATGAAAAGAACCACTTGGAGATGCACATCTGTGAGGCATTAGATATTAATCCTTACTCAGAGGAAGCTGCACACATGAGTGGTGACTTAGCTCAATTAATTCTTGAAGAAGCCTTATATTCTATTGTAGAACTTTAATAAAAAGGAGTACTAACAAGTACTCCTTTTGTTGTATTATAAGTAACTTTATTAGCTACTTGTTCAGTCTATTTATTCTTATTACCTTTGCACAGAAGTTTAATAAAGAAGTAAAACATGGAAGGTTTATCACTAGATAATGTTATGTCTGAGGAGGAGGTTGTAAGCCTCTTTGACCCAGAAGCTAATCAGGAGGAAAATGAAACAAAAGATACAGAAACTCCTGATGGAAAACAAGAAGAAAAGAAAGAAACTACTGAGGTTGTTGATGTAGATAGTTTATTTACAGATAAGCCAGAGAGCGTAGGTAGTGAAGAAGATAATAAGGAAAAGGAAGGCACCTCTTCTAAAGAGGAAACTTCTCCCAACTTCTACTCTTCCATTGCCAAAACCTTTGCAGAAGATGGTGTCTTCCAAGACCTTAATGATGAAGTTCTTTCTAAGGTTAATGATGCAGAATCCTTTATGGATTTAATGGAGAAACAGATTCAATCTAAGCTTGATGAAAAGCAAAGAAGAATTGATGAAGCTCTTAATGCAGGAATAGAACCTACTCAAGTTCAGAGATTTGAGAACAATATGAAGATACTTAATGGTATCACAGATGAAGCTATCTCTGAGGAAGGAGAGAAGGGAGAAAACCTTAGAAAGAATATCATATATGAGGACTATATTCAGAGAGGTTTCTCTAAGGAGAGAGCTATAAAGGCTATTGAAAGGTCTATAGCTGCTGGAACTGATATAGAAGATGCTAAAGAAGCTTTACAAAGTTGTAAAGACCAAGTTAGTAAAGCTTACAATAATGCAGTCAAGGAAGCAGAGGCAGAAAAAGCAAATGAAGAGAAAGAGTTGAAAGAGCAAGCAGAAGCTCTTAAAAAATCAATCCTTTCTGACAAGAAACCCTTTGGAGATTTAGAACTAGATAAGAATACTAGGCAAAGAGTATTTGATGCTATTTCTAAGCCAGTATTTACTGACCCAAATACAGGTGAAAGACTTACTGCAATTCAAAAGTTTGAAGCAGACAATCACAATGACTTTATGAAATATGTAGGTCTTACTTATGTATTGACTAATGGGTTTAAGTCACTTGATGGTCTTGTTAAAGGTAAAGTTAAGAAAGAGATTGGTAAAGGTTTGAAGGAGCTGGAGCATACTTTGAATAACACTGCTAGAAACTCTGATGGTACATTGAAGTTTACAAGTGGAGTAGGCTCAGACCCAGAATCTGTATTTAGTAGATATACACTTGATATTTAATATTTAATAAACTATTTATGGCTGGACAATTAGGTAAGTTTCAGATGGTTGGATTTGATGGTTGGAAGGGCTTAACAAAGCTTAACCACCTATCAGCTATCTTTCAGATGGCTCCCCAAAAGGCATCCAACTTAATGGTACAATTACTAGCAGCAAAGAGAGGTAAGACACTTGATACATTCCTAAGTCAATTCCCTGTGAAGGAGTTTGAAGATGAGAGTGAATATTACTGGGATGTAATAGGTTCAAGCAAGAAGAATATTCCTCTTGTTGAGGCTAGAGATGAAGATGGTAAGAAAGTTGAGAATGGTGATGCTCCTGTAGGTGCTGGCACATCTCCTTTCTATCTAGTTTTTGCAGAGGATTACTTTGCAGATGGTGAAGTTATTTTTGGTAACTTGAATCAAGTCTATCCTTTTAGAATCCTTGGTGATGCTAGAATGGAAGGTACAAACGCTGTATATAAGGTAGAACTTATGGGTGGTAACACTACAGGTTGTCCTTCTGATAGACTACAAGCTGGTGAAAGATTCTCTGTAGGTTTTGCTCCTGTTGAAAGAGAGCTTTCTAGAAAAGTTGGTGACATTAGATTTAGTACACCTGTTTCTATGAGAAATGAGTGGACTACAATCAGAATCCAACATAAGGTTACAGGCTCAATGCTTGGTAGAAAGCTTGCAGTGGGTATTCCTATGGTAGAGGAAACTGCTAATGGAGGTAAGGTGAGAAAGATTGCCAATATGTGGATGCACCATATAGATTGGACACTTGAGCAGCAATGGGGTGATTATAAGAACATTGCAATGGCTTGGGGTACATCAAATAGAAATGCTAATGGTGAATACCTTAACTTTGGTAAGTCTGGTGAAGTTATCAGAATGGGTGATGGTTTGTTTGCTCAGATGGAGGTAGCTAACACTATGTATTATAACAACTTCTCACTTAAGCTTCTTGAAGATGCTCTATATGAGCTATCAGCAGCTAAACTTGGTATGGATGAAAGAATCTTTGTTATCAAGACTGGTGAGAGAGGTGCTATTCAGTTCCATAAGGCTATCCTTAACACGGTTAGTGGTTGGACACAATTTGTACTTAATGGTGATGCACTTAAGGTAGTAGAGAAGACACAAAGCAACCTTCATGTTAATTCTCTTGCTGCTGGCTTCCAATTTGTAGAGTACAGAGCACCTAATGGTGTTAGAGTTAAGGTTGAAGTAGACCCGTTCTATGATGACCCAGTACAGAATAAGATTATGCACCCTAATGGTGGTGTTGCAATGTCTTATAGATATGACATTATGGATATTGGTTCTATGGACCAGCCTAATATCTTTAAGTGTCAGATAAAGGGTCAGCCAGAAATCAGAGGTTATGAAAGTGGCTTTAGAAATCCATTCACAGGTGAAGTAAACATTCAGTATATGTCACATGATGAGGATAGTGCAACTATTCATAAGATGGCAACATTTGGTGTTTGTGTACTTGACCCAACAAGAACAATGTCACTAATCCCTGCTATTCTACAGGGCTAAAATAATAAGGGAGGGGATTAACTCCTCTCCCTATTTTTAATTAAATGGAGAAGTAAAATGGCAAAAGAAACTAAAGTTACAGTAGATGATACTGTGGAAGAGAAGATGATTGAGCAACCAATTGTAAAAACAGAGAGGAAGACTGCAAGAGCTGCAGCTAAGAAAGAAGAAACAGGTCTTATAAATTGTCTTAGGAACGAGAGAGTTATTGTAAGGCACATTCCAAAGCAGAGTAGAATGGTGAGCAATCCTAAGCATATATTATATGGTGGTATGGCAGAAAGTGCCAAGAGAACTTTTGTAGTTCCAAGGTTATCATCAGGTAGATATGTTAATGTCCTTACAGATGATGAAAAAGATTTCCTTGAGGATATTATGGGTCTAGAAGTAAATGCTATGAGCATTTATAATAAGGTAAACAACTTTTGGGATGATAGTAATGATGCTGGTATCTCTAAGGTTACTCTTCTAAAGCAAGATAATTACCTTGACCTAAGTGACCCAGAGGATTACATCAGATATAAGATTCTCCTTGCTAATAAAGACTTAATTGCTCCTAATATGAAGACCCTTGAAGATTTCCCTAAGGCTACATATCAGTTTGTTATTATATCTGAGGGTGATGAAACCAAGGCTGCTAAGAAGGGTATGACTATTATTATGCAGTGCTATACTTTGTATGGTAAACTTGAAGATGATACTGATGCACTTAGGGTTATTGTTGAGACTCTTACAGGCGTTACAATTCATCCTAATACTAAGAAAGAGTTCTTGCAGACTAAGGTTAATGAACTTATACAGGGTAATAGTAAGATGTTCTTAAAAGTAGCATCAGACCCACTATTGCAGACAAAAGTTCTTATCAAGAAGTCAATAGAAGCTGGTTTAATTGCTCATAGAGGCAATCAGTATTACATTAAGAGTGGTAACATTCCAATGTGTGAAAGTGGTGAGCCTACATTGAACGTAGCAGCTCAGTGGCTCAATCTACCAAAGAATCAAGAAATTAAGTTTAGTCTTGAAGCTAAACTAAAATAAATATAATTGAAGCCCATGACCATTGTAGAATTTAGTAATGAATTTGATGTTCTTTACAATAATATAACTAGTAATCAGGCTCCTGGGCTTGATGAATATGAAAAAAGTGTTTTCTTAACACAAGCACAAGAAGACATTGTAAGGTGTTATTTTGACCCTAAAAGTAATAAAGTACAAGAGGGTTTTGATGGTAGTCAAAAGAGACAGTATGATTTTAGTTCTTTAATTAAAACTACTGAATTAAAAAGTATGGGAGAAATTATGAGTATTGAAGAAAATAATCCTAACTTTAATTTTCCTCAACTTTTTGATAATAAAAGCATACCTTTTTTATCTCCTAACAATCTATTCTTAACTATTAATGAGTCTATAATAGATACTAAAAATAATGAAAGATTTTTAGTAGTTCCTATTACCTATGATGAATATTTTAGACTAAAGGCTAAACCTTATGGAATGCCTCTAAAAAGACAAGCATGGAGATTAATTACTAATGAGGCTAATAAACTTGCTAGAACAGGTTATTATGTTGACCATAATAATACATCACCAGGCATTAAAGTATGGTTTACTAGCATTAGTTCTAAGCCTGTAACTATGGTAATTAATTATTCTGCTACATCTCAAGCTCCTACAATTACAGAAGAAGAGGATAAAATAGTTATTACTCTTAAACCCAAGAAGGGAGAAATGGTTTTATATTGGGGTAATTATTTAAACACTCCTAACTCAGCTAATACAGAGTTGTTAAAATATATAATGCCATTAGATGGTACAAAGTTTGGTTCATGGCCTAGTGTTGATTTATCTAGTGATGTAACTATTTCAACTGTTGGAAGTATTAATTCTAGTAATCAAATATTTGAAGTAATAGGTAAATTTAAGAATGTAGCTAATTTAAATTATAAAATTAGATATATTGAAGAACTTAAACCTATTATTCTTACTGATTTAACTGATGAAGACTTATCTATTAAAGGTTATAAGGAAGCAATGACTTCTGCATTACCAAGTAGTTGTCATGATGAAATACTTAAAAGAGCAGTAGAATTAGCCAAAGTTGCTTATACAGGAGGAATACAAGAAGCTTTAATAGTAGGAAATCAAAGTAGTACTGATATTGGTCATGTTTCTAATCAAAAGAATTAATTATGACTATAGAAGAATTTAGTAATGAATTTGATGTTCTATTTAATAGCTATGCTATCAATAATCCTTATGATATAGGTCAGAATATAACACAGCTTGATGAATATGAAAAGTCTGTTCTTCTTACTAAAGCTCAAGAAGATATTGTAAGAGACCTTTATAATGGTAAGCTCACAGGTGATGGTTTTGAATCTACTGAGGAACAGAGGAGAAACCTTGACTATCTAGTTAAGACTCTAGAACTAAACCCTATTGACACTGATAAACCTAAGATGTCAGAGAACTCTAAGTTCTTTCAATTAGTTTCAGATGTATGGTTTATAACTTATGAATCTGCCATATTGTCAGATGATAATCTGAAATGCAAGAATAATACTAGAGTTGATGTTGTTCCTATTAGACAAGATGAGTATAACCTTGTTAAAGACAATCCCTTTAGAGGAGCTTCAAAAAATAGAGTTCTTAGAATTGATACAGGCTCTTCAATAGTAGAACTTATATCTAAGTATAATATACAGAGTTACTTTATAAAGTATCTCAGTAAGCCTAAACCTATTATACTAGAGGACATCACAGATGACAATTTGTCAATAGATAATGAGAAAGAAAAGATGGATTGTGAATTAAATACAGCACTTCACAGAACCATCCTTGAGAGGGCTGTAGCTTTAGCCATTAAAAGACTCCCCTCTAAGTAATGTATAACTTAAAATATTAGAAAGATGGCAACTTTTTCTGTTAATCAGAACAGGCAACTTTATGTTGCAAAGGCAGTAGTAACTACTACACCAGCTAATGTTGGTGACTTAAAGCTTGGTGGTGACAAGGCAAGTACTTATATGTACTTCCAACACATGGGCTATGGTGGTTTAACAAGGTCAGATAAGATTGACCTAAGTAATGTAATGTATGCTAAGATTACTAAGGCAGCAGCACTCTCAAGAAAGCTAAAGCAGGCTACTGTAACTCTTGATGCGGAGGTTAATGGTGGTGAGCCAATCTCTGGTCAAGATTATATACTAAGAGTATTCTTTAGACAGTACATTGGTAATTCTGACATCTATCAGGAAGTTAAGTATGGTGCAGTTCATGCCTATAAGAACATGAGTGCTTCAGACTTCTACAAGGTACTTGCACTTTCACTTGCAGCTAACTTTAGTAAGGAGGCAATTCCCTTGCTTAAGTTCTACCTAAAGACTGCAAGTGGTAATACAGAAGTAACTGCAACAACTGCAAAGAAGGACCTTAGTGGTACTTACACAGGAGTAATCCTTGAAGAGGCAGAGCAACCTTGGGTACTTGGCATTAGAAAGCAAGAGGAAGTGTTCTTTGATGTTATTCCTACAACTGTACTTTACAACAGTGAAGAGGTAACTTGGGGTACAGTAGCAACTAGTGAATCTACTACTACTATCAAGAATGGTAAGAAGATGGCTGACCTTGAGTACTTCTGTATGGGTGAAAGAGGAGACCAGTATAGAAAGATGGGTTGGCCTTATAACCTTGAGACTAAGTATCTTGTAGACCCAGACAAGGAATACAATGTTCTTGATATTCACTATTACTTCAGTGATAGTGGTGTTAATGTTCAGAAGTCTGAGAAGGATATTACCATCCTTGCTGATACTTCTGTATCTCTTACAACACTTGTTGCTGCATTAAAGAAGTTGGGTATCACAGTTGAAGACCCTAGTGCTAAGGCAACTCAGAAAGAAGAACCAGGAGGAACCCTGGGGGATTAAGCATACAGCTTTGTAAGTCTGAAAAGAACGGCAAAATCAACTGTAGATGCCAATAGTCCTCGATTTATTGGGTGAATCAACCCTAGTTCTTAATATAAGGGAGGGTAAAACCTCCCTTTAATTTTATGCCTATGATACAGTTTAATACACTAAAAATAACTCAAGATGGTAAGAGTCTTATAATTAATGCTTCGGTTAAAGACTTAGATTACTATAAGGATGTTCTCATAGGTTCTATCATTATAGATAATCAAGATACCTACTCTGCTAATGGTCCCAGCAGTAATCCTATCTATAAACGTTCATTTTCTAATATAGATTTGGTTACAGGTAAAGAAATTGGTGGCTTCAAGAAGATTAATCTTACAATATCAGCAAAGAAATTACAAGATAATAATGGTGATTTAAATGATGATATTCTATATATTTATCTTGTAGCAGTAGGAACACCATCAACAGACACTCCCTGTGGTATGGACGATATAAACACTTTGGGTGTAGCATTAAACTTAAGACCTATATATAACTCTGGTATGAGCTATATTAAACAAGTGGAGAAATCATGTGAGATACCTAAAGAGTTTATAAATTTCATACTTGAGTATAAGGCACTTGACCTTGCATTAAAGACAGAGAACTATCTTCAAGCTAATAAGTATTGGAATAAATTCTTCAAGAATAATAAAGTTGTACCTCTAAACACTACTAGCTGTGGCTGCACTTGATTATTTAACTAAAGAGGTAGCAGGAGCTATAGATAGATATATGGCTGTACTTAGTCATATAGGATATAAGTCTTACTGTGCTGTTGATAAGCTTCTTGTATATTCCTTCATTGAAGAGATACTATCTAGGTTTAGCTTTATAGTAACAGAGAGTGACTATGATTCAATGGCTAAGGTGATTAATTGCTTCTATGGTTCTTGTATGATACCATTTCCCTACTATGTGGAAAATACAATTGAATCTAAGGAAACGCCTCTATTCTATTATGACTACTTTAGAATAACAGAGGATAATAAACTTAGGTCTACAGAGAATAATAAATTAAGATTGAAATTATAAAAAACTCACTTAAACTGTTGTAGATATGGCAAAAATTTGTTATATTTGCAGCAGTTTTTTATTTATATAAAGATGAGTACATTCAGAGAAATTGTTTATATGTGTTCAGACCAATTAAAGTTATCATCTGATGATACTTTCTTTACTAATGACCACATATTGTATTTACTTAAAAGATACAGAGGGCTTTACTTATCACAGAAATATAAAGATGTAAGAAAGGAAATCCCAGAGTCAAACTATCAAACTATTTGTCTTGACTTAATTCAAGTTCCTGCTATAAGTGGTGAGCCTTGTGAGGGAGGAATACTCCTTAGAACTAAAAATAAGATACCTTCTTTATTAACTATAGGTGATGCTAAAGTATATCCTATAGATTATTACATTGGAGATATTACTATGGTATCAAGAGAAAGAATGAAGTATGTAGGACATAATAGATGGTTACAGAATATAATCTATTGCTCTATAGCTCCTGATGGTTATATGTATTTCAAGTCTTCAAACCCTCAATATTTGCATCTAGAAAATGTAAAAATGACAGGAATATTTGAAGATATAGATAAAGTTGAAGAACTATCTTGTGATAAAGAATCTAGTTGTGATATTCTTGATAGAAAGTTTCCTATAGAGGAAGCATTAATACCACAGTTAATAGACACTGTAGTTAAGTTTATGACAAGTGGTTTATATAAACCAGAGGATGATGACAATAATGCTAAGGATGATTTAGCAACCTTAATGCAGTTCCTTAGAAATAATATGAAGTCAAATCTTCAGAAGCAAATAGAAGGATAATGGATAGTTTTAGAAAAGAGATACTTAAAGTTGATAAACCAAGGATTCATAAAGTAAGTAACTCATTAGGTGTTTATGATGCTTACAAGTGGCTAAGAAAGAATAAATGGTTAGATGTAGGACCTATATCAGAGCATGACTTCTATGCAATTATAAGAACTATGAATAAAGCTCTTGCAGATAACTTTCTACATACAGGTTCTATTAAGCTCCCAGAAAGAATGGGAGAAATATCATTAAGGAAATATCCAGTTAAAATAATATTAAAGAATGGTAAGATACAAACTAATCTCCCTATTAATTGGGATGCTACTCTTAGTCTTTGGTCTGAGGATAAAGATTCTTACAATAACAAAGTTCTAATAAGAGCAGAAGAAAGAGAATTGTTTAAGGTGCTTTATGATAAGAGTAAAGCTATATACAATAATAAATCATTCTATAAGTTTGAACTCAATAGAGATATAAAGGTAGCTCTTAAGAGAAACCTTAAGGATAGATTACTAGATGCTTTTATGTTATGTGGAAAGACTTAAATATGAAAGAAAGAGCTGCTTTTATTAAAGTAGCAGTAGATAATGGAATACTAGATATTAATGATATAATAGGACATTATAATAAATTTGCAGAAGGAGGAGCATTAGGTGAACCTATTAAAAGTTATGCAGACTTTGCGAAAAAGTTATCTAAAGCTTGGGGAGGACAAGATATTACTAAAGATGGTTATGATTATGAAAAGTACTATAATGATAATCCCGAGGAAGCTTATGAACAACTTAGATTAATACAAATGGGTATAGCTCCTCATTTTCCTGATGATGGTAAGAGTGGTATATATAAAAAGCCATCTCATCCTACATATCCAGATTTAGGAGATAAATCATGGAGTGAAAATGATACAGTATTTAATATATCTGATAGACAAGTAGAAGGTGATACTGATAGAATACTTAATTATTTAGGTAGTGATTTGAAATATAATAATGGTTCTACTAAAGTTAAGTATAATGAAGGAATAGTATTACCTACATTAACTGTAACTCCTAATGCAAGATGGACAGAGTTAGTGCCTAATAAATATCATACAGGATGGGTGTATCCTGATAGTAAAGCAGCAGACCCTAATATTAAACCTTTTGAATACATAGTACCTAATACTTATGCTAAAGGAGGTAAAATAGATAAAGTAAATCCTAATGCAGTGAGAGCATTAAATTACTTTATGAATAAGGGTTTAACAAGAGAACAATCTGCTGGTATTGTAGGTAACTTGATGGTAGAATCTAGTATGAATACTAAAGCATTAAATCCTTATAGTGGTGCTTATGGTATTGCACAATGGTTAGGTTCTAGAAAGACTGCATTATTTAATAAATATGGTAATAATCCTACATTAGACCAACAATTAGATTTTATATGGCATGAACTTAATTCTTCTCATTCAAGAGGATTAAGAATGCTTAGACAAAGTAATAATCCAAGTGATGCAGCAGCTAATGCTTTTGGTTATTATGAATTTAGTGCAGGACCTCTGCAAGCAGTAAGAGCTATGAATGCAGCAGGAAAGAATACTAAATGGAAGAATCCTAATGGTACAATAAGACTTAATGAAGGTATAAAGAATGCTAATATATTATTAGGAATGAATCCTAACTATAATCCAGCATTTAATAGACCTCCTATTAGTAGTACAATTAACGTTGATATACCTACAAGTTCACATCAAGATTTATTAGATGAACCTGTTGAAATACCTCAATATACAATTGATTTAAGTTTACTAGAAACTCCTAAACAAGATACTCAATTAGGTTTATTTAATACAGAGTCTATGCAAGAACAACCTATACAAGAATATAGTAATAATCAAATAGCTAATTTAATGAGTATACTAAATAGCATGGGTAAGCTATCAAAGAGACAAATAACTGGAGTTAATAATTATACAATACATATATAATGAATGGTTTTATATCAATTAAAGAGATACTAGATAATCTACTTGATAATCCTCTCCTACAAGACTTAACACTTGAAAGAGTAGTCAATTATGCTGTAGATTTTATTAGAAAAGTAGGAATGCCTAAAGCATACTTAGATAAAACTGTAGAGCTTAAAGTAGAAGAATTTAGAGCTTTATTACCATGTGATTTAATAAGTATAACACAAGTTAAAGATAAAAAGCATGATGTAGCATTAAGAGCTAATACTGATAATTTCTATCTATCTAATAAAGACTCTATGAATTTTACTTATAAAGTGCAAGGTAGAGTAATATATACTGCTATGAAGAATGCTACAATAGAAGTAGCTTATAAAGCTATTCCTGTAGATTGTGATGGCTATCCTATGATAGTAGATAATAGTTCTTTTAAAGAAGCACTAGAACTATACATTACTAAGAAGAGATATAAAGTATTATTTGATACTGGTAAGCTAAGAGGTGATGTATATAATACTACTTGTCAAGATTATTCATTTGCAGTAGGACAAGCTCAGACTAGTTTAATTATGCCTAGTATTGATGAAATGCAAAGTATCAGTAATATGTGGTGTTCTATATTAGATAGAAACAGTGAGCATATTAATGGGTTTAGTAATAATAGTTCTAAAACAGTATTAAATATACAATGATAAAACAAGATAATCATGCTTTTCAAGGAATGAAGAAAGATAGCCATCCTATTAGACAGGATGGTAAGTTTCTTTGGGAAGCACATAACATAAGATTTACAGCTCTTGAAGATAATACTTTATTATCTATGACTAATGAGAGAGGTAATAAAAAGATAAATACAATAGCAGGTCATTATGTTGGACATTGTGTTGTAGGTAATTATCTTGTTGTCTTTACTTATGTAAGAGCTGGTTTGAACTATATATATAGAATAGAGAAGAGAGGAAATAACTATAATGTAGTTAAACTATATGAGGGAGACCTTAATATAGTAACTGAAAATCCTGCTCAAACAATAGGTGTCTATGAGAATGATTTAGTTCAAAAAGTATATTGGGTAGATGGTAGAAATCAACCTAGAGTTATTAATATTGTAGCTGACAAGTTATTAGGTCTAACTCTTAGTAGTAGTAATATTATTAAAATATATCCTAAAGGATGTTTTGATTTTATAAGAGAATTAAATCTTGAAGAAACTGTAGATGTAGAGAGAATTGAAGGTATAGGACAATTTCCTACTGGCACTATTCAATATGCTTTCTCTTACTATAATAAGTATGGTCAAGAGAGTAATATATTCTATACTACAGGTCTTTATAATACTTCTCCTATTGATAGAGGAGGAAGTCCTGAAGAAGTGCAGAAAAATTCTTTTAGTATTACTATACAGAATGTAGAAGATAAATTTCAATATATAAGAGTTTATTCTATTCAAAGAACTACATTAAACACTACTCCTATAGTTAAAGTAGTTACTGATTTAACTATTGATAGTAATGCAGTATCTTTTACTGATGATGGTATGATGGGTTATAATATAGACCCTACTAGATTATTATATATAGGAGGAGAGTCTATTATAGCTAATACTATTACATCAAAAGATAATACTTTATTCTTAGGTAATATTAAATTAAATAGATTAAGTATTCCTTCTGGTTTAAAGAGTTCTTTAAAAGAAGCTTATAAGAATAGAGTAAATATTGATACTAGAGAAATTACTATTAATTATTCTGATGAGTTAAATTATCATTATGATAATCAATTAAAGTTAGAAGACTTTGCATCATTTAAGGGAGGTGAAACTTATAGACTTGGAGTACAATTTCAACATAATACAGGTAAATGGTCAGAGCCTGTATGGTTAGGAGATTATGCTATAAGTAATAATTATAAACCTGTAATAGACACTAATTCACTAGTAGTAAATAAATTATTGTTTAATCTAACTCCTACAGAAATAAGTACTTTAGGTAAGTTAGGCTATAAGAAAGCTAGGGCAATGGTAGTATTACCTACTATTAATGATAGAGATATATTAGCACAAGGTGTTGTATGCCCTACTGTATTCTCTATTAAAGATAGGTTGAGTAATACACCATTTGCACAATCTTCATGGTTCTTTAGACCTATGTCTGAATCATGGAAGAATGATATATTTATTGATAAAGGAGCCATTGTAGAGTTTGCACATTTAAGACCTTTAATAGGTTATAATAATAGAGGTGCAGAGATTCAAAGTATGGTATATAAGAAGTTTAATGAGGCTAATACAGAAGCTAAAAGTAATCCTGCAACAGACCTTAATACTTTCTTTGTTGACCAATCAATAGTAACATTTCATTCTCCTGATATAGAATTTGATGAATCCACTAAGATTGAATTAAATAATACAGAATGTTTATTTAATATAGTAGGTTTAGTACCTATAGCATCAAATGTAGGTGATATTAATATTCAGACTTCTTCTCCTGCTCCAGGTATTAATGATGTAGGTTTCTATCACAAACAATTAATATCTAGTGAATATTCTAATAGAATATTAGCATCTGGATTGTTTTATAGAAGTCATTATATTGATAATAAATATACTGTTACTGATGGTGATAATGCTGATAAAGAATTATCATGGATGGTATATCCTTGGCATAGAACAGGTTCTCTTAATAATGATGCTACTAGACCTGCTGATAAAGGAGCTAGAACAGCAGTATTAAAGAGAAAAGTAATATCTAACTTAAGATTTTCTTATGATACTAAATGGCTTCAAGATAATAGTTGGCATTCCTTTGATACTACTGGTAATAAGAATGGTATTACTAAAGTTAATGTATTTGATAGTAATGAAGTATCATTGATTAAAATAGATAATTATGATAGTAATAAAACAGAGAAGCTTAATTATTATGGTAATGTAGACTCTTTAATTACTACTAGAACTAAATATCCTTTCTTAGCAGTATTAAATACTAGAGAGCCAACAACTGGTGGTAAAGATTATGACCCATTTGTAGAACCTAAATTACATCAATTAGATGTAGATAGTTCAAGTACTTTAGATACTAATTTAGCCTTTTCTAAAGACCCTGTAAGAATGAAGTATAAATCTTCACCTCATGCAGTATTTGCTTTTAAGAAATGCGAAGATGGTAGTCAGTTAGTATTACCTAAGTTAGTAAAAAACATTAATCAAGGAGCACCACTTACCTCTGCACCATTTTGGGAAGATAATACAGACTTATCAAACTATACAGAACTTATAGCATTATTGTTGAATGTACCAGCAGGTAGTACAGAAGCTAAAACAGAAGCTAATGTAATAGCAATACTTAACCTTGGTTATAGTGATGATAAAGTAGGTACTGTAGCAGCATCTATATGCTCTATGTATCCTACAAATACTGAATATGCTGATTTGTATATTAAAACCGCTGAAGGCAGTGCTTGGCAGAAATATAACTTTAGAGATTATGATTTAGGTAATATCTATAAATTCCAAGATACTTATTATAAAACAATTTATGTTAATCAAAAAGTAGGGTATGTACTTAAAAAGATATTAGCTCAAGCTACAAAAGATTATCTACAAGAGACTATTAATACTACAATACCTTATACACTTGATTCTTTCTTATACATAGGAGAGTTAGTAAGGGCAACTCCTAATCCTAATAAGTTTGGTGGAACTACTGATGAAGCATTGAGAAGTAATCAATGGATTCCAGCAGGTAAAGCAGTACCATTAGGTGTAATTATAGAGTTTACTAGAGGTGATACTTATTATCAAAGGTATGATTGCTTAAAGACTTATTCTTTTACTAATGAAGATGAGAATAGTATTATAGATATAGCATCTTTTATGTGTGAAACTAGAGTTAATATAGATGGTAGATATGATAAGAATAGAGGATTATATAGTAATTTGAATGTATCTCCTAGTAACTTCAATCTACTTAATAATGTTTACTCACAAAAAGATAATTTCTTTAATTATAGAATAATGGATGATTTGTTTTATAAAGAAATAAATTATCCTACACAAGTCTTATGGTCATTAGAGAAGAAGAGCTTAGAGAGTATTGATACTTGGACTAATGTTACATTAGCTAATTCTTTAGAGTTAGATGGTAATAATGGTAAACTCACATCATTAAATACTTTCAATGAAAATCTTGTAGCATTTCAAGATAAAGCTATTAATCATATACTATTTAATAGTAGAGTACAAATAAATGCTTCTGATGGTATTCCTATTGAAATTGCTAATAGTGGTAAAGTTGATGGTAGTAGAGTTATAAGTAATACTATAGGATGTCAAGATAAGAATGCTATTACTAAATCTCCATTAGGTCTATACTTTATTGATAGTACTACAGATTCATTCTATTTATTCAATGGAGAATTAAAGGATATTGGTACTACATTAGGTAATAATTGGTGGTTAAAGAAATTTCATTCTAATTTTCCTTGGTATATTATGAACCATGAAGGTATTAGATTGAGCTATGACCCTGTTAAGAAAGATGTGTATCTAACTCCTGCAAATGACCCTGATGGAGAAGTATTATGTTATTCTGAACAATTAGGATGTTTTACTTCATTATTAAGTTATAATAGTGCAGTACTATTATCTTTTAATGGTTCTTTCTTATCATTATTAGATAACATTAATACTACTGAGTTATGGGAAAACTTTAAAGGAGATTATAATAGTTTCTATGGTAATATTAAATTGCCTAGCTTTACTTATATATCAAATGAAGATGCTTATTACACTAAGATATTTGATACTATAGAATATAAAGCTGATGTGTATATCAATAATACTTTAAATAATACTAAAACTTTTGATTGGATAAAAGCTTATAATGAATATCAAGATTCAGGTATTAAGCATTTAAATCAATCTAGAAGAGTACTTAAAGATAATTCATTGAGAAAGAAGTTTAGAGTATGGAGAGGTCAGATTCCTAGGCAGGGAAGAGAAAGAATGAGGAATCCTTGGACTGCTATTACTTTAGGATTTAATGAAGATAAAACAACTCCTAGTAATAATAACTTTAAGATGGTTCTTCATGATATTTCAACTAAGTATACTATATAATTTAATAGGGGTATAGGAGAAATCTTATATCCCTATTATTTTTATTATTAGTTATTTGTATATTTCATTTCTTTTATATAACTTTGCAAAATAAAATAGTAAGATATGAGTATTAAATTTAATAACAAAAGATATAATAAGTTATTAAGTTATAGGAATAATTACTTTGCATTAGGTGGTAATCCTTATAACTTTAATAATATGCAGAATCCTTTACAAGGATGGGTAGATTCTTATAGTGGAGGTTATTCTGTAGATAATGGTGATACTGATGATGCAATTAGTGCTTTAGCATCATCACTATATTCTCCTAAATTAAATTTTACTACACAAAAGCAAGCTTATCATAATCCTACATTCTTTGATAAAGTAGGAACTTCTTTTAATGAAGGTAAACTAAATCCTCTTATTAATGCTGTTGGAAGTGCATCAAGTGGTCTAATTAGTGGAGGTTTATCAAGTGGTGTAGGTAGTGCTTTTAGTAGTTTAGGTAATATTGCTGCTGCTATTCCTGGTCCTTGGGGAGCAGTTGCTAGTGCTGGATTAAATGTAGCAGGAGGATTAACTAATCAATTATTTGGTTCTAAGATAAATGACGCCAATGTAAGAAAAGTAGAGAGTGATATTAACAGATTAAATAGTTTTCAATCTGATGCTAGTAGTTTTGATACCTTAGCTAATACTTGGGATAATACTAATTTAGGTTATAGCTTTGGTAATTCTTATATAGGTAGAGATGGTTTGTTTAGTTCCAAAGCTAAAAGAAAAGCTAATAGTCTTAGAAATCAATTACAGGCTGCTGCTAATTATGCAGAGAATGCTATGATAAATAATGCTGATAATATAACACAAAATACTTTTAATAATCTAAATGCTAACTATGCTGCATTAGGAGGTTATTTAAATTACTTTGGTAATGGTGGTAGTATACATATTAATCCTGCTAATAGAGGTAAGTTTAATGCTACTAAGAAAAGAACTGGTAAGACTACAGAGGAATTAACACATAGTAAGAATCCTTTAACTAGAAAAAGAGCTATCTTTGCTCAAAATGCTTCACATTGGAAACATGGTTTAGGTGGTATTTTAAATAGTGAGTATCCTACAGGTCTTACATTTATTAATGAAGGAGGTTCACATGAGAGTAATCCTAATGAAGGTATTCAAATGGGTACTGCTCCTGATGGTAAGCCTAATTTAGTTGAAGAAGGAGAGTCTATTTATAATGATTATGTGTATAGTAATAGACTTAAAGTGCCTAATGATTTTAAAGAGAAATATAAGCTAAGAGGTAAAGATTTGACATTCTCTGATGCAGTAAAACAATTATCAAAGAGTACTTTAGAAAGACCTAATGATAGTATAAGCAAGAGCACTTTAAATGATATTTTAGGTGAATTAGCAATAGTTCAAGAAAATATAAGAGAAACTCAAACTGGAAGACAATATTCTTATGGTGGTGTGTTAGGACATCATTATAGTGGAGAAGGCTTAGGTAATCAAATATTAAGCATGAATAATAAAACTCCTAATATTACATTTGGTGTTGAAGGATTTAATCCTTATGATAGTGAAGGTAATATTGATTGGAATATAATGTATGGTAAAGATAGTCCATACATGAAGAGAAGACAATATGTTCTAGATAATTGGGATAGTTCTAAAGTTCAGCAATGGTTAAATAAATATGTTGCTGGTATTAATGAGTATAATAAGAATAGAGAAGGTTATACTCCAATGAGTACTAGTGATATTACTAGAGATATATTTGAAAAGAGAACCTTTGATAAATCATGGGGAGGAATGCACGCTGGTATTGATTATGCTGGAGACCCTAATATACAAGAGAAGACTAGATATTTCCTTAGGAGTAAAGATAAAGATGGTAATATAGTAGTTAATCCTTGGGATGTAACTCCTTGGGAAGGATTTAATACAGAAGGTAAACAATTCTCTGATTTATATCCTGGATATACTCTTGCAGGCAAACAAAAGAGAGAGCAAGAAGGAGACACTGTATATACTGATATTTATTATAATGCTCCTGGAGAACAAAAAGATAAAGTTAATCCTCAAGATATAGAGTTATCTGATGAAAGTCTTAGATTTGTTCCAGCTTATGGTTTAGGACTTACTGCATTAACTGATGCTCTAGGACTAACTAATAAGCCAGATTATTCAGATGCTAATGCTATAGAAGCAGTATCAAGGAGTGGTAATTATAAGCCTGTAGCATATAGTCCTGTGGGCAATAGATTAACTTATAATCCTTATGATATTAACTTCTATACTAATAAACTTAATGCTCAATCTGCTGCTACAAGAAGAGCTATTGAAGAGCAAGGAGCTGGTAGTGGTAGAACTATAGCAGGTATATTAGCTGCTGACTATGCTGCACAAGATAAATTAGGTGAAGCTTATAGAAATGCACTATTATATAACAATGAAGAAAGACAGAAAGTAGAGGATTTTAATAGTAGAATTGCTACTCAAAATGCACAAGGAATGTTACAAGCTGATTCTACTAATGCTCAATCTGCTGCTGCATTAAGAGAAGCTGCATTGAAAGGTATATTAAGTGGTGCTGAAATGAGGCAAAAAGCTAAATTAGCTGCTGACCAAGCAAGGTCTGCTAATCTTTCTGGACTACTTAATACTTTAGGAGATATTGGTTATGAGAATAAATCAATGAATATGATAAGAGGTTTATATGCTTCAGGAGCTTTAGGTCCTATGACAGATAAAGTTGCTGAAATGTTTAGTATAACTAAACCTAATGTGAATAAAAGAAAATCAATTTTAGGTCTTTTTAATATATAAAATATGCCATTAGTAATAGATAGTAAATTTAGACCATATTCTTTTGAAGACCTTATTAGACCTCTACAAATGTATAAAGAGGCTTATGATAAGATAGAAGCAGATTACTCTGACCTGGCTGCTCAGACAGAACAATGGAAAGATATTGCAAACCAAACTCAAAGTCCAGAGGCTTATGCAATGTACAGCAAGTATGCTAATGACTTAAATAATATAGTAGATGATTTTAGTAGGGGAATGACCCTTCAAAACAGAGGCCAGCTCCTTACTATGAAAAGAAGGTATGCCAGTGATATTAAACCTATTGAGAATGCTGCTAATAGGAGAAAGGAACTAGCTGATGAACAGAGAAAGATTAATGCTCAAGACCCTACTAGAATATGGCAGCATAAGGCTAGTGAAATGAGTCTTGATGAATTTATAAAAAATCCATCTGCTGACTATGGTCAGAGCATTAGTGGTGCTACTCTTACTGCTCAAGTTGCAGCAGGAGCTGCTGCTCTAGCTAAAGAGTTTAGAGATAACCCAGAGAGAATGAAGAAGCTAGTTGGCGGTGACTATTATGAGTATGTAAAACAAAGAGGTTTTAGTAGCAAAGCTGTTTTAGCTGCTGTAATGGATAATCCTAATGCTTCTCCTGTGCTTACTAACCTAGTAGAATCTACTATTGGCAGTACAGGTATAAAAGACTGGGGTGATAAAGCATCTATTCAGCAAGCTTATAACTATGCTAGACAAGGCTTATGGAATGCAGTTGGTCAAGATGAAGCTCAGTTAGTTCAAAATTGGAGAGCACAAGAGAATTTAAGTCATTCTCATGCAATGGCTAGACAACATGATGCTCAAGCTTTCCAAAAGAGTGAAAGAGAAGCTACTCAGAGATTCCAAATAGAACAAATGAGACCTATAGAGATAGTTAGTCCTGATGGCAAAGGTACAGGAACCTATTATAGCCCTAAACTTGGAATGACTGTTGATAGTCAAGGAAGGCCATTGCAAAATCAAAATGGTAATATCAGTAAAATAGGAACAGGTAGAGGAGACTCTACAAAAACTGATACTATTCCTGTAGATAATATGGGTAATAAGAAGATTGATTTTAGGAAAGTTTCTTCAATAACTGGTTCTACTAATAGTATGCAACAGCTTGGATATACTCCATTATTTGGTCTAGCTAGATTGAATGGCAAATGGCATACAGGACATCAAAATGATGACTTACAAGATGTACTTATTGGTGGTACTAGGTCAGAATTATCATCTAGTTGGTATTGGGGAAATTATAATTTGAATCAAAAAAATGTTACTTATGTAGACCCTGGTCAGAATGGTGATTATCCATCAATACCTGCTGAGGCTAAGAAAGCTCTAGCAGAACAGTTGAAAGCAGAAAATATAAGACCTGACCAAAATGTAGAGATAGTAAGAGTTAAATCTAGAGGTAATGGAACTTCTAGTGAGGATTATGATTATATAATTTGTGTAGGACAATAAAATTATGCCAGCATTTGGAAGTTTAGGATTGAAAGGATTGACTGCCAATGACAGAAGTCAGTCAGATAAAATAGCAATAGCACAACAAGGTGGAAGTAACTTAATGGTTACTCCACCTAATTTTGATATGTCTCCAAATAGAAGGTATTTTCAAGATATTAGTGATACTAATGCTATAATGCAGAATACCTATCAAGATATGTTGCAGAAGTACAAAGACCAATTCCATGTTGATAGGGATAACAATAGAGTTGAAAATAGCCCTATGAATATCAAGGAAATAGCTGCTAAAGTATCTCCTTGGTTTAAGAAATATGGTTATTCTGATTATATAGACCTAAGTGATATGGATTGGGCAGAACTTGCTGCATCATATCAAGCAGCAACAGAGGCTTATAAAGATAATGGTGCTACTGCTAATGCAATGCTTGATAATGCTATCAAGAACAATGTAGCAAAGAATCAACCTTGGTATGAACAAGCTTGGTATGGTCTTGCAGGAATGGGAGCCTCAGCAGCAGGAGCTGCCATAGGTTTTGCTGGTGCAGTTAAAGGTGCTGTAGATTACTTTGATGGAACTTATGAAGATAGAGAGGGACTTAATGGATGGCAGAATTTTATGAACTCAGTCATTGATAATGACTGGTCAAGATATGGTAATGATGTTGTCCAGTATGGTTCATTATTCAAAGATAGAATAGATGAAGCTAAAGAACTTGGTATATCTAATTTGCAAATAGCTGAAACTGATGACCAAGAGAATAGCCTAATAAGCACTGCAAGTCCTTGGATAGCATTACAATCAGGTGGTTTTACTCTTGCTTCTATGCTTTTAGGAGCAGGAGAAGCTAAAGCAGCTTCACTGTTATTCAAAGGTTTAGGAACTACTGCAAAAGCAGTTAAAACAGGAGAAGCATTAACTGCAACTCTAGCTAACTTGCAAAAAGTAGAGAATGTCATTAATAAGTTTATAATTCCTGGTTTGGTAGGTACTATGGAGGGCTTATCAGAGGGTCTTAACACTAAGCAACAAGCAGAGCAAGATGGTCTTCAAGCTGTACAAGAAATGCAACAGCAAGAGATTAATGCTGAAGTCAATAAGAGATTACAAAACTATAACCAAGTAATGGTTAAAGGCTCTGATGGAAGTAGCCAAGTTGTTAAATATAAAGATAAGAAGACAGGTCAATTATTTGATATAAATCAAATCTATCAACAAGTCTGGAATGAGTATGCTCCAAAATATGAGGAATCTCTAAAACAAGTAGAATATGCTTCAGCTAAAGCTGGCATTAATAATTTCTATGTAAACTCACTCATTAATGGTATGCTTAATAGTACCTTAAAGGCTGGTTTACAAGCTCCTCCTGTTAGAAATGCTCTTTCTAAGACTAAGTTATTTGGTTGGGCACAGCCTAAGTCTAATTTTGACATCACAGGTAGTGGTTCTACAACCACAGTAACTCCTAAGTTTGGTATTGGAAAGAAAGCCTGGAATATAATCAAGGAACCTCTTGGTGAGTTTGGTGAGGAATATGTGCAGAGTGTTTCTGATGCTACTATGAGAGGTGGAGCAGAAAACAACATCCATGAGTTTATTGATAATAAATATAAGGGCGATGGTAGTGCAGCAGTTGGAGATAATTTTTCAAGTGATTGGAATGCTTCTTGGACTGCCCTTACAGGTTCTGCTATAGACCATGAAACTATTAAGTCTGGTATCTATGGTGCAATATCTTCTGTAATGGGTACTCCTTCATTGGGTCATAAAGCTAGAACTGGTAGAGTTGATGCTAATGGAAATGCTGAAACTACATACTTTGGCAGAGGTCTTAATGAAAGAGGAGAAAGAGAAACTCAACTAGAAAGACTAGGTAGAATTTTACCTTGGAGAAGTGGTATTACACAAGCATACAGAGAAAATCAGATAAAGCAACATAGAGCTGAGGAAGCTGCTCAAGTGTTGCAAGATTGGCTTAGAGACCCAAATAATAAGGATAAATTTGATGGTCTTGTAGGTACTTTCAACTGGGCTAAAGCTATGGGTGATGCTGGTCTTGGTAGTGATGAATTTGGCTATAGAAATAGTGCATTAGGTAAAACTATCAATGATGCCTTTATGCTACAAAAGCTACAAGGAACTAAGTACTATGATGCTTACCTTAAGCAACTAATAGAAGTTGCAAATCTTGAAGAAGGTTCAGAACTAGCAGAAAAATATATATCTGCAATGAGGGACAATGTCAATACCTCAGATGAAAATCAGAGTGATGATGATATTCTTAAAACATTAAAGTCAAATGCTAATAAGATGTTATCTACCTTGGATAACATTGAGAAAGAATCTGACAGAGTAGATATGCTAGTAGGAAATGTAGATGAAGATACTAAGCAATCTCTTATCTATGGTCAAATGATGCTGAAAGACTGGCATGAGAGAGAGCAAAAACTCAAAGATGAATTTGCTAATATCCATATTGATAATTCTGTTGAGCATAGCTCTTCATTGACGGATAAGCAAAAACAAGTTTTAGCTGACTACAACTCTATTGAAGAAGCTAAGAAACAACAAGCTGAACTTGAGAAGAGACTTGCAGCAATAAAAGATGATATAAAGAATCTTAAGAGTAGAAAAAATCTAGCAGATACTGAAAAAAGAATATTAGAAGGTAAAAAAGCTACTGCTAAGTCAATAGAAAAGGAGCTTAAAAGACTTGAAGTTATTAATGATATTGAAGAGGGAGCTTCAGAAGTTCTTAGTGAGCAAGAGATTATGAACCTAGACCCTATATCTAGAGCCATAATGCTTAGAAAAGGAAAGCAAAAGACTTATGTTGCTACCCATGGTGGTAGAGAAGAGTTAACTAGAAGAGTTGATGAACTTAACTCTAGAATAGATGACCTTAATAGTCAGAGAGCTAAATACATTAAGGATAATGGCAGGGTTAAGAAAGGACATAATAAACAAGTTCAGAGAATAGATGCTGATATAACTAAAGCTCAGAAAGAACTTGATGCAGTAAAAGCAGGAGAGAAGCCTTACTACAGTGCAGAGCAACAAGCAGTTATAGATAATCTCTTTAACCAAGGTACTGCACAAGATGAAAATTTCCTTGATAAAATGGTTGATGCTGGTAGAATTAGGAACTCTATTGAGTCCTTCAATGCGCAGTACCAAGCTATTTTAAGTGACCCACATAGTTTTAATAACTATGTATTCAATGCTAGACAATCTGCTGCTGATATAGCCTCTAAAAGAAAATTCCAAGCTATGAATAATATCCAAAACTATGCTGATTTTGCTAGGGAAATGGATAAAATGTATAGGGAAAGTTCTGGTAGAGAGCAAATGCTGATAACAAATGCTTTCAGAGATAAGAATAATGCCAACTTTGAGAGGTATACTAATGAGAGACAAATGCTTCAAAACCTTATAGAACAAGTTACAGACTCTGAGCAACATAAGAATATGTCTACAAATGACAAAGAAATGTTTGCTCATACTATAACTTACTTATCTAATAAGGGCGTAGATTTTAATAACAATCAAGCAGTAGTTGAAGCTTTAGCTGCAACAGATGAAAATGGTGTTTCTGAGTTCAAGAAGTATGTAGAGGAAGCTAATGCTGCTCTACCAGAAGCAGAGCAGACAGCATTTACAAGTATTGGTGAAGCTATACAGAACTTCAATGATGTTATGGTAAATTACAATAAGGATGTAGCCCAAAGAAAGGCAAATGCTGCACCTATTGAAGTGACTCCTACTAGTGAAGGAAGTGCTACTCCTGCTGTAAATCCAGAACCTGTACATCAAGAAGGTGCTACTCAACCTAGTGGAAAGAAGAGTATATTTGATATAGCAGGAAGTTCCACTCCTGAAGGTGGTTTTATTGATTCTAGTGGTCAAGTAATAGACACATCAAATGGTAACTCTAATACTGGAAGTGGAAATAATAATGGTGGAAATACTGAGACTCAAAGCAATAATAATTCTTCTAGTGCTAATAGTACTAATCAAATTATAGAGGAATTTAAGACTAATAGTAATGATGAAGTAGCTAGTACTGCCGAAGTAGCACTAAATGTAGCTAGGAATCAACCAAACATTGATGCTAGTATAAAGTCAAATACTGTAAGCTTTATAGAAAGTCTTAGTAAGAACTCCTTTGCTAATACGCAGGAATTTGTTGAAGCACTTCTACAATCTGCAAATGCAAGAGAACTTAACTCTGAGAATGGCACAACTGGAGAAGCTGAATTATTAAGACAAGTTGCTGCAAAAGTGCAAGCTAATGAAGCTTCAAAAAGAAAAGCTACAGAAGGTAATAAGCCAATGTCTCCATTACTTGATAAAAAGAGACAAGAGCTTGATAGAACTAATCAAATGATTAATGGAACATACAATATGTTTCCAAATTCAAGTAGTGGTTCATCATTTATAGCTAGCATTAATATTGATAGCATTAGACAGAACTTTCCAAATAGTTCTATTATAAAATACTATGATAAGTATAGAATAGAAGATGCTCTCAGAAATGGAATTTTAGATAATAAGCCATATATATTCTTTATTACTGATGAAGAACTTACTAAGGCTGTTTCACAAGAGATGGGTAGCTCTTATGATGCAGCTAGGTCATTACCTATTGTAGCTGTTGTGAAAACAAAGAATGGTCCTATTAAGATTGGAAATGAATCTTACCAGCCTATTAGTATAATGGCTTCTACTGATAAGAAAGGAAGTGCTGGGTCTACTCACATGGCTTCTATAAGGAATGCTGCTCTAAGTAATCAAGGAACAGCCCTTATTTCTATTAATAATAAGCCTATTATTACTAAACCATACGGTTTCCCAAAGGCTTATCCTGTTGATAGAAATTACAGAGGAAGAAATAATGTTATTGAAATAGGAATAGGAGATTTAACTCAAGATGAAAGAACTTCTTTAGAGTCTCAAAGTAAGACACAAAGAAGAAAAAATCCTGCATATCAAAGAGCAAAGAGTAAGTTCTTAAGTAATCTTGGTACTAAAATGATAGGAGGAAGAAAGGCTTTAGTGTTTAATCAATCTACTTTGAATGGAAAGTTTAACGCTATTGAAATCTTTGTAAGTCCCATTAATGAAAGTACTGCAAGAAACTCTGATTTAAGTTTTGAGGATGCAGCTAGAGAAGGAAATGTTAGTGATTTCAATTCTAGAACTAGTAGAACTACTAAAGCCTTGAAGGGATTCTTCTCTTCATTTACTCAAGAAGATTTAATCTTTGAAGAAAAAGATGGTCAAATTATTCCTACTCCTCAGACAGCAGAAGCATTAAGAACAATGGCTGACAACCTTCAAAAGAAGATTAATGACTTCATTAATATTCCTGTGAAAGATGGCTGGGAATATAGAATAACTCCTAGAAATGAGACTGATGGAGATTCTAGAATTATGGATTTGAGTATTGTAAACACTAATACAAATGAAGTAATCCAATTAACTACTTTCAATCAAGGAATGACCGAGGAAGATATAAAACAAGCCTCTGAGGATTTCTTAGAGAATCTAATCCTTGATGATAATGGAGCTGTTAGAATGGTTGGTCAAGATTCCTTTGCTAAGTGGAATGTTCTATATTCTGATGTAGAAAAAATGTCAGAAAACAGAAGTGCTGCAAACAATATCAGTGACATTTATGAGGATGGTATATTGGGTGCTGCTGCCACAACATTCAACTATAGGATACAGGGTATAGCAGTACAAAATCCATTTAACAAAGAAGGCAATCCAGTAATCACTGAAACAGCTAATGCAGATAATGCAGCACCTTCACAACCTACTACAACTCCTGCTATTGCAGAGGGTCAAGTTAGGTCAGGTGATGCTATAGTTACTGATACTGGTGTAGTTTTAGATGGAAAACCTAGCACTCCTACTAATCCTGCAAAAGAAAGAACTGCTACTGTTGCTGAAAGAATAGCAGAAGATTCTAAGTATATAAAATTAGCTGATGATAATTCTGGGTATATTGATACAAGAACAGGTAAATTCCTAGCTAGGGTTACATCAATAATTAGTGCTGATGAAAAGTCTGATGGTAGATTTGACCCTAATAGTCCTTGGGTTGTACCTTCTACTAATATAGATACAGGCTTTGATGAATTTGTTAGAGACTTCTTTGCTGGGAAACTAGATAATATGACACCTGAGCAATTAGCTGAAAATTATCCAAATGCCACAAAAGAAGCACTACAAAAGTTCAAAGAACAATTAATGGGTCTTAGAAATAACTTTATAGCAAATGGTCTAACAATAATACCAAGAGATGTCATAGTAACAGGTTCACTTGATGTACTGGATTCTAATGGAAATATACATACAGTTGATGTTGCAGGAACATTAGACTTACTTGCTTATGATGCCAATGGTAACTTCTATATATTTGATATGAAGACCAATAGAAGTGGCATAGGACAACATAAGCAAGAAAAGTATTCAAGGCAGTTATCTTTGTATAAAAAGTTCATTGAAAGTAAATACGGAGTTCAAGTAAAGTCACTTAACTTGATTCCTATAGGAGTTGAGTATCCTGCTCCTGTAGGTCACAAAAATGGTACAGCAGACTACTCTGTATCTCCTGAAAAGGCAAATCAATTACTAATTGATGGTAAGCAATTCACTGGAGCAAATCCTACATTGCAAACTACAATAGCAGTTCCTTACACTGAGCCTCATATTGTATGGGAGAAAATGACAGATGAGGAAAAAGCAATGTTTGGGGGTGTAGAGGATGCAGTAGCAGCACAATCTGATAGCTCTGCTACACCTACAGAGGCTGTTCCTTCTAAGCCAATAGAGCCTTCTATTGACCCAACATTAGGAGTTGCTTTTGGAGATGAAGCAGATTCATTAGCAGATATGTTTGGAATGGATGCTTCTGACATGGGAAACTTTAATATGGACTTTAGTCAGAGAACTACTGCTATTCCAAGTGAACTTCAATGGAATAATTTAACGCAAGAGCAAAGAGATGGTCTAGAGATGAAAGGATTCAATGAAACATCTTGGTCCTCAATGGAAGATAAAGAAATGAAACATGAACTAGGTTGTCTATAAAACTTTATGAAAAAAAAGAAAGGGTAGGGAGGATTAACCTCTCTACCCTTTTTATTTTATAGTTATTATCTTGCTCTCATATTCTGACCATAATCAAATGATTTTGCTGCCTCATAAGGCTGTTGTAATGTATATACGCTTCTAAGATATGGGAACATTCTCCAAAAATGAACATAGGCTTTAGCATCACCCTTTTCATACCTGTCCTCTTTATCAGACTGATAATAGAAGTTTGAATCATCTTCATCAGCAAATGGGAGACCACCAAACTGATAAGCCATCTTACCTAAATCTACTAATGCAGATAAACCAACAGGAGTTAAATCTGCAATAGTAGTAGATTCTGTCCATAATCCAGTAGGAGTATTATATGCTTGTTGCTCTCTACTAAGTCTGTTAACAAAGTAATATATTATTCCTGCTGCTGCGTTATCTTCATCATCGTCATCATCACCTCCTGCTGCTGTAAGTCCTTTAAGTAGCAATAGTAAGCTAATTAACATAGCATCACCAAAGTTTCTCCTCATATTAGCTACCTGATTACTAGAGAACCCTGCTCTATACATCTCCAATTTAGCTCTTTTAGTCATAGGAAGACATATAGCTCTCATAGTTTTCATAAAGCCCATACTGTCTGTAAATCCAGCAGCTATAACCTTACTTAATGTTGTTATAGAGCCTTCAACATCTTGACCTAAAGCTACACTATAATGACCAGAAGCAGCTCTTCTTTCAAGCATACCAAGAGCATAGCCTCTCATAGCTAATAAAGCATTACCAAACCAATTCTGCTGTAAAGCAACTTTGTCTTGATTATTGTAAATACCGTGCATTCTATTATTGATTTCTCTGCACTTATCCATATATGCAGATTCATCATCTATATTCCATGTAAGATTATAGGCATCATCATTTAGTGAATGTATAGTATTCTCTGTATTAGCTATATTATAGCCCTTGTTACTTAGATAGTTCTTTTGTTCTTGAGTTAGATGTATTACTGCACCAAATGGTCCAGCACTTGCTGGGTTCTCTAACTGACTAAGAATAGATTTAATCATATCATATTCTTTCTTAGCACCTTTATGCTTAAAGAAAGTCCCATTTAATTCAAGAGTTTTGCCTCCTTTTCTATCATAGGTATCTTTATTATCTACGACTTTATAAGCTTCCCATAGTGATATAGGATTACCATTTTCATCATATAACTTAGTTCTTTGAGCAATAGCTAAATATGCCATTGACTGCATATAATGGTCTCCAGATTTATATGGTAGAAATATGCTTTCATTAAACATATTATATATTCTTCTAGCCTTGGGATTTTGAGTATACCAATCTCTTTGTTTAGTCCTACTCTCTCCTAAAGCATTAAAGTGCCTTATAAAGAGATTTACCCTGTCTTCTTTGAACTCTTTACCGTAATTCCACCAATTCTTTCCAAAGCTACTGAAATACAATTTATTGGCATTTTTAAGGTCTTTCAGATTAAAGTACTCTGCTCCAATTGCTTCCTTGAATATCTCATTAAAGCCAGTCATAGTGTTTACACTACCACCAATTACATTACCTCCTAGAAAGTATTTTGAGGCAAAATTAGATATTGCAGATATAACTTTCTCTACTACTATACCCTTAAATATAACTGTCTTACTAGAACTAACTCCATACACTTGCTTGTCAAGGAACTTAAGGTATCTATTATATGCTCTAGAAGTACCTTTTTTAGTTAAAGCTCTGTCTTTCTCTGACTTATCACCTTCAACCTTTCTTTCTGACAGAACCTCTCTACCAACTTCAAGGGTGTCTACAAGGGTATTCATAGCTAGGTATGTATTAGCCATACCAGCATAAGCTAATGTTGAATGAAATATATCAGTAGATAGTTCATTCATATCTTTAAGCTTATTTATACCATACAAAGGAAGTCTGTTAATATTTTCTTTTTCATGTGCCAAGTTATTAGCAAATCTTTCTTCTTCCTCAGAATTATATGTTTGGTCACTACCAAAATCAGTATCTTCACTACTCTCACAGAAAGTATCCCTCATCTTACTTCTAAGGGCACTTCCTATAGCCTTTGATTTCCCAACATTTTGATTCTTTACAATATTAGTAAAAGTACCCTTAAATTGAGGCATCCTTACTGCCAAGGTACTTCCTTCTGGCAATCTAGCATCAAGGTCAGCCTTAAGTTGCATATAGCTATTATACCACTCTCTTAGACCACTATGACTTTGCATTAGGTTATCAAAATCATAATTTCTATATTGGTCATTAGGAACATACCTCATTTCATTATTGTTCCAAGTACTATTATTTTTATGCCATACTTTAGCTAATGGTCTGAAATAGTTATCCCATCTTAAAGCTTTCTCAAATTCTGTAAGGTCATCTATATTTGGGATGCTATTTTTGAAATTTTCAAATTCTGCATCTTTGAAAGCCTTCCAATCTCTTTCATATTCTCCCCAATGAAACTCTGATACTATATTTCCTGTTAAAGTGCCATCATTAAACCTTTCAAAGAGGTCCCTTTGTTCTATACCTTTGATTTCTTTGAATCTTGCTTCTAGAACTCTAAGTTCATCCCAAGCCTTATTAGTTAAATTATCAGCTTGCATATTAGCCATCTTCGTAGCTTTATCAGCAATTTGACCAATAACATCAGGATTATTAGACATTGAACCAAGGTATCTTTCAAATAAATTTATATCACTTTCCATAGATTCTAGTACAGAACTTAGGTCTACTTTACCTCCTTTCTGCACCATAAGTCTTCTAGTTTTACCATCTGGATTTCTCTTCTTCTTGGTTATATTCCAAATGACTCTTGAAGCTTTATAGATGTACTTGGAGCCTAAGGTACTTTCACAGAACTTTAAGTAGAACTGTTTTTCTTTATTAATAAGTTCTGCTAACAGATATTCATTGGCTTCTGAAAGACTTCTTGTTACTTCTTTAAGATTTATAGTTTGTATATTACCAACAGAATCAGTAACTTGAACATTCTCTACATCACCAACCATAGATTCTTTTCCTGGAAGTACCTTAATAGCCTCTGTTATTAGCCTTTGTAAACTTATACTAGCACTTACAAAGGTATGAACTTGTCTTAGCTTTCTTCCATTATTTGCCATATTGTTATAGAAGTCAGCAGTATTAAGAAAATCTACAGAATCCAATAGATTATTAATCTCCTTACCTTGACCTATCATATCACTAATCATTGACATTGCTTCTGCAATGCCATCAAGTGCTATAATGTCAGATAAACCAGTATTAGGAGCAGCATTAATAGCTGTCATTCTTCCTGACTCTGCTACACCAAGGATAGCATTAACTTTTACACTAAGAGCATCACTACTTATAGCCTTTAACTTTGATGTTGTTAAAGCTAAGCTATTAACAACTTCTCTGAAGACCCTAGTATTGAGAGAACTAGTACTACTGTATAGAGTTTCTCTAATCTCTAAAGCATTATCAATACTTCCTGTTGGATTCTCTGACATAAAATCTCTAGCGATTCTTTTAGCTATATTATCAGCTTCAAGAATATCTTTCATTACATCATTGCCCTTAATAGTGTAGAATACTCTCTTAGCTAAGTTAGCTATTCTACTGGCAAGTTTATCCCACGCAGTATCAGTGTCAACTTCTTCCATTAGGTGTTTTCCAACTAGATGTCCTGCTGTTTCCCTCTTACTATTAGCACCTAAAACTTTACTATTATATTCATCACCAAATATCTTCTTTTGAACATCTGGAGTTAATAATGAAGTAAGCCTATCAACAAGAGGACTATTACCAAGAGAAGCAACAGCAAAGTGACCAGCTTCCTCTGCCAATGCACTAGTAAGTTTCTCTCCATGAGCTATCCTAATTAGGTTGTACATTCCATCAGCAGCCTTTCTAGCATTAACTGTACTATATCTACCATCCTCTTTATCATCATTTTCAAAAAACTTAACAGATACTCCTGCTTTGTTAAGATGATACATCAGTCTATCCCTTAATGTTCTATTAGAGATTTCCTGCTCAAGAGCTGCTTGATTTGCAGAGTTTTTTGGTACTACAGATAACTCATATTGATTACCTACCTTCTTTATAGTAGCCATGAACTCATCATTAAACTGGCTATTTCGATTAAAGTTAGTAAGTTTTCCTAAAGCTTCTTCATAGTCCATTCTACCACTGCCAATATCCTTGTTAAGGTCGGCAAGCAGCTTTTCTTGCTTAATATCTATGTTGGCTAATTTTCTAAGGGAATTGAAAGTTATTTGACCATTTTCATCAAATTTAGCTTTATCCCTAACTCTGTCTAGGAATTTCTCATCAGTGCCAACTCTGTAGAACTCCTTTGTCAAACCTCTATCAGAGAGGTGGTGAAGTAAGTCATTCCACAACTTACTTTCAACCACCTCACCTTTAGAGTTTTTGACATGACCAATAATTGAACAACTATTACCCATATCTTATTATACTAACATGCTTTCACTGGATTACCATCTTCATCAAGAACTACTACTCCATCTACTCTACAAGCTTGTCTAATGTCCTCAACCATCTGCTTAATATTAGAGTCCTCCTCTCTACTAAGAGCACCTCTTAAAGCAGCAGCAGAATAATTTTCACCCTGCTCATCTTTGATTCCTGCCTTAGTATAAGCTGCACTCATAGCTTCAGCAATTTCCTTGATAGCTGCCTCTCTAATATAACCCTCCTTACTAGGTTCTCTCTCAGCTTCTTCTGCTTGAGTTAAGCCATATTCAAAGGATTCAGCAATAATGGTATCAGCAATTCCGCTAAAATTACCTTCTCCTAAATATTGAAGAGACTGCCCCTTAGTTCCAAGCTTATCAACTTTATGATAAGTCATTACAGATGCCTGTGTCATATCAAAACTATCAGCCATATAGACAACTTGACCTTGACCAGTGTTAATTTTAATCATAGGTGTAAATTGTCTTGATTTTGTCTTCTTGTTCTCTTTCAGAATGAAATATTTACTATTTTCAGTACCTATCTTTGGGTCAGATAAATCAATAGTTATTTCATTATTAGCTACACCATTCTGTACAGCTAAAGGCTTAACAATATCAAGAACAGTTTTACTTCTAGCATCTAAGCCAAATCTCCTATTATCTAGGTGATTCAGCATATACTGTCTAGCAAATGACTCAGCATTGATGTTAAACTTGTCTTCCATTATTTCATTCATAAAATCTACATAGCTTCTAGAACCTTCTAAGGTAGGAACTTGAATATTCTCTTTAACTTCAGTAGGAGCAAGGTTCATAAAAGCTTTAGGGCTAAAATTGAATCCAAGCTTATAGAAGTTATACAAGAATAAGTCAGTAGCAATCTGAGAAGTCTTAGGGTCTCTTGCCAGGTCTGCCCAACTCTCTCTAATTTCATCCTTCATATAAGGAGCTAAACCACCAATGCCTTGAATATTAATACTGATTTCATCAGTACTCTGTCCAGTCATAGGGTCTATAGTCTCTTTAGTTTCAGGAATCATATATTCAAATATAGGCATAGACTTCATTTGAGGATTAACTTCTAAGTAATTTAGCAAATCTCTTGCAAACCATTTAGTGTAATACTCTCTTGTAGTCATTAAACCATGCTGAGTTTGCTTAGGAAGAGAACCATTAAATTCACTTCTTTCTTGGCTACTTAACAAATAGACCATCATGTCGCTATGAATGCTATTGATAGTATCTGCATCAAGACTTCCATAATTAACAAGATTATTCATAGTGTTTCTAGCATTAACATAACAATCTTTGTTATATGGAAAGTACTTACTAAGCACTTTGAGAGCCTTTCTATTTGCATCAAACATAGCCTGTTCATATGCAAAAGGATTATCTATCATAGTATCAAGATAATCTGAGTTACTCATAGAAGTCAAACTCTTATAATTCATAATAGGAGCATCAAGTCCATCAGTTACTTCCATCTCAACATGACTTGTATCAGTACCTAAAGTATCCAAGTAGTTAGCAACCCTCATTTGTTGAGCATAAAGGTCTCCAAATGTTGAACCTACTGCATTAGATGCAGTAAACTTAGTTGATGTTACAAACTTTGACACATCTGTAGCAACTGCTGAAATATCATTGAACAAGTCAAGTATCTCCAGTTGAGCAAGAGCAATACTATTATCATCCATAGCATTCTTTTTGTTCTCTCTAGCTATCCTGTCATTCAATATATTTATAACAAGTTTATCAGTAGCAAAGTTAGCAGGACTTACAGGAGCATTCTTATCTCTTATAGCACCTTGGTCCTTGTACTTGTTCCTTACTTCCCTTATTGCAGTATCAATTCCTACATCATTATTGAACTTATACTCACATACTTCCTTTATAATAGGCTGATTAAACAGCAAACCAATTTCAGTAGTAGTATAGCCAATTCTAGCAAGAACTGCACCAGCATCAGCAGTAACTGTATTAAGATTCATAAAGTTGAGTACAGGGTCTTTTACTGCATCTACAGATGCAGCCAAGAACTCAGCTACATTAAGGTCCACATCAACCCCACTTGGATGCTTCAAGAAATCACTCACTTTACCATCACCATAGCTATGACCAGCAAATTCAATAGGCTTACTTATCTTAAAAGACTTCATAAGACTTGCAAAAGCATGATTAGTATTTTGATTAGCAAATATACCAATAAGCTTTCCTGCTACCTGATTCTGCTGATTATAGGTAATGATAGTCATAGGGTCAGATGGGTCATAATTTGGCTCTGGGTCTTCAAAGTTTTCAGACTCAACTCTACTTGTTACATAATCCATAATAGAGCTAGAAGATTGATTCTTGCTAAATTGCTTAAATCTTTCCATACTTCCATACAATAACTCTCTCATAACCTTAGCAGACTTTGAAGCATTAGCAAAACCACCAGGAGTAGTTCTTTGCTTCATAGTATCTGGGTCCATCAATCTTTGTTGAATGAGGCTAATAAGCATATTATTTCTAGCAGCCCTTGTATTACCTTGAATCCACTTTCCATTTTTATCCTTATATGACATAGGAGGTTTACTAAAATCATATTCCTCAAAGTCTATAAGTTTGGATGTATCATCATTAAATACAACAGAAAGTAGAGCATCTGTGGCTTCCTCAGTAGATTGACTCTTTAACGCTCTGTATTCTCTCCTCATAAAGTAGAGTTTATCAATATCAAAGTCAAATCCAGCAATAGTAGTACCTTGAGCAGGAACTTTAATAGTTCCTCCAGCAGTCTTTTGACTAAATCTCTTAACCTTAAGATTCAACATAGAATAGTCTCTCTCAGTAGGAATTCTGTATGCTAGAATACTTGTAGAGCTAGGAAATCTATGTTCAAGTAATGAAATTTGCTTTCCCTCAGATTCAATCATTTTGAGTGTACCATCAGGATTACAATAATCATTAAAGTCAAGTGCAACTTCCTTGTCTTTGCCATTCTCATCTTTGACAGTATAGGATATATCAAATGGTATTTCACACTCTGCATAGAGAATATTACCTTTACCATCTGTTACATATTTAAGGTCTCCATCTTCATCATAGCCCTTAATTCCCATAGCTGAAACTTGAACAGCAGAACCACCTTTAATCTGTTGCTTATTGACAATCTTCTTAAACATACTGAAAGCCATAGCAGCAGCATCATGCTCTAGTCCACCTTCAAATAATGGCATATTAAATTCATCATTACTAACAGCATAGGCTAGGATATTATCCATAGATTCCCTACTATTATTAATAATTCCTTGAATAAGCTTATCACTAAACTTACTTGCATCAGATATACTATCCTTGAACTTATCAAAGGACTCCAAGATATTAGACACAATAAGACTATTATAGAAGGAAATAAGATTCCTGCCATTTAGTCTTACATCTGCATGGTTGCCACCAAGATTAACCTTTTCTCCACCAACATAATGACTATAGTCACCATCCATATTAATGCCAGCCATAATAAGCTTTCTTACTTGAGTTCCAAATAATTGTGAGCTATTAATATGCTCTGGCACATTAGTCTGGATTCTGTAATCACTATAATTAAGTTGATGTATATAAGCCTTATTAAGAGCTTCATTTAGGCTATTAGCATCACTACATTTAGAAATGTCAGTAGAACCAAATCCACCAACTTTAACTATTTTAGTAGAACCAACTAAATCCACATTATTAGACTCCATCCATTTAGCCATATCTCTAAGCTTGCTACCCTTAGGAAGTAACTCTGGTATAAGCACTGCCTCAGCATATTTATGCTGAACAGGGATATTAAGTTTATCTCCTTTATCATTAAGAGCAAGCTTTTCATGAGTAAACATATAGGGCTTAATAGGTTGAAATACAACTGCCATCTTTGCTATTTCAGCAAGCTTTCCTGCTGGTATTTCTTCATCACCATACTCAGCTCCAAGCTGCTTAATAGCCTCATAGACTTTCTGCATTTCTTCAGTCCATTTTCCTGCCATTCCCATTACTTTTCTATATGACTCAAGTGTTCTATAGCCCTGTCCATCAGTAAGAGTGTTGTGCTTGTACATTTCATATACCTTAGAATCTCTACCATGAACAGAAGCAATAGCATCCATAAATTCCTTATTGCTATTTTCAGCATTTACTTTAATATCATCAAAGTAAGCAGCTCTTTCAGATACTACTCCATTAACTTTCTCAGCATATCTATTTCCATTCCTATCAATAGCATCTACATCAAGTACAGAACCTGGAGCATGAATTTCCTTATATCTCTTTTGAAGGTCCTTAGTACCGTTATAGAAAGAAGTATCAACAGTCATGAGTTGTAACTGCTGTATAGTTGCAAACTTGACATTGTTATAGAACTCTGCAAGCTTTTCATCTATATTATCAGCAGTAACATCCTCACTAAGATAAGTATACTTTTCGACCTCAACAAGATTATTATTCTTGTCCATTTCCTTTACCTTAGTAGTGGAAAGAAGTCCTAAATTACTTAATTGAGTCTTAAAATCCCTGTTTGCATCCTTCAAAAATTCAGAAATAGCCTTTCTTACTTCTGTTTCAGAAGGGTCATTACTAAGCATCTTAGCATACTTTCCTATTGTACCATCAGAAGCTTTATAATCCTTATTGAGGAAGCCCAAGATACTAAACTGGTCAGCAGTCTTAGAGAAATTATCAATTCTCTTATAACTATTGTTATCACACCAATCATTGGCAGCTTTTACTAACTCCTGTCTTCTTCTCTCCTGAATGTAGGCATTATAAAGACCATCCATTATCTCTTCATTACTGTATCTCTTAGCTCTAATGTATTTACTTACTCCACTATCACCAAGAATAAATACAGGATAAAGAGCAGTATCAGCCTTATTACTTAATTCTCTGTCACTTCTAAACTCTGTAAGCATATCAATCATGTGCTGCTTACTAGTAAAGTTCTCAAAGCTTATATCAGAAGTTCCAAGGAATCTTTGATAGTTGAATTGAGCAGCAAATGAGTCTTCAAGGCTTACATTAGAATTATTGCAACAGTTAAGAAGTTCTTCAAGCCACTTGTTAAGTACCTTACCATTGTAATAGAATATTTGACAATCAAGAAATTCATTCTGAATGAAGCTCTTCAATCCAGCTTTATCATTGGCTGTAACATACTTTTGTATTTCATCAAACTTATCACCCATATATGATGGATTTACATTTGAGAACATAGTAATGTTATTGCCTTTACTATCCTTGTGTCTTACTCTACTCTCAAGTCTAAGACCTTCTCTATTTTTAGTAATTATCTCATGTATCTTTCTGATTTTCTCCTCAAACTTACCTTCCTTTATAGAGTTCTGTCCTTTAGCTCTAACCAAAGACTTATAAGGCATCTTGCCACTTTCAGCTTGCTTAAGTTGAGATTCAGAGACACCAAATTCTGCTAAATCCTCAAGAGCATTAGTAAGCTTTCTAAGGTCTTTAGATTTACTCATAATCTGGTCTAGTGTATCTGCATCTACGTCAACACCTAATGCTTCTAGACTAGTTCTAAGAAACTTTCTTCTTTCAAAGGAAGAACCACCTCTTGAGTAGAACTTATTAGTTGCTCCTCCATACTGTTTCTGCTTGTCAAAGATATTTCCATTTTCCTTTTTAGGCTGTCCAAGCCATTCATTTATGGTCTTTAGAGTAGACTTTAGAGTAGCTACATTGACATTACCCTTAGAATCATAAACAGAATTAGCAGGATTAAGAGGCTTGCCTAGAATAATTCTTGACATAAAAGCGCCACCAAGTAAATCTTCTACCTTATTAAGAAGCTTAGTTTTATATTTCTTAAGACCCTTTCTTGTAGCCTTTTTATCTTCTATTAATATAGAATATGGTTGAAAGTTCTTTTTCAAGTCAACAAAGAATTGAGTTCTAAGTTGTGGGTCTTTCAGTAAGGCATCCCTAATAGGTTCCATCCAAGGAGCTTTAATATCTCTAGTAAATGGGTTGTTAAAAGCACCCATCATCTGATTAACAGAAGTTATACCTCTGAACAGTTCAGACAATGCTTGATGTACTTTAACAGGGTCTAAGGTTTGAACAAAACCAAGGTCATCTCTCTTTGGCTGTGTCCTAGTAACAACTCTACCATCAGCAAGCTTAACATTTACTGCTTCCATAACAGGAATTGTACTAAGCATCTTTCTTACCTTAAATCCTATACTGCCAAATGAAGATTCAAGACCATTTGAAGTTTGCCAAGCTTCTCTTACAGACTCACTTGGGTCAAACAACTGAGTTAAATCATTTTCTCCATAATTCAACTCAGTTGTTTCATCCATAAATTCTATCTTATTGCCTAACTTGATACCCTCAGTATCTCTGAGTTTCATTCTTGTAAATGCCACAAGTGCAGGCCAATTTGAAAGAACTTGTTTAAACTTAGCAGCCTTTTCTATATCTCCTTTAGCTGAAAAGATAGCTTGCATTTGCATTATCTGATTATATACCTTCTCAAATATTGCAAACTCACCTACTTTTTCATCAATGATAGCTCTTCTACTAAGTTGAGGATTGGCTTTCTCAATTCCATCAACTATACTAGAGAACATTCCAGCAAGCATATTAACTCTATTGAACCGCTCCTCAGCAGTGAAGGATTTCTTGAGATTCTTATAGCTAGAGGATAGATTAGTTCCTATGGCATTAATATGATTCTTATTATTTAGCACTAATCTGCTTCTAAAATTAGCTAAACTTTTTGCTGCTTCATCAAGGTTATCAAGATTTAAGGGTACCTTTTTAACCCCTTTCTTTTCTAAGTCACTCTGCCATTCATCATACATACCTCTAAGGGTAGCTATTCTGAATGGATTGAACTTATCACTAGGATTACCTCTCCATCCTAATTTAGCTGCTAATACATCATCTATTCCCTTTTGAGGAATATAACAAAAATTTGCCATATAGTATAATTAAAATTTTAGTGCAAAGTTAATTAAATTTGCTCAGTTTACCAAATAAATAAGAGCAAGAGTTGATTGTTTTAAGAAAAAAATAGGGAAGAGTATAAACTCTTCCCTTAATAATTAGTCTACAATATACTTAGTACCATTGTAGATGAGCTGTGAGATAGTATTAATATTAACAAGTCTCTCTCCTGTTTCTTTGTCTGTCCTAGTAATGTCCATGTCCATACATCTGTACTTACCATCTCTAGATACAAACTGCATCTTATATCCTCTAAGGATTCTATTTTCACCTTCAATATAGTCCTTTACAGGATTATTCTGAATGAATTCAAGAGCTTCCTTATAGGCTACTGCCATTGACTTCTTAGCTTTCTTAGCTTTATCAATAAGTGCTACAGCCTCAGCCCTTTGAGCTTCTTTTTCAGCTTCAATAGCCTTTTTTGTCTTTGGCTTGTCCTGTTTCTTGAAGACTACTGTAAATACCTCAGAAGACTTAATGTTTTCAAAAATAGTTCTGATTCCTGGAGTACCATCCTTCTTGTCTTCCTTACCTACTTTGACCTCATTATCATACTGGTCAGAAGTATTAAGTAGATTAGCAACATACTCATTATTAAGAGAAACTTTCTTACCACTTTCAACGTGAAGGAACTCTATTCTATCCTTAACTACCTTGTTTACTATATAGTGAGATTCCTCTGAAAAGATGTCACCAACTTCAATTTCTTTAATGTTTACTTTCATTGTTCTATTAATTAAATTAACTCTTTTGAATAAGCTGTATAAACAGCACTAATTTCTGTATCACCACTAGCTAAAGCACTATCCATAGTTGTTTTGAATAGTTCCTTAGTAGATTCTCCACCTCTTGCATAAGAGGCAGCTTCAATTACTTGAGAAGTTTTGCTATCTGTTTTAAATGGCAAGTTAATACCATTAGTTATATCAGACAACTCTTTATACCAGATACTATTATGAGTATTACTACATTGCATAGTATCAATTTTAATGCCCTTGGCAGCAGCTTTCTTAGCTTCCTCTCTCCAATCAATTTGATTATTTTCTATAATGTAACTCTCATTTATAGAAGCTCTATAGGAATAACCAACTTCATGTGGGTAAGCATCAGCTATAAGTAGAACAGACTTAGTAGAACCCTCTCTCCAAGAAGTTTCTTCTACAATCTTCTTTATGACAAGCTCATAAAACTCATCTCCATCACCTCCACTTGTATTTCTAGCATTCTTTACAAATTTTATAAGCTCATCCTCATTATCAGTTAAATCAATAACTTGATAAGCATTACCAAAATCACTTTTACTATTCATGTCACAGTAATCACCAAATGCTACTATACTAATCTTTAATTTAGGATTAGCTGCAAATAGCTTTGGTATCAATTCTATAACATGCTTTCTTACTGCTTTAATGTAAGAAGCCATAGAGCCTGTAGTATCAAATGCTATGACCATATCAAGCATTCCATCTACTTTCTCTTTTTCTACCTTAGGTGTTTCTTTCTTTTTAATTAAATTTGTTCTCATATTTATTTTTATTTATCATTAATATCATATACGTCAAAATCTTTATTAGGCCAGCATTCGTCTAAAAACCAATCATCTATAACTGTTCTTTTCATACTTTTTATTTTAAAAATAGATTATACAAAGTGTTACAACTGCTAGTTTCTTTTAAGTGATAGCACATTATTTCAGCAGATAAACTCACTACATTTATCTTTCGGACCTTTGTATAATTTCAAGATAGGGCTACTTACCTTAGAGTTGTTTTCAATCCTATCTATCTATTCATTATCACATCTAAATAATAATGCTCCGTAATGACTAGTTAACACTCTAACATCATCAATTCCTTTAAGACAAAATCCTCCATCTTCAACATTTAGTACTATTTGAGTATAATCTTCATCAGGCAAAATACACCTTAAATAAGTACTCTCTCTTGTATTAGCAATAGGTAGTGTAGTGTCTAACTTAAAGTAAGCATCTAACTTCTTCAGTATTTTTTCATCATCTACTGGATTCTTTAATACTATTATAGCATAATCCTCAGCACGTCCTACAGCTTCATTAATAGTAATTGAAGGGTCTTGAATTGATTTATATACATTTAAAGAAGCTAGTCTAAGCATTAAATTATTTTGAAACTTTTCATAACTTCTAGGATTAACATCAATATAAGCAGTAGCATCTTTATCTATGCAATATCTTGCAATTTCTGACATTAAACTCCTTAAATGCTTAGCATTCTTTATAAAGTATGTTTTAATTTCACCTTCTTTACCAAAGCAATCTTTATCTACAACCCTAAGAGGATAAAAGAAAGGATACTCACCATCTTCAATTAGTAATGGTGTTATTAACTCTATATTATTTATCACCATAATGTTTGAAGTTTATTTCTTACTGCTGTTGCTATTTCTCTTGCCATAGGATGAGCATCATTAGCACATCTTTTATCAAAGAAATTGTCCCAAGCATCTTTAAAACCACATGAAATAAGCTCAGACTTTACATCTAAAGGTAATACACCTCTAGCATATTGAGGAGATTCTTTAAGTTTTAATAGCCTCACATAGGTTAATTCAGCATTAATCATAGCATTTAACCAGTTATATTTAGGACTCTCATCTGTTAAATCTTCACTGTTATAGAAATCAGTTGTGGTATATTTATCACACTCTTCTATATCATATCTGTCAGGTATAATAAAGGTTAATTGATTATCAAATTTATCTTTATTATAATTGCAATATCTAGTACTTTCGCCTAAATGACTAAGAGTAATATGAGTTCTAAAACTATCCATTGTTACTCTACTGGTAATAAAATGTACTGTATATCTACTAGGAAAATAACAATTATCTTGCTCTGTAAAATACTCAGCTATATAAGGACACTTCTTTATAATTTGAAGATAATGTCTATAGTTAGTTGTTATATAGGTATACTCTGGAAGTTCCTTATACTTAATCCACACAGGGTTATATAATTCACAATCTACTAGGTCATGTAAAACCTCTTCAAATGACATTCCAGAAGTTACCTTAAGATGTACAGTACCAAACTCAAGAGGTCTAGCATGGTCTTTTTTCATAAGCATATCTACAAACTTCTCATAAGAATCGTCTGTAATCTTATCTTCTGATTTGTAACATACTCTGCCACACTTTTCAATGAACTTCTTAATACCTACAAGACTAAAATCCTTTTGTTCTAGAATCTCAAAACTTTGTTTAATTAACTTCATATTCTTAATTATTAATTACTATACCATATCTTTTATCATTAAATCCTTTAATACTTTCATTGTCAAAGACATATAGATAAGACCCTTTATTATCTTTATATAATGATATTCCAGGAACACTGTTCATTAATGCCCATTGACCTCCAAGTTTTTTAAAAGTATTAGTTACTTCACTATTTAATGTTTGGTATCTCATTTAAAAAGCCTCTATATAATCAGCATCAGGAAAAGTCATTCTTACATCATCCCACGCAGAATCTCTTTCATGTTCATCATTCTCATCATAGTTATTACTATAATGTTCTCTATGATTATCTTTAAAATGTACTATAAATTCCATTATTTCTTTTGACCTAGTTTAATAATATTACCTAATGCTATTACAGCTCTTTTGAGTCTCTTTTTATCTATATCTTTAGCATTCATTAATTCTCCATAGTCTTCTTCAAATATATAAGAAATTAGACTATTTCTAAGCCTAATAGCTTTTGTATGCTTACTATCAGTTAATATATTTATTCCCATATTACTTCAAAATCATCTTCAACCCAGTCATTATCATTAGGAAGTGTTATTTGGTCTCTAACTGCTTGCTTTAAGTTACATTCAGAAAAGTCATAGCTAGTGCCACGATAACCATCTTCATCAAATTCCTTTTTAACAGTATAGTCAGTAACCTCTATCTCCACTGTTTTGCTCAGTGTTATAGACACAGTAACCTCAATCTTTTTTGGTTCAGGGTCTACCTGATTCCAAGGTGCATCTGGAGTATCTGCACCAATAGGATAATTATTCATTTTCTTCGCCTTTTAATGTTTACATCTAAATTATTTTCCTTAATAAGTCTTCGAGCTATAACACTTTCTAGTTTATGAGGGATGGAGATATGTCTTCCCTTACTATTAACATAAATGGCATGGTCTCCACTATGTCTATTGTAAAAGAAGCCATTTCTCCTTACCACCTTAATAAACTCTAATTGTGTATATTGCTTCACTTATAATTAGGATTATTTGGCTGATTTGGATTAGGATTATCACCATATACAGCCTTGAACTTTTCAAAGTCACAATGCTTTATTTTGGTAATAATTCTTTCTCCATTCCTAAATCTAAGTCCGCAGGTAGTCCTAAGAACTAATCCCTCTGCATCAAGGTCCTTATCCTCAGAAATCCTAGACTTAAAGCCATTCTTGACAAACTCTATAGCCTGTGGAATAGTCATATAGCCAATAAGAGAAACTATATCAACATCACATTTTTTAGCAATGTCCTCACAGTCTTCTCTCTTAAGCCACCAGTCATTAAACTTTACATCAAATAGAATGAAATTGACATCATTCTTAATGTATTTACTACCTACTTTTTGAATGCCTGCTCCATAACCTTCACCATATATACACACAGTATCTTCAGGTGTTAGTGCAGGAAATACCTTAGCCCAATCTACCTTGAGGAAGATATTTTCAAGCTTCTTGACAAGCTTACTAGGAAGCTCTGCTCTATTAGTTCGACCCTTGATAGTCACACCATAAAGCCAAGGATTTTCACCCTCTCCAGCTTCCATAGTTACATAGATTCTGATATTAGTTCCATCAATTTTCTCTGTACATTCCCAAAGATTATCCTTGAGATAATTGAACTCTTCACAGGTATACTGTGTAGGAATGATAACATTCTTAGCATCTCTCTTAAAGAGAGTATTAATCTTCTGGTATTCCATTTTCTTTTATTTTAATTACATTATTAGTACTAATCATATATTCAAATTTACTTCTCATTGTTACAACAATTCTTTTAGGACAGATTCTTACAACCTTACAGACATTTACACCACAGCCGTAATATGCTATTACTGTATCACCTACTTTGATTGTGTGACCTAAAACATCTATTGCAGTTCTATGTAATCCTTCATATTCCTTCTTTGTCATTCTCCAATCTTCTTATTTCATCGTCAATATAGAATCTTGCTTTTTTCAAGTCTTCTATTTGCTTTTGTTTATCACTCATTCCTTGTTCAGATTTATGACCTGACCTAAGAACATATTTTATCACATTCCCTAGATTAAAGTTCATGTGTCTAGTAATATCAATAACCTCTATACCACATATACCTTTAAGCCATATATAATGAGAAGGATGCTCTACTTTATTATCTTTTTTCTCCATATTTTTTATTTAATGAATCCAATAAGTTGGTAAATTACCATTTTCATCATAGCTTACATCTGCATCTAGTTTACACCTAGTACAGAAATAAGAACCAGCTTTAACCATACAGTTATATAATACTTTAACTACAGTATCTGCTATTTCAGCAGGAGCTTCACAGTTGATTTCATCATAAGGAGTTACACATATTAATACTTTAAATAATAGGTTATTACTTCTCAAATATTCAAAGAAATTAATCATGGATACCCTCAGACACATACTACCAGTAGCTTGTATTGGGTAATTTATACTTTGCTTTTCACTAGCAGATTTTCTTTTAAAGAAATGTCTAACTCTTTGTACAGTTTCACACTCTGGACAAGCAATTTTCATCTCTCTATAGTAATCCCAATCTAGTGTACTCATCCATTCTTTATCAGCTTGAAGTTCTTTATAATCATAAATATATGCTTTATGTCCTGTTAAAGGATTTAATAGTATATATCCTTTATTAAACCAATCTCTTCTTCTAAAATCTTGATACTTCTTCAATCCTTTAAAACCTGCCATATAAGCATTATATATTTTCTTTGCTTCTTCTATAGGAATGCCTTTATTTTTACTTATAGTGTTAGCATCTCCACCATAGTTAATAGCAAATTCTATACCTTTAGCATCTTGTCTTAGGTCATGATACTTCTTCTTTATATCTTTAATATTAGTATCTCTAGGTATTTCATGATAACTCATATAAGCAGTTAAAGAATGAATATCTCCCGACCCTTCTGTAAGTTCTTTTATAATAGCTTCATCGTTGGCTATAGAAGCCATAAGATAGGTTTCTTGCCCTGAATAATCTATGCTAATCCATTTATTTCCATTCTCTGCTACAAAGCAAGCTCTAGTTTCAGCATTGGCTGGTAAATTCAGAAGATTAACATACTCAACTTTGGCATTTTTATCTTTACCTCCACTAGTTAATCTAGTAGTGTCTGCTCCCATTTGTTGATAGTTAGTATGTATTCTACCACTGACAGGATTAATCTGCTTAAGAAAGTTTTCACCATAAGTAGAAGTTACTTTAATAGCTTCTTTATATTCTAGATATAAAGGAATTAAGCTACATTTATCCTTCTGAGGCTTTAAACTTTTAGCATCAATACTATCTTTAGTTCCTCCTTTTACTTTGTCTTCTGTAGTTACATTTACTCCATATTTTTTAAAAAAAGGAATTAATTGTTTTGCACTATTCCAATTTAACTTAACTTGTGGTTCCAGATTAAAACCATTGAATATATCTCCTTGTCTATCAATAAAAATATATTCACTATTAGGTTCATTCTCTAACAACCATTTATTACAATTATCTAGTGCTGTAGTAACTCTCTGTTTATCCTTCTGCATCTTGGCTTTCCATTTATCAGCATCTAGTTTTATACCACAATATTCACAATAAGCTAGAGGTAATACAAACTTATTTTCATATATTATAGCTTTCTCTAGACCCTTCTTAGCAAGCTCAATTCGCTGAAGATTCATTATCTTTTCTAGATATTTTACATCATTAGCACTATAAGCAATTACATCTTCTGTTAATCCTGCATATATAATTTTACCTCTAACAGATTTATCTAATTCTATATCAAGATAATTTTCACCAGCGGCTTTTAAACTTAAAGAATGAATACCAGGAGGATAACCTAACCACATTAGTTTTTCTGCTAAATAACCATCCCAAACATTTTTAAGAACTATATTTTGTCTGAATAGAAACTTCAAATCAAACTTTAAATTCCATCCAACAAATAGTCTGTTAGATTCTAGATATTCTTTATATAGTGTAGGATTAATAGTAGTAGTATCTATTACTACTTGAAAATCATAATTACCTAATTGAATAGACTTTAATTCTTTTGTCCAAGGGTCTAAACCTGTAGTTTCAGTATCTAGACCTACAATAGTTAAGGGGTCAAGGAGTTTCAAAGACTCCTCAACCCCAATAACCTTGTAATTTTTACTCTCAAACAAAGTCCTCTGACCAGTTACTAAATAAATCATGTTTCGACTTCTATTATATAACTACTTTCCCTTAGAGTAAGCTACTAGTTCTTTGAAATCCATAACATAGTCATACCTATCAAGGAAATCCCCTCCTAGTACACCATGTATATCAATATTGAAATCCCTCTTTATTGCATCCATCTGTTGCGATAGTTGCTCTGTAATTATAAAGTCAGAATCATACAAGTGGTCATTATAGCCTAATCTTAGAATACAATGACTCTGACTACTCAACATACCTCCTGCTCCTGTGCTATTAATGCTTGAAGAAATAGGTTCAACTTTACCATTTACAAGAGTTACTGCCTCTGGACTTATATGTGAATAAGAGCTTCCTGTATCTAACAGGAAATGCAACTTAGTCCCATTACATACAAAGCTAATAATAGGAACATTCAGTAAGTCCATAGTCTCCTTGAATGAAATCTTTTTGTATCTATTATGGTCTTCTACCATATTAATAAACACACCAATCAAGAGAACTAGCAGAAATATAATTATCAACTTTAATATCATTTTACACCTGTTTTTCCAAATCCACCTCTATTGTTATTTTCATTAAAGGAGTCTACAAATATAAACTTAGGTTTGCTAAATAGCCACCTTAGTTTTTGCCAAGGGGTAGCAAACTGGGATAACTCTATATGGAATTGACAAATTCTGTCTCCCTTATGTATAGTTTGTTTAACCATAGATGTTACAGGAATTTTCCAAGTATCATTGTCTCCTCTATAACAATTATCAATATAGCCGCCACCCATTTTCTTAATATTTAACTTGACTACTCCACTGCTTCTTTCAACTATTCTTCCTACTAATCCTTTCGGAAGTTGAATAGCCAATCCTAATGAGATTACTTTAGTATCAAACTTTACATCCCTTGTCTTAACTCCATCTTTTTGATGAAGAATACCTGCTTGAGGAGCTTCAAACTTATAGTCTTCTGCAGCTCTAAGGTCAATACAATCCCCAATAGGATTGATAAAAGGAGTGCTCTCTCCCTTTTCATTCTTAGCCTCTGTATAGAGACCTTTTACTATCTCTTTTACTTTAATCTTCATTTTTAAAACCTTTAATTATTGTTCTTTTTTTGACAGTTAATAAATTTACTATATTATTATT
>ERZ1034980.100-NODE-100-length-78355-cov-99.914840_pt1 | contig 78355 bp, 87 predicted proteins | sample MGYA00520622_ERZ1034980 | MGnify/ENA primary metagenome ERZ1034980 (study PRJEB33766, sample SAMN09781791) | gut metagenome | biome: gut microbiome | host: Homo sapiens | place: Madagascar | study: EMG produced TPA metagenomics assembly of the PRJNA485056 data... | reverse complement strand
TTTGCAAAGCTGAAAATTTTTTGCTGAACTGGAACTTACTTCTTCAATTCACCAAAAAATATAAGAATAGCGTGAAGTCACTTCGAAATTCTAGGCATATTTAATTATGTGCATCCTCAAGGCTCTAATTATTGAGTGAATACTCGGTATGGCATGCGATTACTGCTCAAACCAGGCAACAGCGCGAATCGGTGAACCGTCGCAGTTCTCCACCTTTAGCGGAAAGCAGCTGAACCAAAACAAATCCGTTCCGCACAGATTCAGGTTCTTAAGATTCTCAATATTTACAATATCCTTCTCTTCAAAAAGTCGATGATGGCGAATCAATTTTTCATCCGAGATGGGATCCAACCCGATTACGTCAAATCCTATTCCCTTGTAATTTCCGGACAGGATGTATGCCATTACTTCTTCATCTATACACGGGTATTCCCTAAAGTATCCTGCAGTCCCCCATCGACAGTCCCAGCCCAGATTGAACAGCAGAAAATCCGCCTGCTCGGCTTTCTCTCCGGCTCGGCGAATGCAATCCATGGTAATGGCCTGACCTTCTTTCACTTCTCTGCAGTCGATGACCAGCGCCTTCCCGATGAACTGATCCACCGGAAATTCATCCAGCGTGGTTCTCCCCGAAAAAATATGTGCCGGAGGATCCATATGTGTCCCCGTGTGGGTGTACATCTGCAGCAGTGTTTCTTTGAACCCGTCGCTCTCGTACGAGCTGGTTGGACTTAACTTCGGCGGCTCCGTCCCGGGGTATACCGGCATGTTTTCACGAATCGTATGCGTTAAGTCGATTACTTTCATTATCTGTCCCTCCGCGTTTTTCTTTTTCGGGCATCTTACAGGCACATCTTGAAAATATTTATAACGTCATTTTTATCCAGCGGCACAAAAGCATTCCCCAAATTGCCCAACCGAACTGCCTTCGCTGCCATCACTTCGAAATTGCTGTCATCGATTTCGATTTCCGACAGGCGGCTCTTCAGACCTAAGGTCCGGAACAGGAATTCTTCCACAAGGGCAATGCTCTTTTTGGCAACTTCCATTGGCTCGAGGGATGCATCCAGACCGAATACACTGCAACCGAATTGGTAGTATTTGGATACAGTGGTTTCATTCAGGCAGTACTCCATCCACTTCGGTGTCAGAATCGCCAGTCCCAAGCCATGGGTGATATCGTAAATGGCTGACAGCTCGTGTTCCATCGGGTGACAGCTCCAAGACTGACGTTTTCCGCCCTCCACAAAACCATTAATCGCCCAGGACGAAACCCACATCAGATTCGCTCTTGCCTCGTAATTATCCGGCTGCGCCATGGCAACGGGAGCGTACTTGATAATCGTCTTCATCAAACCTTCCATCACGGTGTCCAGCATGTAGAGGTCCTTGTTCATGTTAAAATAAACCTCGATTACATGGCTCAGCATGTCCGCCGCGCCGCAAGCCGTCTGGTACGGGCTTACGCTGTAGGTAATTGTCGGATCCAGGAAAGACACCTTCGGCTGCATCAACGGAGATCCCTGACAGATTTTATCCTTTGTCTCTGAATTACTGATTACCCCAACGGAATCCATTTCGGACCCGGTAGCGGCAAGCGTCAGGACGTCGAGAATCGGGAGGCACCGGGTAATCTCTGCTTTTTCTTCCAGAATATCCCATGCATCCCCATCATAGAAAGTGGCTGCGCCGATGAACTTTGTACAATCAATGACGGATCCGCCGCCCACCGCCAGAAGCACCTCGATGCCTTCTTTTTTGCAAAGCTCCGCACCGGCTCTTACGGAAGAAACTTTCGGATTCGGTTCGATGCCGGACAACTCAAAAAGCTCCAATCCCGCTTTTTTTATTTCCGTCACTACCTTGTCGTAGAGTCCGGATTTTTTAATCGAACCGCCTCCATAGGTGAGCAGTACCTTTTTCCCGTACCTACTCAGTTCTTCCCCCAGATGACCCAGCTGATTCTCGCCAAAGTACACCTTTGTCGGAATATCGTAGATAAAACTGTTCATACTGTTTTCCTCCTGTTCTCTTTTCATAAAAGTAATATATCGCTGTAAAGGTATAAATTCAAGTATCAGACAGTATATGAAATCTTTTTAATATGCACTCAATAGTTGCCATAAAGTTGATTGCAGGATATTGACGAATGTAGTAATCTGTTGATACAGACGACGAAGGAGGTTTACGATGAACACGAATCTCGGGAACAGAATTAAGAATCTTAGAAATGAGCGTCACCTCAGCCAAGAATACGTTGCTGAGCAAATCGGTGTGAGCAGACAATCTGTATCGAAGTGGGAAAGCGGCGTATCAAGACCCAGTACCGGTAATCTAATATGTTTGGCAGAACTTTTCGATGTTTCTTTGGATGCGTTTACGCAAGAAACATCAGATAATAGCGGCAACGTGAAGAAACGCAAAGATATTTCTAAAACACTAAAAATCATCGTCTGCACAATATTTGGAATTTGTATCTTGCATTTTATTATTTGGGCAATCTTCTACGGAATGTACTCACTTAAAGGCGATGTTTTTGCCGAAAACATATCTGCGTTCCTAACCGTTTTTTCCGTAATCGGTGCTGCATGCTATGCGTTCCTGCCTACGGCAGGGGTATTGATGTCAGCCGGAATAGTAATAGTAGGAGCGATAGACAAATCAAAGGAAACCGCCCTAACCGGAATTATTCTAATATGTGTAATGCTGTTGCTCCGACTCCTGCCGCTTATGTATATGCACATGCAAATAGTGTATTAAAAAACCGGTTCCAGTGAGGCTACTTCCTTATCTGTTTTATTCGTGAAGTAGTTGATATCACCGGTTTTTACGTCAAGACGCGTAATCATTTTATTCTGTCCGAAAAACGCATAATTGCCCGATACCACAATACTGTTGACAGATGATAGCCAGAAATTCCATTCTTGATTTATTGTGCAATTTCCGCTCCTGTCAATTTGCAACAGGATTGTGATTTCCTCGCGTCTTGTTACTTTAGAACCGCTCGCGATAATAGCATATCCTTCAGAGTTCTGGAAACGACCGATATATCCAATTCCGTCATAGTTCTTATATATCGTCAAAGCTTCCAGATTCTTATCGATTCTTATGATTTTAAGTGTTCCACACCCCCTATGCATAAGACTAGAGATTGCGTATGAATATTCTCCACAGTCAAACATATCGGTGAAATTGCCATCGATATAAAAATCATCTCGACTAAGCCAACTCTCGAATTCGCCATGATTATGATTGTTAAAAGTACCCAACTGTGTTTCAAACTTTTCCGGTGCACCCTCAAAAATATAATTTTCGTTATGACGCCAGAGGATTTCATTTCCTTCAGTTTTTACCTCAAGCGGTTCATAATAGCACTCCACACCGGTAATCATGTTGCCCCCATAAAATGATTCCATTTCGCTAAGACCATGCTCTTCGATATACTTCTTGTTGTATCCAAGACAAGAGATATCGCTCTGTACCAATCGTAATTCCGAAAACGGTCTCCACTTTGATGTATATCTTGTTTTCTTTTTTGGCTCAAAAGCCTTTATAAACAATTCAAAAATTTCATCTATATCGCTCATGTCGTTCTGCTCCTTTCCGCATTTTTAAACATAGAGTAGTTGTCACATAATATCCAAAATTGAGCAATATATCGAAATGTTTAGCAGTTCACCACTCAGAACCTGCACTCGTCATTCGTTCCGGTCAATTCCGCCCACCTTGCGGACAGGAATCGGGCATAGAGAACCGGTTCCAATCCATAGCTCCCGATTGAGCAGGTATTGTTCACTTCCACCAGAATGGTTTCACCATCTTTGGTCACGCCAAAATCCAGTGCATACGCCTTCGGTGCCCCCTCGAAATCCTTCACGCAGGATTCCACGACATCCGCATCGCACGCAACATCCCACCGGCCGCCGTATCTTCGCACATCGATAATCTCTCCATACAGAACGAACACCCGGAATTCAGCGATAATTTCTTTTACCTCGCTGCAGTATACCGCATAGTCCTCATAGTAACTTCCGCATCCGATCAAATCCGCCGGCTCTCGGATAATTCGGCCTTTGAATTTTTTGTTGTGAATCGTTTTCATAAAAACAGGCCACATCTCCGGGTTGAAGTTTACCGTATTCGCCGTACTCTTCCACAGGCGACGTTTGAGGTATTTGCGCAAAACCTCCGGATAATCCATATCCTCAATTTCTCTGTTAAAATCTCTTAAACGAGCAGCAACGGTACCGATGTATCCCACCACCACATCGTCCATTTTGCTTTCTGCCAATTCCTCAAAGGTTTCGAAAAAAACTGTTTCAAAACCCATTTCCCGGAATCCAATGTACGCATTGAAGTGGTCCTGATCCGTTGGGGTTCCGTTTTTTGCTTGTATGAATACTCTCATTTACTTCTTCGTCCTTCTTTGATACTCTCACATTCTTTCGCTTATCATATTGTTTCCTCTTTGCTTAAACTACGATGCAGCAGTCATCTTAGCTATTACGAATTGTTGAAATAACAGGCTTCCCTTTACTGCAAGAACAATTCCAACTAAAGCAACAGCTATCATTGACACTAATAATGCTATTCTTTTAATAATTCCTCAGCTTCTACACCAAACAACTTAGCCAAAGCCAGCAAATTGGTTGTACTCGGATCAGATTTCCCGCTTTCCCACTTTGATACAGCCTGACGACTTACTCCAATTGTTTCCGCAACAAACTCTTGAGTCATCTTACAAGCAACTCTGTGCTGTTTCAGGACTTCTCCAAGGTTCTTCGCATTAGCAGCCTTCTGTTTACGAACAGGTTCTGACTTCGTATATTTTCGCAAAGCCTTAATTATCAGATAAAACGGATAGATTACGATGAGAATAACAATCAGAAACAGAATTGTATTTGAATACTGCATTAGACCAGATCTCATTTTTAGCTCCCCTTTTCTTTTGGTATTCCCATAATAACGATAATTCTATGGTTGCACCATCAACTATCGCGCAACTTTCCGGTTGCGTAGCATTAATGAACACTAAAGTAAATCACGTTTTGTTGATTTCTATATTTCCTTAACTTTAATGTTTCAGGACACAAAAGTCAATCAAACTTGTGTGAATAAAATATGATGATTCAAGTTCATTCCGTTTCCGTTTGAACCCAAAATACGACAATAGCGGTTCTGCATTGCAACAGAACCGCTCGGTCATATTACTTATTTCTTCTTGAGCAATGCTGCTTTTACAACGCCCTTCGGATCTTTCAATAACAGGATAACCAACCAGATGATGAGCCCAAGAGCTGCAACCGACAGACCCAGATAAAAATCGTTCAAGATATCCACAGGAGCAGGGTTAAAGTACTTCGCACCAAGTTCTGCATACTCAAAAATGGCATCCACCAGCCACATCAGAGATGCCCCCCAATACATCCAGCAAAGAGTACCAACTTTCATTTCACTTTGGGGAGCGCCCTTATACCAGACGACCGTAGCAATTATTGCTGCAAAAACCGTTGTCAGTAATGTCATACTCTACATTCCCTCCTTTACGAGCTTGCAATCCCGTATCGCTCTTTTTTCCATAAAAGAAGAAACAGCAAGCATACCGCACCATACAGCTGTAACCAGTACCGCCATCATAACGCCTGCGCTTCCCATTTCTGCCAGCATATCCGCGGTTTCGCCATTTTCAACTGCCGTTAGGAACGGAAAAAACGGTACCACTTCGCCGTGCCACAGGTGTTCAAATGCCAACAACGCAGAACCGCCCCAGAGCAGTTTGTTCAGCCATCCAAGCTTCGTGGAAAACTTAATTCTCGTTGCTTCCTGAACAGAGCCGTCCGGAAGAGTGAGCTTTACCGATTTTTCTTTTTCCTTGGACTGGATTACCTTTGCAGCAACCGTTGTGATAATAGCTTCCGTAGCCGGAACAAGAAAACATGCCATATTATACCTCCTAATTTTCACAGATGTTTCTACGCCAAACAAAAAAAGAAGGCGTACCGCCCCCCTTCAGAGGAGCCGTATACCTTCTTGTGTATACATCATCGTCATCTGTTATTTGCTTTGAATGTTCTATCATGGATGCTTCTGCATCACTACTCAACTTCCTGTATGAGTATATGGTAATTTTACCACTGCATAACAAAAAGCGCAAGAATCTGCGGTTAGAATATTGTTATATTTCCTTAAGAACTTCTTCTATTAGATTTCCGACAGACAGGTGTGAAACCCCGACAATGGTATTATCGCAATGATTCACAGGAATCAGCAACCTTTTTGCTCTGCTTTGCCCAACAGCTACCGCCATCGTTGGAGTCACTTCGCCAAACATTGCATCGGCAATAACAATACCAATCGGTCCAATAATTACGTCGGCGGTCCGGCATCCAACAACAACTGCATTTTCTCCGGTCGCCGCATGATTGGCGCCGGCTTTCAGCATCGCTGTTGTGGCTGTACTGTTTGTTCCGACTGCCGTAATTTCTATATGTGGTTGTTTGCGCTTAATCGCAGCGACTACCTGTTTTCCGATTCCGCCGCCCTGAGCGTCAATTACTAATACTTTCATTCAATATCTCCTCCAGATTATCGATGGCTAGTCATATCCTTCTACCGTCCCTTGTTCCATTTCATTTCCATCATCTCTTGATGGTCGAACGTGGCATAACATTTCTTTCACGCAAGCACCAAATTGTAAAAATAGATTTTGTTTTTTATGCTTTTTCATGAAAATCTTTCAGATTCAATTCACGTTTCAATTCTTCCTCTGACGGAAGATAGGTGAAGTATTTAGATGCAAATATCTGGTTATTATTTTCAGGAAGTGTATATTTTACAATGGAATCTCCTTTATCTGCACAAAGCACTATCCCTATCGGTTGCGTATCTCCTTCATTCATCATTTCACGGGTATAATAATTCACATACATCTGCATTTGTCCTAAATCCTGATGGGTCAGTTTACCCATTTTCAAATCAATGAGAACGAAACATTTTAAAATATAGTTGTAAAAAACCAAATCAATGAAAAAGTCTTGTCCATCCAATGTAAATCTTTTCTGACGTGCTACAAAAGAAAAACCTCTTCCAAGTTCCAAAAGGAAATGTTGAAGATGATCAATCAAGGCCTGTTCCAAATCTCCTTCATACACATGTGTATCAGGCTGAATCTGCAAAAATTCTATAACATAAGGATCTTTCACTATTTTTTCATATTCTGGTTTTGGCTCCGTTTTTTGAATTTCTTTTGCAACCGCTGTCTTATCCTGGCTTGCTAAAATACGCTGATAATACATCGTATTAACCTGTCGTTCCAACTGGCGAACACTCCATGCAGCTTTTGCGCATTCCTCCATATAAAAAGTTCTTGCCTGTTCATCATTTATACGCATCAAGACACGATAATGCGACCAGCTCAATTCGGGACACAGTGTGTCTCGAATTGGAAAAGTACAATAAAACTGTCTCATCTTGCGAAGATTCGATTTATCAAAACCTTTTCCAAACTCTGCTGTCAGTTGTTCAGAAAGATATTCTAACAATCTCTTTCCATATTCTGCACGATCATTTTCTCCACATGCTTTAAAAATCTGTTCTCCAATTTCCCAATAAGTTATTACCATAGCAGAATTTACTGCAGTGCTCAAACGATGCTGTGCAGACACAATAGAATTACGAATGGAATGATAAGTCTGTTCTGCATTTTGCTTTTTTTGCAAATTATAATCCATACTATTTACTCCTCAATTTCTTGGTCAATAAAAGCTGAATTTACCGATTTCAGGCAGGGAGATTTTGTCTCCCCGACATCATATGTTCGTTTAGAAAAGTGGTCCCGGTTGCGTAAGTTTCTCTTTGTATGGAAAACGCTTATCAAATTCGTCAGCTTCTGCTTCATCTACAAAATATCCTGCAGGTGTTTCGTACTCTCCGGTTATGCCATCTTTGCAGCCTGATCAAGAGAATAGTCCAGCAATACCTTGCAATATCCCTTTCTCTTAAGCTGAGGTTGTGTGTGACTGTATCCGCAACCTCCCGGTTACGCTACAATCTCCATTGTGTTGTACTTGATCAAAAAGCACTCTCCTTAAAATTAATACTTATATTTAAGCCTCAATGTTTTCAGAAATTTATCAAAACTAATTTATCACATTTACAATGTGAAGTCCATGCTCAACGGTCATAGCGAAACTTGAACAGTGCAGCGATTAGTTGCTGCTTCACATAGCCGTCAATCTCGGTCATGGAAATTCCCCCTCTCTGAATAATAGTGCGGGGCAAAGCAACGTTCATTTTACTGTTGACTGGCTCAGCCGACTTTGTGCTATTGCCTTGTAGTAAACACAAATAGAAATGATTGCTGTAATCGCTTCCGTGATCCAAAACGCATTCCAGACGCCAACCGCTCCGAAAATCCTGCTGAGTAAAAACGCAGTTGGGATGATAACCACAACATACCGGCAAAGTGAAATCAGTAATGAAGGAGTGCCTTTTCCAAGTCCCTCCAGTGCGCCGGAAGATGTAACGGAAACCGCCGAGACGATAAAACCGTCACCGATGATACGCAGGGCTGTTTCCCCGGTCTGGATTGTCGCTTCTGAGTGGGTAAACAGCCCAATAAGCTGGCCGGGGATTAGCAGACATATCACTGTCCCAATCACCATAATGATACCGCTCATGCACAAGACGATTTTATAGATCTGGCTGACTCTTTTGTTCTCCCCCGCACCGTAGTTATAGCCGATTAATGGGCGCATCCCCTGAACAATGCCATTAGCCGGAAGATAGATGAATGTCTGCAATTTGTAATAGATTCCCAAAATCAGAATATACACTTCGGAATATGCCGCCAAAATAGCATTGAGCGCCGAAATCAAAAGAGATGAGAGCGCAAGATTCAATGTTGCGGGAATGCCGATGGAGTACAGCTTTATTACCATCTTTTTTTTGAGCGAAATGTACTGCCTGCGGATATGCACGCGGATTGGCCGCACAAAATAAACGACCAGATAAATCGCAAGCGTCAAGGCCTGCCCGATGCCGGTTGCCAGTGCGGCGCCTTCGATTCCCATTTCAGGGAATGGACCATAGCCAAAAATCAAAACGGGGTCTAAGACAATGTTTGTTATACACCCACACATCAAGCTGATCATGGTTGTTTTCATGTTTCCTACAGCTTGGAATAGTTTCTCGAATGTAACACCAACAATGATAATCAATGTAAAAGCGAACGCAATAACAGAATAGCGGACGCCAAGTTCAATCACTGTTTTGGATGAAGTAAACATTCCTAAAAAAGCCGGCATCATTGTAATACAGCAGACTGTCATAACAACGCCGTGAATCATGGCAAGCGCAAGTCCCTGCGTGGCAGCTTGGTCTGCTTTTTTGTTATCTCCAGCGCCTAGATAGAAGGCAATCACTGCGTTGATTCCAACGCCAAATCCAATTCCAACAGCATTGATAAAATTTTGAACCGGGTAAACCAGTGATAATGCCGTCATAGCTTCCTCGCTAATCTGCGCGACGAAAAAGCTGTCGATAATGTTGTATAGAGAATTAACCAGCATGGATAAAACCATAGGCAGGGCCATGGATAAAATCAGCGGCAATACCGGTTTTTCTTTCATAAAGGTATCGTTCATCATTTCTCCTCTTTGGAACGTGTTATAAGCTATTTTTGTGGTGATGCCATGCCATTAGTACGAGAGCAATGAGCATAGTGGCGGTTTCCGCAACAGGAAATGCAAGCCAGATTCCGTTCAGTTGGAATAATTTGTCCAGACACCATAAGGCAGGAACAAGGAAAAGCAGTTGTCTGCATAATTGAATCGCCATGCTGGAACCTACTTTTTCTGTCGCCTGAAAGTAGGTGGAAATCATGGTAGAGAGACCGCAAAACAGATAGCTTGCCGCCATAATTCGCATAGCGGATATTCCAAAGGAGCGCATGGCTTCCGACGCTGTAAATAATTCCAAAAGCTGCGCCGGAAAGAAGTTGACGGTCAATGTTCCCAGTATCATCATACCGGAGACCAAAGCGGTTCCGTATCGGAAAGCGGAATGCAGCCTATCTCTGTTTCCCGCACCGTAGTTAAACCGCATAATAGGCAAACAGCCCTGAATCAAGCCGTTTACTGTCATAACGATTAGCTGCTGCACCTTAAAATACGCACCGAAGAATGCAATCGCCGTATCGGAATACGCCACCAGAAACAGATTGACGAATGTCACCATAAACGAACTGAGGGCATTCATAATGAAAGATGGTAAGCCAAGGGCGAATATACGGGCAATCATCCACTTTTGTATATGAAATTCTTTGATCTTTATCCACACTTTTTGCTTTTTCCCCAGCAGCAAGGCAAATGCCAAAATCATGGATAACAAATAGCCCGCAACAGTAGCCACCGCAGCGCCACGGATTCCCATAGCTGGAAAAACACCAATACCAAAAATTAGAAGTGGGTCAAATACAAAATTAACGACCACTCCTGCAATCTGGAACCACATAGGAGCAACCATGTTCCCAGTAGCCTGTATCATCTTCTGGATTGCGATATGCACCATGTTGGGAATTTGCATGAACGAACATACGCTCATATAGGCAAGACTCAAATGATAAATTTCTTCGTTATTGGTGAATGCTCCAAAGTAGGGTTTCATAATCAGTAATGACAGAAGATTGAGCAAAGCACCAATTCCAAAGGCCAGTAGCAATCCATGTGTGACGGTAGTATTTGCCTCATTCTGCTTTCTCTGTCCAAGATACCCTGCAATCAGTACATTCACGCCAACGCCAATCCAGATAGATGTCGCATTCATCAAAGTTGTAATGGGAAACGACAGGGAAACAGCCGTTAAAGCATTTTCACTCAACCGCGCTACAAACGCGCTGTCTATCAGATTATAGGAATATTGCATAAACATGGAAATCAGTGGCGGTATTGACATTTGCCAGATGAGTTTTCCAACTGGCGTAACCGCCATTTTGTTATTGGTCTGCATGCTTTCCCTCTTCTCCACAAATTGTCCGAACAATATAGTTTTGTTTGCGTGCATTGGGCTGACCGGCTTCCTGAGCCGGATAGCCCAATGCAATCGCCCGCCTATATTTGGGGTCTGTAATTGCAATGATGGTTGGAGATTGATGTCCTTCGCCGGTAGGAGCGTAAGTCCCTGCTTCCAGTACAGCGTCCAAAGCCTTGGAAGGGACAGGTTCCGATTTATAAGCCCGTACACTACGGCGCGTCTTGATAAGAGACAAAAAATTTTTCTCCATACAGATATAGTCCTCCATTCTGCTAATACTTCCGAGATACAGGCAACAAAAAAGCCACACAACTATCACAAGATAGCTGTGTGGCAAAAAGATGACAGAATCCGGAAAAGTCCACTAAAATTTTGCGACTATTATTGTAGCGAATTTGAAGGACACTGTCAAGCAGCAATCATTAGAAAGGGAGGTATAACCTCATGATTTATGTCGGCATTGATATTGCCAAACACAACCACACCGATAAGGAAACTCAAATTTTTGCTTATTTTATACTTGACTTTTCATAGCGGGTCTCCGATTTACATATTACGAAACGGACATCTTTTTCCGATGCATTGGTTGTTTTGTTTATAATGACTGCATTGAATATCTGATGAGTCCATTTCGATACCAAAATGTTCTTTTACATACTCAATTGCAGCTAGAATAGACAGATACGAATCCCGTTTACAACATCGCGGTCCACCAATCGATCCGATTGCGTCAAGCGCTTTAGATGTCATTTTGTTTGCAAGTCCCCATGATTCCGTAGACAACGGAGTAGAACCGGAGATAATTGATACAAACATACCGGCACTGATTCCGGCTCCACATGCTCCCCAGAATCCACATGCTCCACCCGGAACAGCTTTTCCTCTATGCATCATTTCAATTAGGGCATCCTTAAGTTCTATATTTCCACCGGCATTTTTATACGCAGTGAGCAACGCTGCCCCAACCATAACATGATGTTCCGGTCCATGCATATGACAAAATGAAGCATTCATCATGGTCCGGATGATTTCAATTGGATTTTGAGACGGTTCCTTCAAGCATCTTTCTCAAGATAAACAAGCGGAGCTTCACATACAATGCATTCTTCATTGCACTTTTCTTCTTTTTTTGAATTCAACATAATTAAGTCTTTCATATTCGATCTATCGGCAAATTCCAAGTTTAGCGCTTCCATACCATTGTAAATTCCTTTTCTCCCGTATTATCATCTACACATTCAGATAGGATACTAAATTCTTCTCGTAGATAAAATTGAATTGCTCGCTCATTTTTTTGATAAACGTTCAATTTTAGAGTAGCCCTGATTTTCTTCACCTGATCCAATAACTGTTTTCCGATTCCCTTTGACTGTGCTACATCTTTTATAAAGATTCCTTCAATATAGTCGTTATTTAATCCAATAAATCCATCTATTTGATTTGCATTGTCAACTTCATGTACATATATTTCTGCAAGTGGCATCATTTCTTTTACCATATCGAAGTTGCTTTTCCAGTAATCTAGAGATATAAAACTATGTGCCTGAATATTCGTATTCAGCCATATTTGCATTACTGCATCTATATCACCATCAACGTATTTCCTAATCATTTCATCGTCGCCACAAATTCCGATTTGTAACTCGGTTAAAAGCATAGCAGCACACGTACTCGACAAAGATCTATTCATCAATCACAGAAAAAGCAAAGGACATTTATATAGAGTAAAGTATATCACAGGAAGCACGTCAAATTACAGTAATCCAGTGGCAAAACATAAAAATAAGGGCTCCGAAGTATCGATGACTCATACATCAATATCTCTGAACTTCATATGCTTATATAAACCGGACTTTCTAAAATCATACATAGTACCCACATTATCAAGAAGATGTTTTACCACCTTATATGTTCCCTCTACATCTTTCCCTGCACATATTACTTGCTATCCCTGATACCTTATTCTTTCTACCAGCGTTTCCTTTTTCAGATTACTGCTTAAAACGCAGGAAAGTACAATCTGCAACAGACCGACCAAAAAAATCATAATAAAAATTGGTACGATTGGAACATGATAGATATTCATTCCAAATATTCCATTATGTTTTGCATAGGAAAAAAGTGCATAGCCGAGCGGCAGACCAATGATCAAAGCTACGCATATGGTACCAACCGTAAACATCATTCCCTGTAACTGCAGACATAAATTTAATTGTTTATTTGTCATACCCACAGCCTGTAATACACCATATTCCTGCTTTTTTGTCGTAATATTCATGATTATGGTGTTTGCCATATTCATAAAACCGATGAGTCCTACAACCGCCATAAACAGATAACAGCCAAGCTTCATCATGCGAGCTGTGAATTCTGCAGATTGTAACTGTGCATGATAGGTATCCATTTTTATATGCGAAGTATTAGAAATCAAAGTATTCAGACTCTGTTCCACAGATGCAACATCTTTTTTATCACAGTCCACCCACAGATAGCCATAGGCTGTTCCCCTCGGGTTCATGGAACGGTATACACCTTCCGGAATGACAAGATAAGTGTCCGCGCTTACAAAGGATCCTGCAATCTTTCCCTGATAGGTATAGGTTCCACTTCCATTCTCAAAGTCAAATGCAATGGATTCACCCGGAGCATATCCATCTTGTTCCATCCACGCCGACCAACCAAAGAAAATATCACCATTCTTTACCGCCTGATCATAGTCCATAGAACCAATATCCCCATCTTGGCGCATAAAATCAAAATCCTTTTTACTCACAATAGCAGCCGGAAATCTTGTTCCGTTCAGATTTACAGAGACAATCTCTCTCGTCATGACATCTGTCACTCCCGGAATGCTTTTGATTTCTTCAATCATTGAATCATTCAATGGATTATCCGTCAGAATCGTATCCAGATTATTCTCCGGATATCTTTCATCGTACTCAGCAGAATAGTCAAGCTGCAGTTCAAATTGTCCATGATTAACGGAAAGACGTGCTTCATGCTCCGTGTCAATATTTCCCACATAATTAGAGATAATCACAAACAATGTGCAGGAAAGCCCCATCGTGAGGATGGTACCAATGGTTCTTTTTGGATTACCCGTTACATTTGCCATTGCCATAGAAAACACGGTGACATTTTTTCTGCCATTTCGTTTTCCTCTTTTGTGTGTTTCTGCATTTTCTAAATACCGTGTTGCTTCGATAGGTGAAATCCGTGAAACAATTTTCATTGGTTTACGCAGTGCCAAAGCAACGGTAAGAAATGATACGAAAATACATAGAAGCATAACAGGCAGGGAAAACAGTGGCACCTGCTGGTTTTGAACACCCATAGAACCAGTTCCGGTTGATACAAGGTTCCCCTGTTCTACCAGCCAGTTAAAACCGCATTTTGCAATCAGAAAGCCAAGAAGCAATCCAACTGGTATTGAAAAAATTGTCAAAAACATGCCCTCTCTGAAGATCAGTTGTTTCATCTGCTTTTTTGTCGCTCCCAGAGCCTTGATTTTTCCATACTCCTGTATCCTGTTGGCAATACCGACCTGAAAAATATTATAAATGACCACAACAGAGAAAAGTACAATTGCAAGAATCAGCATTCCGCATACCGCAATCGTTTCATAACTCGGCTGCAAGACCCATTGCAGATAGAGATCATTGATCATAACGTTTTTTTCTTCGATTCCACAAGATGCTGCAATCTGCTTTATAACCGAATCAATATTATTCATAGATACATTTGCAGAATCATTTAAAGTAAAATAAATATTATACTGTCTGTCATTCTCTGCGACGTGCTCATCATAAAACTCCTGTGACCCGAAAGCAACATAAGATGCCTCGATGGTATACTCATCCCGATCATATAGGATTCCGCTGACAACAAATTCTTCCGGCTTATATTCTGACTGCATCCCTGCACGGTAATCCAGTGTAACCGTATCTCCGATCTTTACATCATCATATCCCATTGCACGAAAAAATGCTCTTCCTGCGGCAATTTCCTGCGTTCCCCCCGGATACTTTCCTTCCTTTAACTCATATTCCTTATTATAGGGAAGCATTTTTCTTGCAGTCTCATCCATGCAGACAAACCCGCCTTTTTCATTGCCTTTTATGATACCTTCGGTGCACATAGTGCCTGTAGCATCTATTTCCGCACGGCGGTTTACTTCTTTTAACTGCGATCCGTCTGCGGAAACAAACAGACCATAATTGCTTCCATATGATCCTGCCGCCTGACTTTTCTGTAAATGAATTACCCCATTTCCCACAGTACTGATGATAACAAGCAGCATCGTGGTCAGACAGATTGCCATCATGATCAGTATACTTCTTGTCCTGTTCCTTTTGTCATTGCTATATGCAATCCTGCTTATTGTCTTCATCTGAAATCCACCACCTGTCCGTCCTCAATCACCAGAATACGGTCAGCGACCTGTGCAATTTCGTCATCATGGGTAATCATTACAATTGTCTGTCCATATTTTTTTGCTGTCATCTTAAGCAGAGCGATTACCTCATCACTGGTCTTAGAATCAAGATTTCCTGTCGGCTCATCTGCAAATATAATTTCCGGACGATTCACCAGTGCTCTTGCAATTGCTACTCTCTGCTGCTGTCCTCCGGATAACTGATTTGGCAGATTATAAATCCGGTTTTCAATCCCCAGAGTTGCAATAATATCATTTACATACGCTTCATCCACTTTTCTTCCATCCAGCCCCAGTGGCAGTACAATATTTTCCCAGACATTAACAGATGAAACCAGATTAAATGCCTGAAAAACAAATCCGATTTTTCTTCTGCGGAAAACAGCAAGGGCATCTTCCTTCATCCTGTATAAATCTTTCCCTGCTAAAGTAACACTGCCTTTTGTCGGGGTATCAAGCCCTCCAAGCATATGAAGTAATGTACTTTTACCGGAACCTGACTTTCCAACAATTGCGACAAATTCTCCCTGCTCAATCTGAATGTCCACCTGATTGACCGCTTTGACCTGATTCTCACCTGCGCCATAAAACTTACAAAGCTGCTTGGTTTCTAATATCACACTCATGTGTTGCCTCCTTTTCATCCTACATCCAAATTGTATCAGGACAATCTTTCATTTCACTTTCAAAAAACGAGCAGAAATCTTACAGAATTGTAAGATTTCTGCTCACTTAAAATTTAACCAACATATGGTAATTGAATCACAAACGTGCTTCCTTTTTTCTTTTTGCCGGAGGTTACCGTAATCGTACCTGCGTGTTTTTCGATAATTTCTCTCGATAGAAAAAGTCCGATTCCTGTACCACTCTTTTCCATGACCTCCTTGGAACTTCCTCTGTAAAATCGTTGAAAAATTTTGTGATACTCATTCTGCGGAATACCAATTCCCTGATCCTCAATTTCCATTCTTACAAGATCGTTTCTTTTTTGTAACCGGATAAATATTTTTGAACCACACGGACTGTACTTGACCGCATTATCCAGAACGTTGATCACAGCTTCACCAAGCCACCTTTTATCCTGCATAATCGTGCATGTTTCCAGCTCTTTTTCATAGTCAAAAACGAATTCAATTTCTTTCTCATCCGCTTTAGGATAAGTGCGGTTCACAGCAGATATGACAGTATCCATAAGCGGAAGTTTTTTCTTATTCATCTGAATCAGTCCAGTTTCCATCTTGGATATTTCAAGAAGCGACTGCAATAATGTCTCCAGTCCATCCAGAGCACTCCGACAACGGATACGAAACTCCTCCTGTTCTGTGGCACTTAAGTCATTCTGCATCAGCACACTAAAACATGTATCCAAAGCTGCAACCGGTGTCTTTAACTGGTGAGAAATATCAGAAACCATTTCTTTCGTGCTCTCTTTTTCTGCCCGTGCTTCTTCCTTTATCAACTGAATATGATGTCCGATTGCTTCAAGCTGGTCATTCAATTTTTCCAGTTCTGCATGATTTTCCGTTTTCAGTAAATCATCAAATTTATTTTCACGGAATCTGATCAGAATTTCTTCCAACTGGTCTAAAATTTTCTGATGACACGCATCTTCTTTTTTCTTCCAATAAAGTAAAAAAGTCAAAAGAAGCACGCATATCACAGTGCTTACAGCACCGGTCACCATAACCTGATGCCGGAATTGCGAATAAAATGCATTCCCTTTATTCCCCCAGTATCCATATTGCTCCAATAATCGCCTTCCCTGTTCGTTAGTTTCAATATCCTTATCCTTAAGCAATTCCGAAACAGCATCCAGCCCGGAAAATTCTTCCTTTGCAGCAATCTCTGTCATAAGATTCATTTTATATTTATAATCTTCATAAAACACATACGTGGTAAAGCAATTTAATATTGCAAACACTAATATGACCGGCAATACCAAAGACAAGGCTGATGTGAGTTTCCTGTGATATCTCTTTGTCACTGCCTTACTTCCTGATTCCATATATACCCAAGACCTCTGATATTCTTTATATAGACCGGTGCAGCCGGATTGTCTTCAATTTTCTCACGGAGTCTTCTGATATTGACAGCGATTGTATTTTCATCCACAAAATCCCCTTCCAGATCAAACACATTTTCCAATATTTGTGTTTTTGAAAGAATCTGTTTCGGATTCTGAAGAAAAAAAGTCAGCATTTTCAACTCCGTTTTTGTCAGACTGATTTCACGACTCTTTATCAGGACTTTCATTTCTCCTGCGATAAATACGATATCTCCCGAAATCATCTTTCCGGCTTCCGTTTTCTCCTGTCTGCGGCGGAAATGTGCTTCTATTTTCAAAAGAAGTACCGAAAGACTAAACGGCTTTGTAATATAATCATCTGCCCCTGCTTCATATCCCATGACCTGATCCATCTCCTGATCTAGTGCTGTAAGACAAATAATGTATGTATTATAATTGCATCTCATCCACCTTACAAATTCCAGTCCATTCCCATCCGGAAGATTCACATCACAAATGGTAACATCCACATTATTATCACTTGCAATTCTTTTCGCTTTTTTCACTGATTCTGCTGAAAAAACCTCATATCCGGATTTTTTCAGTGAAAATGTAATTCCACGATTTAAATTTTCATCATCTTCAACCACGAGTATACCTGGCATAGCATCTGCACCTCTCTTTATTAACTATAGTTGATGTTGGTGGCACAAAAACCCATAGTAAAGTCATTCCCTCGTATTCAATCTCTTCTATAGACAGATACAAGGTGGGTGACATTTTATCTGGGTTGTTAAGCTGATTAGAGAATCCATATCTGATAAAATAGTATCTTTATTATGATATAGCTTTCTTAATTGTATTTTATAATTTTCTATTTCCTGATCTAATGCACTAGTATCTACTTCCATATTTATTTTGTTGCGGATTAAATCCGAAAATTTAGGATTACTAACCAGTTTACTAATCACCTCTGCAACAGAAGCATCCAGCATTTCTTCATGCACCTGTTTTTTGTAATCACACTTATGACCTCTAGTCATATTTCTGTATTTGCAGACAGGACATTTCAAAACTCCTGATAATAGATGAATCTTTTCTCTCTTGTCACGATTGACCTTTTCATACTTTTTAGCCTGTGCCGCCACCTTGACCTGCGCCTGCTCCCATACTTCTTCTGATACAAGAGCTTCGTGCAGACCATCTACTAACAGGTAATCGTCTTTCTTAACCTGCCTATACTCATTTCTTGTACCATGAATCTTTTCTGTCCGTCTTCTTCCATAAGAGATTTTACCACTATAAACCGGATTCTGTATAATCCTTCTGATAAGAGCAGCATCAAATAACGGATTTTTACCATTCTGTCTGGCTATCTTATGGATTCCATGATTTTCAAGATACTTTGCCATTCCATTTGCCTTCCCTGGCTTTCTGCATCCTGCCTTCCATGGTCTGAACACGAACGTTCTCACGTTCAATCTCTGCCACTGCTGACAGAACAGATATCATAAGCTTCCCGGCAATTTCATACTCATTATAATCACAAAAGGCTTTCATTTTTGTTTTCTGTGCATCTAGAGAATATCCGTCTATCTGCATAGTTGTAGAAACGCGGGTGTAAAGATACATTTTTATCTTTTCTTTAGACATTCTTACCACCTCATAATATCATTTTTTCGGTCAGAGTATGACCGCTAATTATATTTTTTTATCTGGCAATGAAAGTAATCTGTCTATTACCGGATGAATGATTGCTGTCTCTGTAATCTGATTGATGGCACAAAGTTTCTTCCCTGCATCCTTACTGGATGCTCCACAATGATAAACCAGCTCTGTCTTTTCCCCATAATCAAGTATAATTAACCTGTCGTGACAATCCGGATTAGGCTTAATCCGAATCGTTGGATATTCATTTTGAAAATCCTTCACTAAAGAGTTCGTAAGAAATCCTCTCCCACCATTTCCATTCTCTGTGAATAAAACAACTTCCACGCCATCTGCTTTCTGTGAAAGGTGTTGTAATGATTTTGCATTCATATAATCATCCACAACATAGATTGATTTATTTGCCTGTTGGTAGATTTCTATGTATGCAATGTCAGCTTCTAACTTCTGGCCTTTATAAATAACAAAATCCTTTTTATCCTTATCAGTAATAAAGTTATCTGCTAAAATGGTTACATCTTTTTGAATGAACTCTACCTTTTTCTCCATTCGATCCTGTCTCTCAGTTATCGTTCCAACCTTCGCTGTTAAAAGTTCCATTTCATTTCTAGTAACAAACTGTTGATTTTGACTAATATAGTGACGCATCTCCCTAAAAGTACGCATTATAAATATACTCTGCTGTTCTGCCAATTCTCCACGAAGAACTGTCGCAAGCATATAAATTCCTTGTTCTGTAAATGCGTATGGTAATTTTCTACGCCCTCCTTCTTGCCCTTCAAAATAATTTATATTCCGTGAAGTCACAAATTGTGATTTCACCAATTCCACTTCTTCTTTAGTTAGTTGAAACATAAAATCTTCTGGAAATCTTGTCAAATTACGTTTTACCTGTTGATTTAAATTTTTAACTTGATAACCATAAATTTCTGCCAAATCCTGATCCAACATTACTTGCTGTCCACGAAGTATGTACACCTTACTCCGAATAGCATCTGTAGTAATCAACTCTTTTGTTCCTTCCATTCTTCCTCACAACCAATCGATTACAATTTCTATAAATTGCTGATTCCTATTCTGTTGCTATGAAATCACACATCCCTTGTTATTAGCATTCCTTGTATATTCCATATTCTTGCCCTTCGGACAAGAAGCATCCCTCGCTCAAAGAACTCGGTCAATTGTGACTTCACAGACTATTTCTCCACAATGCTTTCCATCTGCTCCAGTTTCTGCAATGCCTTCATATATGCCATCAATCTTTTATACTGCTCGTCTCCAAGGCTATGAATCTGCTTCAATATCTTAATATCCGACCTGGTAACTTCATAATCCATATCTGCATCTTTATACTCCGGATCAATTCCTTTTCCCGTTAAAAGCTGTTCCGGTGTAATATCCAATGCGTCACATATGGATAACAGACAGTCTGCCTTTGGATTCGTCTTTTTCTTTTTCCAATCACTAATGTTACTTGTTGCAATCCCAGTTCTTCTCGACAGTTCCAACTGACTCATGCTCTTCTGCTCCATTATGTAAAAAATTCTTTCACTGATAATCATGTGTGTTCCTCCGTTATATTTTATATCCGTATTTATCGTTTTTATTTCCGTTTATACGGTCATTCTATCATGCCGCATCATTTCTTTCAATAGAAATGATAATACTTCTGAATTTCTCAATATTTTCTGTTTTATATAATTCCATGTACAACTGTTTTATTCTCTTCATGCGAAGATAATTATCAGGATCCGGTAATTGGTCCAGTTCCATTGCGTCTGCATATTTTGCCACCATTTCTCCAATAAAATTCGCCAAATCACTCCATGCATCTCTTTCTTTTATAACCACTTTATTTTTAATCATAATTGAAATCCTTTCTGCCATTGTTATCCATCATATCCTATCCAAGATACTATTCTTTCGTTCAGATAGGATAAGATAGATATTATTAAAATTAGTATTGTTAATATTAGTCTTATTAGATTTTGATTTTTTCAGTTCCAGACCTGTAGAAATAAAAACTCTGTAATCGTAAAAATCAAAATTTCTGACTGTGATTTTTACGTCTTATGTGCTTTGATTTTTTCTTATGTGGATATCTTTCAAAACACTTTCTTTAAATAGAGCTTGTTAGGTTTTCCAAGTCCCTGTCTCCTACGTTCAAGTGCCCCGAATGTCTCCAGTTCGTCCAATAACTTGCAGGCTTTTTGTGTTCCACAATTCAATATCTCACAAATATTTATTACAGAATAATAGATAAATACTCTTCCGTTTTCGTCCACCCATCCATTTTTTATAGTACAGTAATTAAACGTCGGCTTAATGCACAGATTTTCTATTCCATTTCTTCCAAGCCTCTGTTCTTTTTCTAAATTTCTCATAAATAAAGTCCTTCCTTTCATTTTTTCTCAAATTGGCAAGCAGTGCCCCGGTATATACCCGGCGCATTTTTGCTTGTTGGGGAAAATGCCCCAATCCCCTCGAACTGCGGATAAACCGCAGAGCCACGCTAACTCTTTTTATTAATTCACGTTCTCTTCTTTGAATCTTCCTCATATAGATGAATAACTACTTCAAGTGCCTTTTTTAGAAGCTCTGTTTGCTCATTATTCATCTTTTTTTCTTCAATATCCTCTTCATACAGCTTCCCCGTTTCATTTGCTTTCTTAGCATACTGATTGAGATTATTACTAATCCTTGTATGTAAAGATATTACCCGGTTCAAATCAGGCCATTCCGGGATTATTACATACCCGTTTAACACCATCTTCTGATATACGCACTCATATTTTGAACTCCGGCTTCCTTCATCCGATCATGCAATATTTCCGCTTCCTCCGATTTAAATTTCACATAAATACCTTTTGAATACTCTTTCACTTTGCATTTCCTCCACTCTTTTTACTTTGTTTTTTAGAAATCACTCTATCAGGGCAATTAATGACTTTCTAAAAAATAGGCAACAAAAAAAGCAACCGATGTTACTCGATTGCCATGCTGCCACTTTTACAAGACTATATACGCTCAAAAATTTGTTAGTATTGTACAAACAGTTTTATGAATAATTCTGTCCATTTTCCATCACAAAGTGATAATTGACTTTTTAGAAATAGTTATTCTCAGATTTTCTACAAAATTAGAAAAAGCCCAAACCACAAGGGTTTGAGCTCCATTTGTACATTCGTATTTTCTGCTTTTGGGTATAAAATCTCCGCGGTTAAATATAGAATATTTGTTCGTTTTTGTCAAGTCTTACTTGCACTTTTTCTCTTTCTTCTTCGGCAATTCTTCCCACATGCTCTCAACCAATTCACACAGAAACTGCCGATTATCCACATCATCAACCAGAATCATTTTTTTCGCACCCTCATATGGCGGTTCCATCTCAGCATCCGGCATCATTTTCACCGCCACCGGAACCGGCTTTACCAAAAGTCTGTCATCATATATTCCACCAAAAACCTTTCCACGGTAATAAAGAATGAATTCTCCCATCATTGCCCGACTGCTGATTTCATCCAGTCCTGATAATTGTTCCAAAACAAAATCCAAATATGCCTTTGTTGATGCCATATCTTTTTTCTCCTATTTCCCCATAGTCTTTATTGGATGCCTGACCACAGTCTTCAGTTTCTCCGGTGCCACCCTCCGTGCATCACTCAAATAAATTTCGTGGTGCATTCTCTGATCAGTAATATCCTGTGCATATCCTTGTTCTTCAATAAATCTATGCATCGCATATACTGTAGCAGGCTCATCGTCATACGATCCGATATGCATACACTGTACACATAAGCCCTCCTCATAGGAAAAAAACTCAACCTTAGAAAAATCCTGTTTTTTCTTTGCCGTAGCTTTCCTGACAGCCCAGTCGAAATCTTCCCTGGTAACAAAATCTGGCAAGCGAATAACAGAAATCCACTTGAAATCTTCCTTGCACGCATAATCAATTCCGGACACGCCTTCTTGCCACCAGAATCCTTCTAATGGCGGCACCACATAATCGAAATATCCGTCAATCTGATGGTCTTCCTTTTTACTCATTTTTATCGTAAATGCAATTCCGTACAGAAGTCCAATAGCCTGCTTATATTCTCCATCTTCATCATTTGGATTACCGCTTCCCCTTACCGCTATATAGTTCATTTTCGGAACAGTTACGATAGCCGGTGTGTCTTTCGGCATATAAAATTCTTTATATTCCTTCTTGTAGTCAAAAGCCATATCCTTTACACCCCCTCTAAATCCTTCTCTTCATAAGGCTTATTCCAGGAACCAATCTCTATCAGATATCCTTCCGGATCAGCTATATAGCAGGTTCTCTGTCCCCAAGGTTCATGTTCCGGTTCAAGCACAGATGTCGCACCGTTTTCCACAGCCTTTTTGTATGCCTCATCCACCTCTTCAAAAGTATCAACATATAGTGCCATTTCAAAATGACCATTCAGACCCTTGATATACTCATATCGCCGGTTTGTCATTTTCTCAAAATCATTCCGTCCATACAGTAAAAAAAGTGTTCCGTCTTTCACAAGATAAACATTGGAAGTATTCTCTTCTTCCTTAATTTCAAATCCGAGAACATCCTTGTAAAAACGAATCATCTTTGCCATATCATCAACAAACAACCCAAAACCGTCTAATCTCATTTTCCTAATCCTCCATAGATTTTTATTATTTCCTCTGCATTCCTGCAAATAATGTCCCGCACTTCTTCCGGCTCAAGCACCTCTACTTTTGCTCCAAATGTCATAAGCCATGTCACAAGATTTTCCATATCCGTATAGTCTGCTGAAAAGAGCAGCCTTCCATCGTCTGTTTCTGTAAAGCAGTTCGGTCCAAATTCTTCAACCAGCCGCCACTTCATATTCGGTGTGAAAAGAGCTTTTACCTTTATCCCACCCGGAAATATCTTCTCATTTGACAAATCCGGCATTGGTACATCTCTGCACAGAAATCCACAGTCTGTTTCAACAACACAATCCATACGGTTCAGTTTGAACAGCCTGTAATCTTTACGTTCTAAACACCATCCCCATACATACCAGCTCGACCACTGAAAAACCAGATAATATGGTTCTACCCTTCGGTTGCTCTCTCCAGATGGAGCATAATACATGAACTGTATGATATGCCTGTTTTCTATTGCATTTTGGATTACCTCAATTTTCGGAGCAAGAGAGCCTTTATGCCATGAAGACAAATCAATCAGCATAGAGTCTCTTCCACTAATAAACTCTGATGATCCAGTCTGGATTTTCTCCATCAGCTGACCGTAGTATCGCTTTCCACTCACACTGTCAAGGCCTCTCAGCCCCGCAAGAATCATCTGCATATCTTTGGATGTCAGAATTGTCCTATCTATACAATATCCGTCCATAATGCTAATACCGCCACCGGTCCCCTGTGCCGTCCTTATTGGAATACCTGCTTTGCAAAGGTCTTCAATATCCCTGTTTATTGTCCTGCGGGATACCTCAAATTTTTCTGCCAGTTCAGGAGCCGTTGTCTTTTCTTCCTGCAGTAAGATCGACAATATCCCAATAAGCCTATCTATCTTCATAGTTCCCACACTCCATACATATCATATCTAAAACAACACGACAACTATATGTCATGTTTATTATATCCATGAAAAAATGTGGGATAGTTTCAAATAACTATCCCACAAAAATTCGTGAAGAGCCAAAATTTTTCTGTAAACAAAAAGCCTACAAACATAAAGTTTTATTCCCAATGTCTGAAGACTCAATAGCATTAGTTAAATTTTCTCTTTCTTATAAGCCGGATCATCCTACGATCCACTTGGAATCATCTGGAAATATCTCAGTGCCTCTACGATTGCATTCTCCTTCTCCTTCGGACACTTAGGCTGTTTTGCGTCATCTGACTTAGGTTTATTATAATTCTCACGCTCTATGATTCCATACTTAGCCTTAACCTGTGCAATATAGAGATTAGAAACTTTCATCCCTCATTATGCTCCGCCACGTAGGACTTAATCTCCTCATATGTCGCCTTACTTTCTGCCGAAGTAACATCAAGCTCATCCAATTCCACCTCAACATAATCATCCGGCTTCCCTGACGCTCGCCGTCGCAGGAGACAGCATGTCGCAGTAGGCCGCCGTCCCGAGACCATCGATTCCGGCTTCGCTTCCGCTCGCCGTCATCGGGTCTCTCTGGCAACGTATAGCTCTATCGATTCAAGCTTCGCTAACGCTCGCTTTCATCGGAGCTATATCTTTCGCAGGAGACAGCATGTCTCCACATGGCTCGATTGCTCCAGATTGATGTCAAAAATCCGCCGGACTGAGCCGTTCGTTCTCGGAAATATATCAACGGTATTTTTGACTTCAAAATAGCCATTTTTTCGACCGCGCTCGTTCTTGGAAACAGGTCGATATGGTTGTCCCTACTTATAATATGGAACCGGCAAATCCTCCAATCGCCTCAATCCTACGCTCTGAGGAAACAAGTCCGAAATCCCATCGCCTCGACCTTAGAGATTTTATACATCAGGTTTTTCTCCAAATTCGAATCTTGCATTTCCTGCAGCAATAGCAGCAACCGCAACTTCCTCTTCCGTCTTATCAGGAACAACCCATAAGCCCTTTACGAATCTGGAATAGTACTCATCCTCTATAAGCTCCTTCGGAGCTTGAATGCGATAATTGTCAGGATACTTTTCAGACGGCCACTCCCAGACATATTCCAGTATTCCAAAGAACTCTCCGATGCGTATAGCGCATAAATTCGGCGACCCGATAAGGACTGAGTACTTTATATTCTCATTATCAAGTCTACGACAGAATTCTTCGCACTTTTTTATTTCGTCCAAGCTCAACGGTTTGCCTTTGATCTCGAACCACCTATTCAAGCTGGGAATATAAAAGTCCGGAAGATATCTGGTTCCATCCATTTCGAATCCTTCGATTTCATATTCATAAGTTAGACCGACTGCATTGAAAAAGACTGCCCAGCGAGCTTCAAGTCGACTGCGAAATCGATGTCCGTCATATTCCGTTTCAATTGCTTTAATATCACTACTCACGGACGAATAAGCCTCCTTCTTCAAATGCAACATAATTACCATCATTCATGTCTTATAAGAACTCTCTTCGTGTCCTTGTATTTTTCACGTAATGACGGAATATTTATATCAGTACTTAATACTTCACGTACGACGCCCCATAGACCATCTTTTTCATCTGGAAAGCTATCCATATACTGGTTGAATGGAAGCTCCATCACGAACTTTGCCTGATCCTCGATGCCTCTGCCCGGAACACCATAATCCAGTATAGGAGGCAACCCGGTTTTGATATCTTTTCCAAAAATAATGGCTCCTGATGCCGGTGCTCCTCCAAGCAAGGTCATGCTTATCGCAAGATCAATCATTTTATCATCAAGGCTAATCCATGAGTGATCAAAGTACAATCCTTGCCCAAGCACCTCGCCTATACATAGATCAGGTTTGTATCCGATCTCAGACAAGCAAACATATAACGCAGCGCACGAAGCGTGGCAGGCACCCCACCATTGTTTTCTCTCCATGTACCTGTACATGTTTACCAAAACATCCTCGACATCTTCTTTATAGCCGTTCTCTTTAACTGCATATCTTATTTGCTCCGGAACACTCATTGTGTCCTTTCTTAAACAGCAATTCTTATATTTCTTTCCGCTTCCACATGGACACGGATCATTTCTTCCTATTTTCATCATGCGCCCCTTCTTTATTGTTTTATAAACGGCACAATCACATCGTAGAACCTCTTCGTCCAATCAGCGTGGAAGTTAGCCATCTGGAGCCAATCGGTCTCATTCTCGATGCTGACATTATTCAGCTGAATGAATACCTTGGACGATTTGATGTCGTCGCCACGATTCCACTGGAGCGTCGTGCCCAGCGCTGATTCAATTTCTGCTTTATGTGTGTATAGGCTATCGAAGGCAGCCTTGTTTTCTTGCTTATTTCCTCTGCCAAATACGACCTCTGCCCGCGCTGCATCAAAGTTTGCTACGCAGCAAAGATAGAAGCCACCTATACCAAAGAAGCCATTGATCCAGTTATCTCTTGACGGATTAACATTGGAGAAGGAGCCGTCCTCACCGTGCGCCTTCTGGATAATAGGAAGCGCGTATGTCCAGTATTTTCTCCGGAGCTCGTAACGGCTACCCGGTTCATCCTCATTGACTTCGTTTTCATCACGCAGATAAAATACCAAATCTGCCGGATCTTCATCGTACAATTTGAAGAGACGACTCAGAACAGATAGCTTGCTCTGAGTGCTGGTGTTTGTCCATACATAGATGCCATCGCCGATCTCAAGCGACTTCGTGAACGCATCCTGATTTGTATTGAAGTGGAGGGCGATGTTCTCCTCCTCCGACATGGCCAGCTTAGTGATAATGGCCTTATCCTCGGCATACAGAATCTGAATAACCTTCTGGAACATCTCAACCCAGCTCGTTACCGGCTGCTCAGTGTTTTTAAAGGTGAACTTCGCAATCAGTCGTCCGGTCAGTTCGCCCTCATCCTCAAGCGTATAAGTATCAAGCCGCTTTTCTTCCGGTTTGTATTCTGTGACAGGTGCTGCCCAGATTGACAGAGCCCGACCCATGAGATATTCGCTGCGCTCCTCCAGCTCCGCCAGCGTCCACTTGTCCTTCTTGGCAATCCAAGTATTCATGCGGATACCACTGTCATCGAAACCGTTCTGCATGGTTTTCTTTTCAGTGAAAGAGCTATTGCTGTATTTCGAGTTGTAGGCCGTCAGCGTAAGATTTGCCATGCGATGCAACCACAGCTCATGTATCTGCTCATAGTCATCGCCCAGCTCCTTCTGCCACACCGGTGTCAGATGCTGAGGCATAATGTGCTCAATCGAATAGGTGCCGTCGTCACAGTGACGGTATACATCCTTATCCTCCGAAGTGCCGAAGTTCTCGAAGCGCTCAAGAATGTAAATCTTATTCTTGCTGTTCATCAGATAAACTGGACGTTCCTCAAATGCCGCCTTAAACTCCACATCGTCCGGGAAGCGGGCACGCTCTTTCTTGGAAAGAAGTGCATACTTGAGCTTCTCGACATAGTTGTCCTCGGTACCGTCGTATCGTATGATCTCTCGGTGCAGCATGAGGAAGATTTTATTCAGAGCATTTGTCGGCAGGTCACACATCGTCCTGCGGAACAAGTAATTCTCTGTCGTCAGGAAAATCTCAGTGACCTGTGCCAACGTCAGTTTGTTTTCGTTATATAGGCGCAGCACTTCGAGAAAATACGGCCTTGTTACCGTAGTCTCCAGACGGTTCAGTCGGTCAATACAAGCGTCAAGGGCGGCACTGCCGGAGTTACCATCAAGGAGAATCTGGTACCGCTTTGCATAGGCCAGCATCTCGGCAAGGAGTGGTTCCGTTTCGATTTTTCCAAGCTCCACAAAGTCCTTAAAATTGATGTAGATCTTCTTCTGCTGCGGGATGGTCTGCTGCTTCACACTCAGGTAATCTCGGATAAAGGCACTTACATCATACTTCGTGCAGACCTCGATCTTATTCCAGTATTTCTCGTAATAATCCTCCTGCTCCTTAGAAGGCAAACCCATCAATATGAAGTTTCTGATCTTATCACCTTCACTGAGGTCAAGACCGGTCGAGTTCAGGCTCTCAAAAATGAGCTGCGGATTGTCGTCCATATCCAACCGGATGTTTATAATTTCCAGACAGCAGATCGCATCATAAAGCTGATCGATGGTGATTTCCTGTTTCTGAATGCGGTCATAGAAATAATCGTAGTTTACAGTCAGATTGGATTCACGGATATGCTCTGTCGGATCAGAGAACAGCTTCCCAAAAGCAGTCTGGTCATTCTTTACCGGTTTGAGCTTGATACGGGTATCCTCCGGCTTCCACTTGTCCACGAGGTATTCCTCGAAAATTCGCTGTTTCAGATTAGCGGTCTCCGGCACAATGACACCCTTATCAATCAGGTTATACATTGCAAGGAACAACAGCGAAACTGTCGTAAGACGCTGCTGGCCATCGATGATCAGGAACTCCTCATTATGCCCATCCGGATTATAGACGGAAACAAGACTTCCGAAAAAGTGACTCTTCCGGTGTCCCTTGATGATCTTTACGAGGTCATCATACAGCTGCTTGCAGTTCTCGGTCTTCCAGTCATAATTTCTCTGGTACACCGGGATGACAAACCGCTTGTCAGAGCCCTCCATATATTTAACGAATTTGCATTCCGAACCCTTCATATGTTGTTAGTCCTCCTTCTTAGCTCCGTATGGCGCTGGATCTTCAGCCACCATTGAAACCGGAGGCTCATAATCAAATGAATACACTTTTTCTGCATCGGACTTAGGTGTTGTTGGCTTCTGATATGTTGCATTGAAAATCAAATCCAGTAACCAGTCCCTGAAGGACTGATTCCGGCGACTCCGGGTATCACCCTGATAAGCAGTATATAGTTCCATTCCACTGGACATATTACGGAGGATTGCCTCCCATGTAGCGCGTTCACTCTCATCGCGAGCATTCTGAATATCCGAGAACTGCATTGCATTCTGATAACGCTCGTCCTTCTTGACCTCTTCGGCGATTTCCTGAATTTGCTTCTTGATTTTGTCTTCATCTGTCCAGTCGCAGTTTCCCCACACATCATGGAACGATTCGAGGATATGAGTAAGCGTATCCAATTCAGGTACTGGAATGCCTATATCCGTCTGAACCGGCACAGGCTTCACCTCTGCATCCTCATTGGCCAGCGAGATTGACATGGTCTGCTGGGCAACAACTCGATAGCTATCAAGATCGACGCTTTCGATGATTTTCTTATAATCGTCATTCTCGTCTCCCACTTTCGGGAGTTTTGGCACGAGAAGTGTCAGGAAAATAGACAGTTTCTCCCAGTCCGGAGAACCATACGGTAATATGGACGACAGGAAATTATAAGTACGCACAAATCCCTTTGCACTCTTCTTGAACTCTACCTTGTCGTCATATTCTAAAGCCTTAAACAGCTCGACACACCTATCGATGATCGGATCAAGCTGTTCCCGATCTGCATTATTCAAGTAGAGCTCAACAAACGTGTTCACATCGTCATCGGAATAGACCTGCATGGGCTCCATGTTGTCAATCAGATCATTTAGTTTGTTTGCATCTGTCTCGCCGGAAAGAACCGTGGTCTTATAGTATCGCTCAAAGGATTTCTGAATATCAGCAGGATTGTTGATGAAGTCCAAAACAAAGGTATCTGTCTTGTACGGTGCACAACGATTCAAGCGTGAGAGCGTCTGTACTGCCTTAATGTCAAACAGTTTCTTATCCACATACATCGTCTGTAAAAGAGGCTCATCATATCCGGTCTGGAATTTGTCCGCTACGACCAGAATACGATATGGATCTTTACGGAATTCCTTCTCAATCTTGGCACTTGGAAATCCATTGATCTTTGCCTCGGTATATGTTTCACCATTATAGCGAGCTTCACCTGAGAAAGCGATCATCGGCTTGTACTGGCTTTTGCGCTCTTCCAGCTCTTTCTTGATAGCAAAGTAGTATTCAATCGCTCTTTGAATTTGATGGGTGACTACCATTGCACGAGCCTTGCCCTTAATCTTCATCCGGACATTATTATAAAAATGTTCAACAATGATACCGGCCTTTTCCTCTATAGCATGAGGATCGCTTTCCACATAAGAACGCAGGATTTTATTTGCTCTCTTCTTATCGAAGAGCGGATCATCATTGACGGTCTTAATCAGGTGGTAGTAACTCTGATAAGGCGTATAGTATTTCAGGACATCAAGGATAAACTTCTCCTCGATTGCCTGCTTCATCGTATACACATCGTGTGGCTTAGCCCTTTTCGTTCCGTCCTCATTTAAGATCGGATTGCCGTTTTCATCAGTTATGATTTCACCAAACATTTCAAGGGTCTTATTTTTCGGTGTGGCCGTGAACGCAAAATAGCTTGCGTTCTGAGCCATTTTCTTGCCCTCGATGATTGTGTTGATCTTGTCTTCAAAATCGTCATCATCGGTATAAACATTGCCTGAAATAACAATGTTCATCTTTGCAGCGAGACTACCGTTCTGGCTCGAATGCGCTTCGTCGATAATGATCGCGAAGGTGCGATTCTTATATGCTGTAGAAATATCGTTCAAGATGAACTGGAACTTGTGCACTATGGTAATGATGATCTTCTTACCCTCATCCAAAAGGGTATGCAAATCGGACGCAGACTTTGCCCAGCCTACTGTAGAGGAAACCTGCGTGAATTGCTTTATCGTATTCTTGATCTGCTTATCGAGGTTGATACGGTCGGTAACCACAATAACAGTATCAAAGATATTCTTACCGCCGTTTTGAAGCGTGACAAGCTGATGGGCGAGCCAAGCTATTGAATTCGACTTGCCACTGCCCGCGCTATGTTGAATAAGGTAACGCTGCCCGGCACCTTCCTTCTTGGCGCGGTCGAGAAGCATCGTTACAGCCTTCAGCTGATGGTACCTTGGGAATATCTGTTTATACGAAGTCTTCCCTGTATCCTCGTCCTTATCCGCAACAATCTGGACATAGTTTTCCAGAATCTTAGAGAACTCACTCTTCGTCAGTATGTCTTTCCAAAGGTAATCCGTCTTGATCCCATTCGGATTTGGAGGATTACCTGCGCCATCCTCGAAACCTTTGTTGAATGGCATGAAATATGAGTCGTCCTTCTTCAGTTCGGTACACATCATGATTTCGTTATCATCAACAGCGAAATGCACAATGCAACGCTTAAAGCTGAACAGCTTCTCCGCAGGGTCTCTGTCCGTTTTATACTGCTTGACCGCATCAGCAGTATTCTGCAGCGTGAACTGGTTCTTCAGCTCCATCGTGATAATCGGAAGGCCATTCAGGAAAATGCAGAGATCAAGCGCAAGGCGGCCATATTCCTTGGAATACTGCAGCTGACGAGTCACGCTAAAAATGTTCTGTTCATATAGCTCCTGTGCCCGCTGGTTTCCCTTGCTCGGCAGTACCTGATAGAATTCCAGTGTCTTATTCTTATATTTAAAACCTTTTCTGAGTATCTCAATAACACCTTGGTCAGAAAGCTTCCGACTGAGCCTCTCCAGAAACTTTTTCTTTTCTGCCGGTGTATCAAGTATACGCAGCTCCGCTAAATCTCGTGGCTGTGTGCTTTGCAAATAGCGAAACAAACGCTCTTCATCAATCGCATACTCCTGATTGTAGTCAGCATTTGTCCCTTGCTCATAACCGTTTTCGTTAACAAGCCAGTTAACGATGAGAGTCTCGAAGCCATTCTCCTTAGTGTTACTTGGCATTATTCATCGACCTCCTCGTCTACAGTTTCAACTTCTTCTGAATCCTCATCGGAAGTTTCATCCTCAACATCTTCATACGCAGGTATATAAACATCTCTGACATCTATTTTCCCTGTAACTGCATCGTAAATGGTTCTTGTCTTCAGTTCTTGAATCAAAGCAATTTCTTTCTTGACTTTCTCAATTGCATCATCGATCCTCTTGCAAATATTATCTAAATAGTCTGCAATTGCTATCTGTTCCTCCATCGGGACAACCGGCAGATCAATTTTTGCAAAGTTCGCATATCTAAGTGCTTGCCCATCTCTAACAAGATCAGAAGTTCCTCTCAACGCCTTAATGTATTCAGGAGACTTCAAAAACCACTTGAAAAACCTATCGTATACATATTCGTGATTGGGGATCAGCATCACATAGGCAGAGCTGATTTTTCCGCTATAATTACTGTATTCAATACCGCCTTGAAAGCTTCTCATGCTTATGACAAAGTCGCCCTTTTCGACATGCTTAAGAATGTCTTCTCCAGTAAATACTACAGTTACGCGGCGGCCTTCTTGCTCCATGAACCACTGCTGAGGAACAACCCCGTATTTTTGAGAAGCAGTTAATTGTTCATCCTCTGGCTTCGCTTTATCTTTTCTCAAGAAAAACAATCTTTTGCTCGGAAGCATGTTCCAGTTTTCCGGAATTTCATTAAGCCATGAAGTACCACTCTTTTTCAGAGGATATCCTTTTACCCCTCTTGTAACAGCAGTGTTAATTGCAACGACTCTGAGTTCCTTAAGCCTCTTGATTTCCTGATTTTTTGCATGAATAACTCGATTCATTTCAGAAGTCTTCCAATCAAGAAATCTGACTATCTGGTCTTGTTCATCAATTGGAGGAAAAACAACCTGATAATTGACAAGATCAGCAGCCGAAAGTGTTTGACGCACACCCGCCCCAAGGCCATTAAAGATATTTCTCTTGTACCAATCAAAATACTGGTAATAGAAATATCGCAAATTCAGGCTGACTCTCGGTTTAAGTCGAATGTATGCTGAACTCATTATCCCTTTTTCCCAGACTATTCCTACCCGGCTGGTTGAAATATTCTCCAAGTCTATGAGTTTGAACACAAGCTCATCTTTATCAAAAAGCTGATAGGTAGCATAATCGGCTGGTGCAAGACCAATAGGATGATCTACATCGTTACGAACAACACCCTTAAGCGTCAGCGAAAGAACATTTTTTTCTTTCCCATCCTTGTTGATAACTTTAGGATTATCAAAATAGCGTTTTGCTTTATCACAATCCCAGTGCGCTGGCATTTCTGCATTCCATCGAATACCAGTTGAAATATAGTTCTGATATGTTCTCATCTCTCAAAATCCTCCATTATTCCGGCAAGGACTCCGTCCGATTCTTTCTCCAGAGTTCTTAAATCCTCGATAATGTCTTCTACAGGCCTCAAGTCAACCGGCTTGTAAAAATACTTCGTGAAGCTGAGCTCATATCCAATTGATGCTGACTTCTCATCAATCCATGCATCAGGTACATACGGTTTGATTTCTTTCTCCAAAAATCCCTCAATACCGCCTTCATAGAGCATCGGTATCTGCTCGCTATCCTTTAGATTCTTATCAGGCTCAATGTTACCTTTTGAATCAATAACCGGCTCAGCGTCCTCAGAAACATAAGTTAAGTAATCTCTCAGCAGCTTCTTTCGCTTTGCCGTCAGCTTAACACCCGCATCCTTTGAAACTTTTTCAATCTCATTAATAAAAGAATTGAAGCTATTTACGCTTTCTGTTTTCTGAATATTCAAATAGTTTCTCACAACTGTTATAAGGTCATTATCCTTTCCTTCCGTCAACAGCTGTTCGATCTTTTCTTCCGTCAAGTCAACTTTTAATCGCAGAGGCCTCTGAACATCAACAGCGTAATACCCAAATTCCTCATTTGGGAAAACCATACTGTATTTAGGATCAGCATCCCTATATGCAAGATAGAGATCTACAATTGTGCGACGAATACTTGGAGTTATTTCGCTGTTCTTTTCACCAATATTCTTTTTGAGGAGCGACTTCATAGATGTTGCATCAATAAGCTGTATTGTCCCCCTACGCTTTTCATCCTTCTTATTTGTGAGAATCCACAAGAAGGTTCCAATATCCGTGTTGTAAAACATCTTTTCCGGTAACGCGACAATCGCTTCAAGTAGGTCATTTTCAATAATGTATCTACGCAGATTGCTCGCACCGCTTCCTGCATTTCCATTAAAAAGAGACGAACTATTATGCACCTCTATGATTCTGCTTCCGAGCGAAGTCTTCTGCTTCATCTTGCTAATGTTGTTTGCAAGGAACAGCATCTGAGGATCACCAATATCAGGCAGCAAGGTATACTCCGGGTTACCATCATAGTCAATAATAAAACGCGGATCGGTAATCTCGTCTTTCTTAATATCTCCCCACGCCTTAAGTTCTGCCTTCCACGAGGTACCGAAGGGTGGATTTGAAAGCATGAAGTCAAACTCATCCTTCGGGAAGCCATCGTTAGAGATGGTGGAGCCGAAAAAGATATTATTGACCTGCGTGCCCTCGCCCTTAAGCAGCATATCCGCACAGGCGATGGCATATGTTTCATCAAAGTTCTCCTGACCGAAAAGATTGATGGAGACCTTCTTGCCACGACGCTCAGCGAGATTCTGAATACAGGACTCGCCGACAGTGAGCATGCCTCCCGTGCCACACGCTCCGTCATAAATTCTATATGTGGTGCTCTGAATCTTATCCTGAATCGGGATAAAGGCAAGGTCGGCCATGAGCTCGATAATGTCACGCGGCGTAAAGTGGCGTCCGGCGTCTGTCACATTTGTCTGCTCATTGAACATACGGATAACCTCTTCAAACAGGGTACCCATTGTATGATTATCAAGTGCCTCCAATTTTTCAGAGCCGTCCTCATTTAGAACAGGCTTATTGCTGAGGTTGATGCTCGGATCGACAAATTTCTCGATAAGCAATCCAAGCCTATCCTGCTCGGAAAGGCGCGGAATCTGATCCCGGAAATGAAACTTATTAATGATCTCCTGTACATTTTTGGAAAATCCATCGAGGTAGTCGATGAAGTCCTTCCGGAGCTGCTGTTGATTCGTTCTGGACTTCAAGTCACGCAGCGTGAAGTCAGACTTGTTCACAAAGGCCTGTCCAGCTATTCCGCAGAGCGCAGGATCAATATCGACAGTGACTCCGTCCTTCTCGAATTTCTTCTTTGCCGCTACCACTTCATCGTGCTTCAGCTCCAAGACCGCATCAAAACGGCGGATGACCAGCATCGGAAGAATGACCTTCCTGTAGTCGCCCACATCATATACATCTACAAGGCAATCGTTAGCGATTCCCCAGATAAAGGATTTCAATGCGTTATACGTTGACTGATTCATATTTAAAAAACTCCTTGTCTGTTTATTGTCTTTGCCATTCATTTATTCCACATCCTTCGAATCATCGGGCACCATTTCCATGATGTCTCCGACATCACAGTTCAGGGCAGCACAAATCTTCGACAGGATTTCAGTACTGACGTTTTCATCCTTGCCAAGTTTCGCAAGTGTTGTTGTGCTGATCCCGCTGGCAGCTCTTAAGTCCTTTTTCTTCATATTTTTATCAATTAGTAATTTCCATAATTTCTTATAGCTGACTGCCATGTATTCTCCTCCTAACCATTAGAGTCCTATCGGCAAAAGACGCCTTATAAATTATAACACATCAGGCGAGAGATTTCAACCTGATTTCAGATTAAAAATTTGCATTTGCGCATTAAATATCTCGTGTACCGCAATAAAAATACTTCCACTTCTTAGACGGTCGAACGCGGAAGGTCTGGGAAATAGCCCATGTTCACTGTACTACTGTAGATTTCCTCGCCTGCTTTTTGCTAAGGGCATGTGCCACCGTTTAAAGAAAATTTACATTTGAGCCCTTGACTTCGTTGAAGCAACTGTGTATACTTAGTGTAGTATTTAAGCGAACACGCTTACATGCTACGAAAGGAGGATCGTCATGGAAAACAAATTCGGAGAATTTGTAAAAGCCAAAAGGCAGGAGAAAGAAATCAGCCTGCGAAAGCTTGCCGAGGAGCTGGGCATTGTCCCTGCTTACATGAGCGATATTGAAAAAGGAAGGAGGTATCCGCCAGACAAAGACAAAATCTATAAAATCGCTGAGGTGCTGGGTCTCAACGAAGATGACACAAATACGCTATTCGACTACGCTGCCCTCTCAAGAGATAACGGCGTATCTCCTGATCTATCTGACTATGTGATGGGTGTCGGCAATCTCCGCACTGCTCTTCGTAAAGCACGTGACATCAATGCCGGTGAGGATGATTGGCAGAAAATTATTGACATGCTGGAAAATCAGGAAAAAAACGGAGGCAACACGTAATTTGCGGTACTATGACTACAGCAAAACCCAGCTCGAAAATGAGGCGGACAGCCTGAACGAGTCTTTTGACAAAGAACGCCTTATCCGGCCTAAGAAAATTGATGTATATGACGTGGTGGATTTTATCCACTGCACGCCAGACTGGTTTTACTTGTCACCGGATCAGTCGATTCTTGGAATGACAGCCTACAACAACGGCTACTACTATGCTTGGATTCCCATCAATGAAGCCGACGAGACTCCGCCAGACAACATCGTATTCAATGGGATGTTTCCCAAAAAGACTCCTGTCGAGAAGGGAACTATCATCATTGATCGGAGTATCAACGAGGGCGACAATCGCGGAATCGAGAACTTCAGCTGCATTCATGAATGCTTCCATCAGAAGCTTCATACACGCTGCTTTATGAATCGGTCAGCAAATTACCAGCACTTCTGCCAGAAGAAAGCCTTCCGCGCAGAGACCGGAGACAGGTCAAACATGTCCGCTATCGAGGTCATTGAATACCAAGCCAATTACTGCGCTGCTGCATTCCTGATGCCACGGGAGGCAGCCACAGCTGAATTTTTTAAGACAATGGGCTTACGTTCATCACCGCCTGCACCACTTCCGAAAACCTACGATGTCGATCAGGCAATTTCTGAACTGGCCGAGAAATTCAGTGTCAACTACACACCCATGAAATACCGGCTTCAGGAATTAAAACTGGTATCCAGAGAGGAACTATCTCTCGACGAATATTTTTGTTAGCACGGGAATGTGCTCTCACAGGTGCATTCCCATATTTTTTACCATAGGTGTAGTAAATCAGCGAACACGCTTATATACTACAAGAAAGGAGGAAGGCATGAACAAGCCGCTCAAATGTCCCGTTTGTGGAAAGAGAGCCTGCGATGTATCAGATATTCCGAAGGAAAAGCTGTACATCGAGCTCAAGTGTCCTAACTGCAATCACATCGTAAAAATCCTTTGCGATGAGTCAGCAGTAAAGGAATCCTCCCACAACCGTATTGCTGCTTACGCAATGCAGGCAGGAATGTAACAACTGAATCGAAAACTTAATACGCAAAGCATACCGAGCAACGGAGTCGAGATGAACTACCAAATGGCCGGATGACTTTGAAACACAATGTTTCAGAGTTATCCGGCCATTTGTGTTTCTTATGACTTCGGCTTTGCGTTCTCTCGGCTCCTTTCGCTCAGAAAGGAACCGAAAATGAAAAATTCTAAGAAAAACAATGACAACAAGCGTTACTTTCCACTTCGTGACCCGGAGAATCCCTTCAAGGTCACACTCACCCCTATCGCCGAGGAGCAGTATCGTTCCCTCTATCCAGATATCTGGGCAACACAAAAACGCGAGCAATATCATGGACGTTGCATGTGCACCAAACGCTATCTCTGGAAATGCGACGGGCAGTGCGACCTGTGCGAATACCACGCTCCCGATACCACTTCTCTCGACGAGCCGCTTCCGGACGGCAACGGCACTCTTGGAGATTACATTCCGGACAGCAGACCTTCTATAGAAGATATTATTGCTGACCGCGATTTGCTCAAACACCTCATTGCCCGGTTCCGCGAACTTGATCCGGATGCAGACCGCATTATCCAGATGCGCCTCGACAATCCTAAGATTTCAGATCGTAAGATCGCGGAAGCCCTCGGTCGCCCGCAGCGTACCTTTGCTGACCAAATGAAGCGCTACTACACCGAGCTTCATAAGATCGAAAACAAGTAATCATCACACCCTTTCCGGCCATTGTCCCACCTTGGGATGATGGTCGGAATTTTTTTATAAAATCCTCCGCTCAAATCGGCAGTTCATCTCCAGTGGAAGGTGAAGGCAAGAGAACACAGCCTTCAGAAAGCGAGGTGAACATGATGTACCGCAGTTACGCAGACACAGGCGGCAACGTGAACGAGGAGATCAAGCTCCTGAATTCTATCAGCCACGTATCCGCCAGACTGGCAAGGAACCTCTCACTCCTTGCCGCAAGCCAATCCGAGGAAGGAGGAAAAGAAAATGTCAAAGATGGCAGAAATGGCACAGACCATCGAAGAGCTCCGCACCGCTGCTGCTTCTATTAATGCCGCAGCCGACTGGCTCTACCAGCAGTTTTCCGGTGATGACGATGAAGCGAAAGTCACTGAGGCTCCCGCCAAGAAGAAACCAAAGCTTGAACTCAAGCTGGAGGACGTAAGAGCCGTCCTTGCTGAAAAGTCCCGCGCCGGTCATACCGCAGAGGTACGCGCCCTGCTTAAAAAGTACGGTGCTGCAAAGCTCTCGGAGATCAACCCGGCAAACTACGAAGCCCTGATGAAGGACGCGGAGGTGATCGGCAATGGCAGCTAAAGCACACGCAATCCTGTCCGCGTCCAGCTCCGACAGGTGGCTGCACTGCCCGCCGTCGGCAAGGCTCTGCGAAACCTATGAGGACAAAGGATCAGACTACGCTGCAGAAGGCACCGACGCTCATGCGCTTGGCGAGCACAAATTGAAAACGGTGCTGGGACTTCCTTCAGAAGACCCAACCGACAACCTCAAGTGGTATTCCGAGGAGATGGAGGATGCTACCTCCGGCTATGCCGAATATGTGCTGGAGCAGATCGAAGCCGCCAAGGAAATCTGCGCTGATCCGGTAGTCCTTATCGAACAGCGTGTAGATTTCTCCCGCTGGGTAGAACAGGGCTTCGGAACCGCCGATTGCGTCATCATTGCGGACGGTACGCTCCGGGTGATCGACTACAAGCACGGCTTAGGCGTCTTAGTCTCCGCAGAGAAGAATCCGCAGATGCAGTGTTATGCCCTCGGCGCTTTGGAGCTTTTCGATGACATTTACGACATCGATCAGGTTTCCATGACCATTTACCAACCGAGACGCCAAAACGTCAGCACCTACGAAATCAGCAAGGACGACCTGTATCACTGGGCGGATGAAGTCTTAAAGCCCACCGCAGATCTGGCCTTTGCTGGTGACGGGAATTTCCTCTGCGGTGAATGGTGCGGCTTCTGCAAGGCTAAGAACGAGTGCCGCGCCAGAGCCGAGGCAAATCTGAAGCTCGCGCAGCATGATTTCAAGCTCCCGCCACTGCTTACAGATACTGAGATCGAGGTCATTCTCGGCAAGGTAGATGAACTGGTTAGCTGGGCTTCCGATATTAAGGAATACGCTCTGCAGCAGGCTCTCTCCGGTAAGGAATGGACAGGTTTCAAGATCGTCGAAGGACGCAGCAACCGCAGATACAGCAATGAGGCCGCCGTCATTGACGCGGTCGAGAAAGCAGGCTTTGACCCGTATGAGAAAAAGCTGCTCGGCGTCACCGCCATGCAGAAGCTCCTCGGTAAGTCCCGCTTTGATGAACTCCTGACGGCTTACATCGAAAAGCCACAGGGCAAACCCACACTTGTGCCGGATAGTGACAAGCGCCCGGCCATGAATACAGCAAAAAATGATTTTATGGAGGAAAACGACAATGAATAAGAATGTAAAAATCAGCAATCCCATGAAGGTTATCACCGGTGCCAGCACCCGCTGGAGCTACGCGAACGTCTGGGAGCCGAAATCCATCAACGGCGGCACTCCCAAGTACAGCGTGAGTCTCATCATCCCGAAGTCCGACACCAAGACCATCGCCAAGATTCAGGCTGCTATCGAGGCTGCCTACAAGGAGGGCGAGGCTAAGCTCAAGGGCAACGGCAAGTCCGTACCGGCGCTCTCTGTTTTGAAGACTCCTCTGCGTGACGGCGATGCAGAGCGTCCGGACGACGAGGCCTACAAGAACGCCTACTTCGTCAACGCCAATGCAACCTCTGCACCCGGCATCGTGGACGCAGACCTTAATCCGATTCTCACCCGCTCCGAAGTGTACAGCGGCGTGTACGGCAGAGCCAGCATCACGTTTTATGCTTTCAACTCTTCCGGCAACAAGGGAATCGCCTGCGGACTCAACAACCTGCAGAAGATCCGTGACGGTGAGCCTCTCGGCGGCAAGGCAAGCGCTGAGTCCGATTTTGCTACTGATGACGATGAAGATTTTCTCAACTAAGGAAAGGAGCGCAAAACAATGGAAAGCACAGTTATGATTTCATCCCTTCTCTGCAACATCCTGATCGGATGCTTCTGCATCGTAGTTCTGTCTTGGGCAGTGGTCGCCATCCAGACGGTGATCAATGACTTCAAGCGTGAGAAGCGCGAGGAGAAAAAGGCCGCGCAGGACGACGAATACCATATCAAGCGTATGGAATCCCTGAAATAATCCAGTAACGGCAGGCGGCTTAGGAGTGATCTTAAGCCGCTTGTTTGAATTGAGGTGAAAATCTATGCAAACACTCAGTATTGATATCGAAACCTACAGCGACGTGAACCTATCCAAATGTGGCGTATATAAATATGCCGAGTCACCGGATTTTGAGATACTGCTGTTCGGCTACAGCGCCGACGGCTCCGAGGTGACGGTCATTGACCTTGCACAGGGAGAACGCCTGCCGCAGGAAATTATAGATGCTCTGACTGATGATACTGTCATCAAATGGGCTTTCAATGCAAATTTTGAACGGGTGTGCTTATCCCGATATCTCCGTGATCTTGGAGTAAGCCTTGATCCCTTCCATGATAACCACCCTCTCTCGACCGAATGTGCACGCTTCTTAAATCCCGAAAGCTGGCGCTGCTCTATGGTCTGGGCGGCAACAATGGGACTGCCGCTTTCTCTGGAAGGCGTCGGTGCCGTCCTCGGTCTTGAAAAACAGAAACTCACGGAGGGAAAAGACCTGATCAAATACTTCTCCGTGCCCTGTGCTCCGACGAAAACAAACGGCGGTCGCACAAGGAACCACCCTTTCCATGCACCGGACAAGTGGGAGGCCTTCAAAAAATATAATATCAGAGATGTAGAGACCGAGATTGGCATTAAGGATCGTCTTGCTAAATTCCCTGTGCCGGAGGCGGTCTGGGATGAATACCACATCGATCAGGAAATCAACGACCGTGGTGTCCGACTCGATATGGATCTGGTAAAAGAAGCCATCGAAATGGACTCCCGCTCCCGGTCAGAACTGACTGCTGCCATGAAAGATATGACAGCACTTGATAATCCAAACTCCGTCCAGCAAATGAAACAGTGGCTCTCCGACAACGGGCTCGAAACCGACAGCCTTGGAAAGAAAGTCGTGGCAGAGCTTATCAAAACCGCTCCGCCAGAACTTCAGACCGTTCTGGAACTCCGACAGCAGCTTGCCAAATCCTCCGTCAAGAAATATCAGACGATGGAGCGCGCGGTCTGTGACGACGGCAGGGCTCGCGGCATGTTCGCCTTTTACGGAGCCAATCGTACCGGGCGCTGGGCAGGCAGGCTTATACAATTACAAAATCTCCCGCAAAATCATCTCCCGGAACTGGCCGACGCACGCGCTCTTGTCAAATCCGGCGACTTCGATGCTGTGAAGCTCTTATATGAAGACGTCCCGGACACCCTCTCTCAGCTGATCCGGACAGCATTTATCCCGAATGATGGTACGCAGTTTTATGTTTCCGACTTCAGCGCCATCGAAGCAAGAGTCATCGCGTGGTATGCCGGTGAGACGTGGCGTCAAAAAGTCTTTGAAACCGGAGGTGACATCTACTGCGCCAGCGCCAGTCAGATGTTCCATGTTCCGGTCGTGAAGCATGGCATTAATGGCCACTTGCGTCAAAAAGGCAAAATCGCGGAACTTGCGCTCGGCTACGGCGGCTCGGTCGGTGCCTTAAAGGCAATGGGCGCTATTGAGATGGGACTTTCCGAAGATGAGCTTCCTCCGCTGGTGGATGCATGGCGGCAGACAAATCCCAATATCGTGAAATTCTGGTGGGATGTCGACCGAGCTGTTATGGAGGCCGTGAAATATAAACACACAACCAGTAGCTACGGGCTTACTTTCTCCTGCCGCTCCGGGATGCTCTTTATTACGCTGCCCTCCGGACGGAACCTTGCCTATGTGAAGCCAAAGGTCGGTACGAATAAATTCGGAGGCGAGTGTATCACCTATGAGGGCATCTGCAGCACGAAAAAATGGGAACGGCTCGACTCATACGGGCCGAAATTCGTGGAAAATATCGTGCAGGCAACCTCCCGCGACATTCTCTGCTATGCCATGAAGACGCTTCGCTGCTGCTCCATCGTCATGCATATCCACGACGAACTGGTCATCGAAGCAGACCCTCGCATGTCTCTTGACGTTCTCTGTGAACAGATGGGCAGGACTCCGCCGTGGGCAAAAGGCCTGAAGCTCCGCGCAGACGGTTACACCACGCCCTTCTACAAAAAAGATTAAAAATCGTCCGCTCAAATCAGGCATTCATCTCCAGTGGAAATTGGAGGTGGACGCCTTTAAGTCTGCCCGGAAAGGAGGACTTTTGAGTGAGCAACGATTATCGCAACAGCGAAGGCTATCCTGACCCAACTGCAGGTGAAGCACTATCCCGGATTGCTGCAAATGAAAAGCAGTTCCTTCGTGCTTTCCGGCCTATCGTCTACATCTGCTCTCCGTTTTCCGGAGATGTGGAGACAAACGTAGCCAACGCCAGACGCTACAGCCGCTATGCCGTGGACAAGGGATATATCCCTATCGCACCGCATCTGCTATTTCCGCAGTTCCTTGATGATGACAATCCCCAAGAACGTGAGCTTGGTCTTTTCTTCGGGAATGCCCTCATGAGCAAGTGCGCTGAGGTCTGGGTATTCGGCAGCCGCATCTCATCCGGTATGGAAGCAGAAATCAAACGCGCCAAGTGGAAGAACTACCGCTTGCGCTATTTTACAGAAGAATGTCAGGAGGTTTAACGCTATGTATGAAATTAAAGAAAATCGCAGAGAGCTTTTCGATGGCACGGAGATTACTACCTACACCCGCGATGTGGTAAGTGCCAATATCCTGCAGGTCGAAGCCGGGACGACCGGCTACAAAGGTGGCGACACCGGCCACGGCGGACGCACTTATTTCCGCATTTCCGATGAAGCCAGCACAGATATCCATGTCAGGCCTTTTATGGACAGATTCGGCTGCAACGGTTTTGAAGTTACCCTTGGCGGCGACTGCGAACTGGAAACCATGATCCGCGCCCTGAAATTTATCACGAAGGTGCTGGAGGAAGAATCGGAGGAGGTGTACGACTGATGTTTACCCTGTATAGCGCCGATTTTATCGGCAATCCCGGAAACTGCTCCTATCCGCATAAGACCGTTGTCATGGACGCGGACAGCATGAGAGACGCAGTCGGTCACGACTATGTGTGCGCGGAGTACAAAAATCACTACCGCAACAGCGACAACTTTCTCTCCGCTGACTGTCTTCCCGTGGATTGTGATAATGACCATTCAGAAGATCCGAAAGACTGGATCACACTGGCAGACGTGTTGGAGGCATTTCCGGGAGTAAGCCTCGCCATCCATTACAGCCGCTTTAATCAGCGCGAGAAAAACGGCAAACCGGCAAGGCCAAAGTTCCATGTGCTCTTTCCCATCGACCGAGTGACGGATGCCGCCCTCTATAGCGATATGAAGAAGCTGGTCAATTCCATATTTCCGTATTTTGATACGAAGGCTCTGGATGCTGCTCGCTTCTTCTTCGGAACACAGGAGCCGAATGTGGAGCTCTATCCCGGTCGCATGAACCTGACGGAATTTTTGAATGACGACGAGTTCGATTCAGACCTGCCCGGCGGGCATGAAAAAGATGTCGTGATCCCGGAAGGAAGCCGTAACGCTACCATGTCCCGCTTTGCCGGTATTGTCATTAAGAAATACGGCGATACGGAAAAAGCCTACCAAAGTTTTCTGGAAAAGGCCGCGATCTGCGTGCCGCCTCTGGATAACAGCGAGCTTAATACAATCTGGCACAGTGCCCAGCGCTTTTATTCCAAGATCAGCCGCGAGGATGGTTATGTCCCTCCGGAAGTTTATAACGACGAGAACAGCTATAAGCCGGAGGATTTTTCTGATGTAGGACAGGCCGAGGTGCTCTCAAAGTATTTTGCAAGCGAGCTGCGCTATTCACCGGCCACCCTCTTTATCCGATACAGTGACCACTACTGGCAGGAAACAGAGCCCGGCGCACAGGCCGTCGCTCATGAGCTCACCCGCAGGCAGCTCGCAGAAGCCAATCGAAATATGATGGAGGCTCTGCAGAAGCTCAAAAACTGTGGTGCGCAGGAAATACTTGATAACACATCCAAGGCCAAAGCTGAACAGCTGATGAGCGACGAGCAGATGGAGGCCTATCAGGAGTTCCTTGCCGCCAAGGCCTACCAGAGCTTTGCCGTTCGCAGACGCGACTCCAAGAACATTACATCTACCCTCAAAGAGACGCACCCGATGCTGGAAATCTCGCCGAGAGACTTGGACGCAGACTGCTTCCTGCTCTGCACACCGGAGGCGACCTACGACCTTCGCAAAGGTATGGCCGGTGCCCGCGAACATTCTGCTGATGACTTTATTACAAAAATCACGTCCGTGTCACCCGGCAGTAAAGGAGCGCAGCTCTGGCAGGATAATCTGGATCTGATTTTTCAGAAGGATCAGCAGCTTATCGACTATGTACAGATGATCTGCGGCCTTGCTGCTATCGGGAAAGTTTTTGTGGAGGCGCTCATCATCGCATACGGCGATGGACGCAACGGCAAATCCACCTTCTGGAATGCCATCTCCCGCGTGCTGGGACTCTACAGCGGAAATATATCCGCAGATACCTTGACCGTCGGCTGCCGCAGAAACATCAAACCGGAAATGGCTGAGGTCAAAGGTAAACGCCTGCTGATCGCTGCGGAAATGCAGGAAGGCGCAAGGCTCAACGACTCCACCGTCAAGCAGCTCTGCTCTACGGACGATGTGTTTGCGGAGAAAAAGTATAAAGACCCGTTTTCCTTCAAGCCCTGCCATACGCTGGTGCTGTATACGAACCACCTGCCTCGCGTCTCCGCTTCCGATGACGGTATCTGGCGCAGGCTTATCGTGATCCCGTTCAACGCCAAGATCGAGGGCAAGGCCGACATCAAAAATTACGGTGAGTACCTGTATGAGAATGCCGGTGAAAGCATTCTGGCATGGATCATCGAAGGCGCTAAAAAAGTCATCGCGCTGGACTACCAGATTCCGGTACCGGACTGCGTGACGAAGGCCATCGATGAATATCGCAGCCAGAACGACTGGTTTGGACATTTTCTGGACGAGAAGTGCGATGTGGATGAGTCCTTTAAGGAAAGCTCCTCGGCACTTTATCAGGCATACCGCAACTACTCGCTGGACTGCAATGAGTATGTGCGCAGCACGGCAGACTTTTACTTCGCGCTGGAGAAAGCCGGATTCGAGCGACTGACACTGAATCGAAAGCGCTATTTCAAGGGCTTAAAGATTCATGAGGACAGCGGTGCAGAGGAAGATTTTCTGCAGTAATCCGGGACTATGACAAGGTGTATCAAGGTCTTATATAAAAACTCTCTTAGGCCTTAAAAAATAGCTCTAAGAAAAAGTTTGGTAAATACCATTGATACACCTTGCATATCCCCTGAAATTAACGCCTGACGGAGGTTTGCAATGATAGAAAAACAGATAGAAAACAAGTTAACTACGGCGGTGAAAAAGAACGGCGGCATTGCACTTAAGCTGGTGTGTCCCTCTTTCGCAGGAATGCCCGACCGCCTGATATTACTCCCTGACGGCCATATCGGTTTCGCGGAACTGAAGGCACCCAGCAAAAAGCCACGCCCTCTCCAGCTCTCACGCCACAGGCTGCTGCGGGAACTTGGCTACCGGGTATATGTCATTGACGATCCGGAGCAGATTGGAGGGATGATCGATGAACTTCAATCCACATGATTATCAGGACTATGCCATCCGCTATATTGAAAAGCACCCTGTGGCCGCAGTCCTTTTAGATATGGGACTTGGCAAGACGATCATCAGTCTGACGGCAGTATATGACCTGTTGTTTGACAGCTTCGAAGTGCATCGCGTTTTAGTGGTAGCTCCCTTAAGAGTCGCCCGCGATACATGGCCAGCAGAAATCCAGAAATGGGAGCACCTAAGAGGTCTGACCTATGCGGTCGCAGTCGGGACACCGAAGGAGCGTAAAACTGCCCTCATGCAGAGAGCAGACATCACGATCATCAACCGCGAGAACCTGCAGTGGCTCATTGACGAGTCCGGCTTTCCCTTTGACTTCGATATGGTGATTATCGATGAGCTGTCATCCTTCAAAAATCATAAATCCAAGCGCTTTAAGTCTCTGATGAAGGTTAGGCCGAAGCTCCATCGCATTATCGGGCTCACAGGCACTCCTTCTTCAAATGGTCTCATGGATCTGTGGGCAGAGTTTAAAGTGCTGGATATGGGCGAGCGCCTCGGACGCTTTATCACACAGTACCGGACAAATTACTTCATGCCGGACAAGAGAAACGGCGAGATCATCTACTCCTACAAGCCACTGCCCTATGCGGAGGACGCCATCTATCGGAGGATCTCGGATATCACGATTTCCATGAAATCTACCGACCATCTGAAGATGCCGGAGCTGGTTTCAACAGAATATGAAGTGCAGCTTTCTGACTCTGAGCGCAGCCGTTATGAAGATTTGAAACAGGAGCTCATATTGCAGCTCCCTGATGGTGAGGTGACTGCTGCCAATGCTGCATCGCTTACAGGCAAACTCTCACAGCTCGCAAATGGTGCCATATATGCCGATACCGGTGAGGTCATCGAGTTCCACGATAGGAAGCTGGACGCTTTGGAGGATATTATCGAGGCCGCCAATGAAAAATCGCTTCTTGTGGCCTACTGGTTCCGGCATGACCTTAGTCGCATCAAGAACCGCTTCAATGTTCGGGAGATCAAGACCAGCCGCGATATTGCTGACTGGAATGCGGGAAAGATTCCTGTAGCAGTCATCCATCCGGCCTCTGCCGGTCACGGTTTGAACCTTCAGGCCGGAGGCTCCACCCTTGTGTGGTTCGGTCTTACATGGTCGCTGGAATTATATCAACAGACCAACGCCCGTCTCTGGCGGCAAGGTCAAGAATCCGGCACTGTGGTGATCCAGCACATTATTACCAAGGGCACCATCGACGAAAGGATCGTAAAGGCGCTATCCAAGAAAGAGATGACGCAGACCGCACTGATTGACGCGGTCAAGGCTGACCTTGAGGTGGTGTGATGACCGATCCTTATGAAAATCTCGCCAATGCCATCGTGCTGCAGGCAGTGAAGGATTACCGGGACTCCCTGAAGCGCCTGAAAAAGAAGCCCGGCAATCAAGCCGCCATGTCGGATGCAATGGAATGTGAACGGTTCTTCCGCTCCGGCTGGTACAAAGCACTGACGAGTGTGGATGGCGAGTATCTCATACAAAAACTACGAGAGGAGGCGAAGTCCTTATGACAGTAAAAGAATATCTCCATCAGGCCTACCGCCTTGATCAGAGAATCAAGTCCGACACGATGGAAGCACAAAACCTGCGTGAGATGGCGGGTAGCGTGTCGGCTATCCAATATGATAAAGACCGCGTGCAGACTTCCCGAAATACGGAAGCACCCTTTGTCCGAACGCTTGAGAAGCTGTGGACTCTGGAAAAGAAAATCGCCGGTGAGCTGGAAATGCTATCAGACCTTAAGAAACAGATACGGGAGGTCATTGAGGCAGTTCCTGATACCGACGAGCGCATGGTACTCAAGTACCGGTACATCCATAACTATACATGGGAGCAGATCGGAATGGAGCTCTGTGCAGATGCCCGCACCATTCGTCGCTGGCACGGCAAGGCGCTCCTTCATGTAACACTTCCGGATGATCCAATTATCATTTGAAATGCGCCCGAAATGTCCTGCTTTGTCCTAAGATGTCCACCCGCCCTTTATGATAGTATATAATCAGCGAAAAGAATAAAGAAACAGCTGCACGCGCAGCACACAAGCCTTGCGGGAACATCCTGCAGGGCTTTCTTTATGCCCTGAAAGGAGGCACGGCTTATGCCAAGAAAACCACAACGACCGTGCCGCTATCCCGGCTGCCCACACCTAACGGACGGTGTTTATTGTGAGGAGCACGCCAAGGTCATGGAACAGCACTACGAGAAGTTCCAGCGTGGCTACTCTCCCGGCAAACGCTACGGCAGAGCATGGAAACGAATCCGTGACCGCTACGTTCATAAGCACCCGCTTTGTGAGCAGTGCTTAAAGGAAGGACGCTACGTCGCGGTTGAGGAAGTCCACCACATCGTGCCGCTTGCTGAGGGAGGATCGAATGACGAGTCCAACCTTATGAGTCTTTGTCGTTCGTGTCACGAGAAGATTCACCACGAGCGCGGCGACCGGTAGGGCGGTCAAAATCTCTACGACCCTTTTCCCCGGAAAACGGCGCGGGGTCTTTTACGCAAAAATTGCAATTCAAACAGGGTATTAAACCCTGCACCACAGAAATGGAAGTGATCGACATGGCGAAAGACGGAACCTATCGCGGCGGGCGGCGTGTCAAAGCTGGCTCCAAGCCGGACGCCCTCGCCGACAAAATTATGAAAGGCGCACCTGCAAAGCGCATGGAGCTGCCTGACTTCACCGAAGACATGACCGACTTCGATGTTGACGACATCGGTGACGGCGTAGAGCTGGAAGGCATGGATATGCCAAGTCCGGACGATTACCTCTCTGCTCTGCAGAAGGACGGCAAGCCCCTTGGCGCAGATGAAATCTATAAGGAAACATGGCTGTGGCTCAAGGAACGCGGCTGCGAGCGGCTGGTAAACAAGCGCCTGCTCGAAAGCTACTCTGAGGCCTTTGCCCGGTACATTCAGTGCTCCGAAGCTGTCAGCAAATACGGCATGCTCGGAAAACACCCGACGACCGGCGCCGCAATTGCGAGCCCATTCACACAGCTTTTGATGAACTTTCAGAAGCAGGCCAACCTGCTCTGGTATGAAATATACGACATTGTGAAGCAAAACTGCACCGAGCCCTTTGAGGGCAGCCCGCAGGACAGCGTGATGGAGCAGCTGCTTCGAAGCAGGAGGAATATGTAAATGAACACACAGAAATTGGAACAGGTACCTATTGATAAACTGGTGCCCTATGCCCGGAATGCCCGGACGCATAGCAAGGAGCAGATCGCACAGCTCCGCGCTTCTCTCAGGGAGTTCGACTTTGTGAGTCCTGCGGTCATTGATGCAGATTATAACATCCTCGTCGGCCACGGTCGCATTACGGCTGCCCGCGAGGAAGGATATGAAACCGTGCCCTGCGTCTTTGCCGAGAACCTGACGGAAGCACAAAAGCGTGCGTATATCCTTGCGGACAATCAGCTGGCGCTCAACGCAGGCTGGGATGAGGAAATGCTGTCGGTCGAATTATCTGACCTGCAGGATCAGTCCTTTGACCTATCTCTCCTCGGCTTTGACGCCGGTGAGCTGGATAAGCTGCTCGGCACCGGGAATGAAAAGGACATCGCCGATGATGACTTTGACCTCACCGCTGCCCTTGAGAAGGCTTCTTTCGTGGAGCCCGGCGACATCTGGACAGTCGGCAGGCATCGTGTTATGTGTGGCGACGCCACCTCGCCGGAAGATGTGGAAAAGCTCATGAACGGCAAGAAAGCAAACCTCGTCCTGACCGATCCGCCCTACGGCGTATCTTTCAAAGCCTCGGACGGCCTTACGATCCAGAACGACTCTCTCAAGGGCGAAGAATTTTACAAGTTCCTGCTGGCAGCGTTTAAGAACATGGCTGACCACCTCGAAAAAGGCGGAGCCGCTTACTGCTTCCACGCGGATACTGAAGGGCTCACTTTCCGAAAGGCATTCATTGACGCAGGTTTCCATCTCGCCGGTGTGTGTATCTGGGTAAAGAACAGCCTCGTGCTCGGTCGATCCGATTATCAATGGAAGCATGAACCTGTGCTCTATGGTTTTTTGCAAAACGGCAAGCATCCGTGGTATTCCGACCGCAAGCAGACCACCATCTGGAACTACGATAAACCAAAGCTCAATAAGGATCACCCGACCAGCAAGCCGCTGGATCTTCTGGGCTATCCCATCCAGAACTCCTCTCAGGAGAATTCTGTAGTTATTGATACTTTCGGCGGCTCCGGTTCCACACTGATGGCCTGCGAGCAGTTGAACCGCGTCTGCTACATGATGGAGCTCGATCCGAAATACGCCTCTGTCATCCTTCGTCGCTACGTAGAGGATACCGGCGATGAGGAGAATGTGTATGTAATAAGGAACGGAGAAAAGCTCTTCTATTCCGCTCTGGCAAAGGAAGTCGAGACCTCTCCGACGGCGGGTGTATAATACACAATTTCTGCCCGGATTCTTCGGCGATTTTCTACCTGAGAAAATGTCGGAAATCGCTTGATAAATAAGGCTTTCAGAGTGATGTATATACATGCCGAAAGGCACAGCCTAAAACCTTAATTAACAAAGGAGGAACACACTCATGAAAGCAAATTACAACGTAACCGGAAACGACAGAAAAGCATTGGTCGCGGCCATTGAAAAACTCACCGGCGACAAGGCAGTCTACATGCGTATGCCGACTTGTGCTTACGAGATCGGCGACGTCACAGTCGACAAAGAAGGCGGCGTAACCTGCGAGGACGCTGACAAGCTGGAACGCATCATCCACAGCCTGATCTCGGATGGCTTCACACTGGAAGATACCGAGGTGGTTGAAAGCGACGACGAAGCCACCGGCCTTACCGTCAGCCTCCCGCTCGACAAGGTTGCGGTCGGAAACCTCACCAACCTCCTCACAGCCAAGGAAAGCCTCATCAAAAAGGCACTCGGCATTGACGACCTTGGCATCGAGGTCACAGAGGATACGGTCAGCTTCCCTTGGTTTACTGAGATGCCGGAGCCGGAAGAGGTCAAGGCCTACACCCACTTCATTGTAGCCCTTGGCAAAATGAGCCGGGATTTGAAGCGCATCAGCGCCACCGAGAAGGAAGTCGACAACGAGAAGTACGCATTCCGCTGCTTCCTCCTGCGACTTGGCTTCATCGGAAACGAGTATAAAGCAGAGCGCAAGATTCTCCTTAAGAATCTCTCCGGCAACTCCAGTTGGAAGAACGGCGCACCGGAAAAGGAGGTGACAGCATGCGAATGATCACAAAAGAGCAGCTTGAAGCGCTCCGCTCCCGCTACCCGGCAGGCACCCGCGTGGAGCTTCTCCAGATGGACGATGTGCAGGCTCCGCCTATCGGCACCAAGGGAACCGTTACGGGAGTCGACGATACCGGCAGCCTAATGGTGAACTGGGACAACGGCTCCGGCCTGAATGTCATCTACGGCATCGACCGTGTGCGGAAGGTGGTGGACTGATATGGATGAAAAGGTAAAGGAGCAGATTCTTGCCATCCGGGACACCGGCCTTACAAATATGTTCGATGTAAACACGGTGCAGCGGCTGGCCTATGAGAGAGACTTCTACGAGCTGGTTTTATACCTTGAGGATCACCGGAAAGAATACGTGAATTTCATTCTGACCGGCGAGGCATAAACTACACAATTTAGGCCTCAAAACTTCCCGCAGGATTGTCACATATATTTCGATAAATAGCTTGCTATTACAGGCGTTCAGAGTGATATATGTACATACCAAAAGGAAAACAACCACAAGGAGGAACCACCATGAAGTACACAATCGAAGCCATAGAAAACGCGAAACCCGGAATGCGCTGGGAAGATATCGGATGCCATTGGACGCTGGGACAGGCCTACCTTTACAGCAAGGAAGCCGGAAACGACCTGCCGAACTTCGCCGAAGTCATCTGGGATTACGACATCGAAGCGATCCTCGAAGATTGCCGGAAGCTCGGAGTAAAGGAATTCACCATCAGCTCCACCTTCTCAAGCCTCATCGAGACCATTGCAAAGTTTGAGGAGCTCGGCTGCACGCTGGACGGAATTGTAAAGGTCAAGGAGCGCTACACCCACTTCGGAAGCGACGAGCACGCCCTCATCCCAGCCTTCAAGATGACGGTAAAGGAGGCGTAAGAAAATGTGGAGCGAAGGAGTTATCGGCATCCCGGATGCCAAGGACAAGAAAAAATATACCAAATGTCACTACTGGGTAAAGCACTACGACGAGCCAAGCGAGACCTACGGCATCAACGGCGGCAGGATCAGCAAGCTCATGATCAAGATTGACGGCGAGACCGTTTGCAACTACGACAGAGGCTGGGACATTCATCCCACCTGCAAAGAAGCAGAGATGGCGCTTTGCATCCTGCTGGAGAACCACAACTAAGCATTAAACCCTGAATATGAATATTCCGGGAGACTGAGCCAGAAGGCTCTTTCTCTCGTACTGATACCGGATCGCTATGGCGGTCTTTTATTTTGTCCTGAAAGGAGGCGGCCACCGTGCCAATGCGAAAACTGAAAAACTATAAGCCGACCCGCTTCATGGCAGAGACTTCCCACTACAGCAAGCAGATGGCGGACTTCGCAGTGATGTTCATCGAGCAGCTCACCCACACCAAAGGCACGTGGGCAGGAAAACCCTTCGAGCTCATCGATTGGCAGGAACGGATCATCCGCGACCTGTTCGGTGTCCTGAAGCCGAATGGTTACCGTCAGTTCAATACGGCCTACATCGAAATTCCAAAGAAGATGGGAAAGTCAGAGCTGGCTGCCGCTGTCGCCCTGCTCCTTTGCTGCGGTGACGGTGAGGAACGCGCCGAAGTCTACGGCTGCGCTGCCGATAGACAGCAGGCCACCATCGTTTTTGATGTTGCTGCGGATATGGTAAGGATGTGCCCGGCGCTTAATCGGCGCGTCAAAATACTGGCCTCCCAGAAACGGATCATCTATGAGCCTACCAACAGCTTCTATCAGGTGCTCTCCGCTGAGGCCTACAGTAAGCACGGCTTTAATATCCACGGCGTGGTATTTGATGAGCTGCACACCCAGCCAAACCGGAAACTCTTTGATGTAATGACAAAGGGCTCCGGTGATGCCAGAATGCAGCCGCTGTATTTCCTGATTACCACTGCAGGGAATGACACAAACACCATCTGCTATGAAGTCCACCAGAAAGCGCAGGATATCCTCGACGGCAGGAAGGTCGATCCAACCTTTTATCCGGTCATTTACGGCGCGGAACCTGATGAGGACTGGACTGATCCGGAGGTGTGGAAAAAGGCAAATCCCTCTCTCGGTATCACGGTCGGCATTGACAAGGTAGAAGCGGCCTGCGAATCGGCAAAGCAAAACCCCGGTGAAGAGAATTCCTTCAGGCAGCTGCGCCTTAATCAATGGGTAAAGCAGGCTGTACGCTGGATGCCAATGGATAAATGGGACGCCTGCGCCTTTCCGGTCAATGAGGATGACCTCGAAGGACGTGTCTGCTATGGCGGTCTTGACCTGTCCTCCACTACGGATATTACATCTTTTGTGCTGGTATTCCCGCCACGGGATGAAGACGACAAGTATGTGATCCTCCCGTACTTCTGGGTGCCAGAGGATACGCTGGATCTTCGCGTGAGACGCGATCATGTGCCCTACGATACTTGGGAGAAGAAAGGCGTGCTGCAGACTACCGAAGGCAACGTCATCCATTATGGTTATATCGAGAAATTCATCGAACGCCTCGGCGAGCGCTTCAATATTCGCGAGATAGCTTTCGACCGCTGGGGAGCAGTCCAGATGGTTCAGAACTTGGAGAACATGGGCTTTACTGTCGTGCCCTTCGGACAGGGCTTTAAGGATATGAGCCCGCCCACAAAGGAGCTCATGAAGCTGACAATTGAGCAAAAGCTCGCCCACGGCGGCCACCCGGTGCTCCGCTGGAATATGGATAACATCTTCATCCGTACTGACCCAGCCGGAAATATCAAGGCTGACAAGGAAAAATCTACAGAGAAGATCGACGGAGCCATCGCCACCATCATGGCGCTTGACCGTGCGATCCGCTGCGGCAATGACAACGGTGCTTCTGTCTATGACGACAGAGGCATTTTATTTATCTGAAAGGCAGGTGATCAATATGAGCATATTTTCAGGACTGTTTCGTTCAAGAGATAAGCCTACCAATTCAACAACCGGAAGTTCCTACCGCTTCTTCTTCGGCGGCACGACCTCCGGCAAGGCTGTAACGGAGCGCTCCGCCATGCAGATGACGGCGGTCTACTCCTGCGTGAGGATTCTGTCCGAGGCGATTGCAGGACTGCCGATTCACCTCTATCGATACGGCGAAGGCGGCAGCAAGGAAAAAGCGAAAAATCACCCGCTATACTTCCTGCTTCACGATGAGCCAAATCCGGAAATGACATCCTTTGTATTCCGGGAAACATTGATGACGCACCTACTCCTGTGGGGAAACGCCTACGCGCAGATCATTCGAAACGGCAAAGGCGAAGTAGTCGCGCTCTATCCTTTGATGCCAAATCGTATGACGGTCAACCGTGATGAAAACGGAGAGCTTTATTACGAATACCAAACATCACAGGATGAGGCGCACACGATGAATGGCAGCCGTGTAAGACTCCAGCCGTCCGACGTGCTGCACGTTCCCGGTCTTGGCTTTGACGGCCTTGTGGGCTACAGCCCGATTGCAATGGCTAAGAATGCCATCGGTATGGCAATAGCCTGTGAAGAATACGGCGCTAAGTTTTTTGCAAACGGCGCGACTCCCGGCGGCATCTTGGAGCATCCCGGTGTGGTAAAAGATCCGGAGCGTATAAGAGAAAGCTGGAACTCTGCTTTCGGCGGCAGCTCTAATGCAAACAAGGTGGCTGTGCTGGAGGAAGGCATGAAATATACGCCTATCTCCATCTCACCGGAACAGGCGCAGTTTTTGGAGACACGAAAGTTCCAGATTAATGAAATCGCACGTATCTTCCGCATCCCGCCTCACATGATCGGAGACCTTGAGAAATCGAGCTTCTCAAATATCGAGCAACAGTCGCTGGAATTCGTGAAATACACGCTCGACCCGTGGGTATGCCGCTGGGAACAGTCCATGCAGAGAGCCCTGCTCTCTCCGGATGAAAAGAAGGACTACTTCTTCAAATTCAACGTGGACGGGCTTCTCAGAGGTGACTACCAGAGCCGCATGAACGGTTATGCGGTCGGACGTCAGAACGGCTGGATGTCCGCTAACGATATCAGGGAGCTTGAAAACCTCGACCGTATTCCGGAGGAGGAAGGCGGCGACCTGTACCTGATCAATGGCAATATGACCAAGCTCAAGGACGCAGGTATTTTTGCGGCCTCAGCACAGACGCAGGAGGAAGCTGATGAAACGAAAGAAACACAAACCGAACCGGAACCCGAAGACGGGCGCACCCGGTTCAGAAAGAAGGAGGCACTATGACCAGAAAGTTTTGGAACTGGGTGCGAAACGAGGAGCCGGACAGCTTTGGCTCCGACCGAACGCTCTACCTCGACGGGGAAATTTCCGATGAGACGTGGTTCGGCGACGAAGTAACACCCAAGCTATTTAGTGATGAACTGCATGCAGGCGATGGAAACATCACCCTCTGGATCAACTCTCCGGGCGGTGATGTTTTTGCTGCTGCGCAGATCTACAACATGCTGATGGATTACCCACATGATGTAACGGTCAAGATTGATGCTCTTGCTGCTTCGGCGGCATCGGTTATCGCTATGGCCGGAACAAAGGTCTGCATGAGTCCCGTGGCCATGATGATGGTACACAACCCTGCGACCATCGCCATCGGTGATACCGAGGAAATGCAGAAGGCCATCGACATGTTAAACGAAGTCAAGGAATCCATTATGAATGCCTACGAAATCAAGTCCGGGCTCTCCCGTCACAAGATTTCACAGCTCATGGATGCCGAGACATGGATGAACGCCAAGGAGGCCGTGAAGCTCGGCTTTGCTGACGAGATTCTGTTCAGGGATGGAGTGAAATCTGTCCCGGAGGATACGGCTGACGCGGAGATGCTTTTCTCCCGCAAGGCTGTCACTGATTCGCTGCTTTCCCGACTGATTCCTAAGAAGAAGCCGGACGCAAATAAACACATGGTACCAGTAACCGATCTTGAGAAGCGCCTTTCGCTTCTCGCACATTAAAGGAGGATTTTTATTATGACTCAGATTATGGAACTCATGGACAAGAGAGCGAAGGCATGGGAGGCCGCTAAGGCGTTTCTTAATAGCCACTCTCAGAACGGCGGCATGGTTTCCGCGGAGGATGCCGCAACCTACGACAAGATGGAAAAGGAAGTCACCGACCTCACCAAGGATATCGAGCGTCTGCAGCGTCAGGAGCAGATCGACAAGATGATGAGCGCACCGACTTCTACCCCGCTCACCGGAAAGCCCGGTGTAAAGGATGAACCGGAGGATAAGCCCGGCAGAGCTTCTGCAGCCTACAAGAAGGCATTCTGGGACAACATCCGTCATCCCGGCAATCCTGCAATCCGCGATGTACTTGAGGAAGGAACCGATGCAAACGGCGGATACCTTGTTCCGATTGAATTCGAGCACACCCTTGTTCAGGCGCTTAATGAAAACAACATCATGCGTACTATCGGCTGCAAGGTCATTACCACACAGAACGAACGCAAGATCCCTGTGGCAAATGGCCACACGCAGGCGGCGTGGACTGCCGAGAACGGTGCCTACACCGAGAGCAATCCGACCTTCGCTCAGACCAGCATTGACGCTTTCAAGCTGACTGACCTCATCAAGGTGTCCGACGAGCTGCTTTCCGACAGCTTCTTTGATATCGAGGGCTACATCTCTGAGGAATTCGGTCGCGCCTTCGGTGAAGCTGAAGAGGATGCCTTCATCAACGGTGCTGTGCAGACCGGCCAGACGGCTATCGACAGACCTACTGGCCTGTTCATCCCTTCTGCCGCTGGTGGTGCTCCTTCCGGTGTTACCGCAGCTTCCGCTACGGCAATTACCGCCGATGAGCTGATCAGCCTTGTGTACTCTCTCAAGGCTCCTTATCGCAGCAAGGCGAAGTTCCTCATGAACGATGCCACTGTCGCAGCTATCAGAAAGCTCAAGGATCTGAACGGCGTCTATGTATGGCAGCCTGCACTTACTGCCGGAGAGCCCGACAGACTGCTTGGCTATCCGCTCTACACCTCTCCGAAGGTACCTACAATGGCCGCAGGCGCAAGAGCCATCGCATTCGGCGACTTCTCCTGCTACTGGATCGCTGATAGAGCCGGTCGCACGATCAAGCGTCTCAACGAGCTTTACGCTACCAACGGTCAGGTCGGCTTTACCTGCACGGAGCGTGTTGACGGCAAGCTGATCCTTTCCGAAGGCATCAAGATTCTCGACATGAAGGCAACTTCCGGTTCTTAAGACAGGGAGGTGAACGACCGTGGCTTTGATTTCAACTGAAGATGCGAAGGCCTATCTGCGCGTAGATTCGTCGGATGAGGATGCCACGGTCGGTATCCTCTTGGCCTCCGCAATTCGCTTATGTATTGATATTGCAAGACTTACGGATGATCAGTGGGAAGTGATCGACTCCGACGCCGCTTCTTCTGATGAATATACCGAGGCGGAGCTGTCTGCAATCCGTGAAACCATGAAGGTCGCTATCCTCTATACCTGTGCCTATCTCTTTGAGCACAGGGAGGAAGCCGACCACCATGCTCTTACCATGACACTACGCTCACTTCTTTTTGCAATACGGGAAGGAGCGTTTTCATGAATATAGCAGCTATGAGGGTGCGCGTCACTTTCCAGAAAAATACGGTCATCGTCGACAAATACGGAAACCACAAAACCGGCTGGGCGGATTATTTCTCCTGCTGGGCGACTGTCGGCACGAGCTCCGGTTCCGAATCTTCCGGTGTAGTCATCAATCCGGAGGAATCGCTGGACTTCACCTGCCGCTACTGCTCTGAGCTTGCGGGTGTGGAATCGACAAAATACCGGATCATCGCGGAAGGCCGCACCTACAACATCACCTATGTGAATCCGATGGGCTATAAGCATAACAGCCTGAAATTCAACTGCAAGCTGGAGAAGAACGCATGAGTAGAAATGTATCAATAAACGAGATGGGCGACGCCATTATGGAGGAACTCGAAAAATATTCAAAGCTCGCCACAGATGACATGAAGGCCGCTGTGAAAGAAACTGCTGCTTCCGTCCGTAAGGATATTCAGGCAGGCGCTCCGGTTGATACCGGTAAATACAAGAAAAGCTGGTCAGTCAAGAATATGCATGAGGATTCACAGAGCATTGACCTTGTAGTGCATTCGAGGAACCGCTATCAGCTGGCACACCTTCTGGAGCATGGACATGTGAAACGAGGCGGCGGACGTGTTCCGGCACAGCCTCATATCGCCTCAGCCGAGGAGCGCGGAAACGAAAAGCTCGTCAATACCATCAGGCAGAAGCTGGGAGGTGGATCATGACATACGACGATGTAATCACCATGTTAGAGGAAGCCGGTCTGCCGCTTGCCTACGACCATTTTGCCGAAGGCGAGTCACCAGACCCACCCTTCCTCGTTTTTCTATATCCGGGCTCTGACAATATGTTCGCGGATGACACCGTGTTCAAAAAAATTGATGAACTGAACATAGAATTATACACGGACGTAAAAGACCCGGAAACAGAAACCCAGATCGAGGACATCTTAATCGCCCACGACCTACCTTATGAGAAATCTGAGGTATGGATCGAGTCGGAGAAGTTGTACGAGGTCTTATATCAAACACAGATCATAGGAGGTTAAAAACTATGCCTAACACGAGTAACAAGGTCAAGTTCGGCCTTAAAAACTGCCACTACGCCATTGCTACGCTTGCCGCTGACGGCACTGTCACCTTTGGTACGCCCGTAGCAATGCCCGGTGCCGTATCCCTTTCGCTGGATGCTGAGGGAGATAATGATCCATTCTATGCGGACGACTCCGTATATTACATGGTTTCAAACAACAACGGCTATTCCGGCGACTTTGAACTGGCGCTGATCCCGGAGAGCTTTCTTACGGATGTCATGCACGAGACTGAAGATGCAAACGGCGTCATTGTTGAGAACAAGGATGTAGAGCCGGAGCATTTTGCGCTGCTCTTTGAGTTTTCCGGCGACCAGAGAAAGATCCGTCACTGCATGTATTACTGCAGCGCGACCCGTCCTTCCGTCACCGGCAGCACCAAGGAGGACTCTACCGAGGTGCAGACTGAGACGCTCTCCATCACAGCTTCTCCGCTCCCTTCCGGCATTGTGAAGGTCAAAACTGGTACGAACACTACAAGTGCTGTTTACGACGCTTGGTACAGCTCTGTATATGAGCCGAGTGCTTCAGTAAGTAGCGGTGAATAAGGAGGCGCGATATGGCAGTAACAAAAACAATCGAAGTTGACGGCAAAGAGGTGCAGTTCCGCGCCTCAGCCGCCATTCCTCGCCTTTACAGAAATAAGTTCCACAGGGATATTTACAAGGATTTAAACGAGCTGCAGAAAGGCATCGATGAAAACGACGCAGAAAGCTCCAATCTGAACACTTTCAGTCTGGAGCTTTTTGAGAACATCGCATGGCTGATGGCAAAGCATCAGAATCCTGATGTCCCGGATACTCCGGAGGACTGGCTCGACCAGTTCAACACCTTCTCCATTTATGAAATCCTGCCTCAGATCATCGAGCTGTGGGGACTCAATGTGGAACAGCAGGTGGAATCTAAAAAAAACATCATCCGACAGAGCGGGAAATGACAACCCCGCTCTTTTTACTCCGGTGTGTGCAGATCGGGCTTTCCATCTCGGAGCTCGACCTGCTCACTATCGGAACTGTCAATGACATGTATGCAGAAATGAGCAACGACGATTTCAACTATCCTGCGCTCGCGACACAGGAGCAGATGGATCGATTTTAACAGGAAGGAGGTCATCGCATGGCTGACAGAATAAAAGGCATAACCGTGGAAATCGGCGGCGATACGACCGGCCTTTCCAAAGCCCTCTCCGGCGTAAACAAAGAAATCAAATCAACTCAGTCGCAGCTAAAGGACGTCAACAAACTCCTAAAGCTCGACCCGACAAATACCGCGCTGCTCGAACAGAAACAGAAGCTCCTACAACAGGCAGTCTCCGAAACGAAGGAAAAGCTCACACAGCTGAAGTCCGTGCAAGACCAGATGGATGCTGGACTTAAAAACGGTACCGTCACCCAGCAGCAATATGATGCATGGCAGCGTGAGATCATAGAGACCGAAAACGAGCTCAAAAACCTCGAACAGCAGTGTCGGGAAACAGATACTTCTATCACGGCAACACTCCGGGCGACCGGCTCTAAACTGCAGGAGGTCGGCGGGAAAATATCTGATGTCGGCACGAGCCTGTCTACGCATGTAACGGCTCCTATTGTCGCCATCGGCGCTGCCTCCATTGCAGCCTTTAACGAGGTGGACGCTGGCCTTGATATCGTTGCACAGAAAACCGGCGCTACAGGTGATGAGCTGGAAGATATGTGCCAGATCGTAAAAGACCTCGCCACAGAGATACCGACGGACTTCGAAACTGCTGGTGCTGCTGTCGGCGAGGTCAACACGCGTTTCGGCCTGACCGGGCAGGCGCTGGATGACCTCTCGGCAAAATTCATCAAGTTTGCCCAGCTCAATGATACCGATGTTTCGACATCTATCGACAATGTATCCTCCGTCATGAACGCCTTCGGCATGGACGCTTCCGAGGCAGATAATCTTCTGGATGCCTTAAACGCTACCGGTCAGGCCACCGGCATTGATATGGACACGCTGGCAAATGCCCTCTCCTCCAATGCCGCGCAGCTGAAGGAAATGGGACTCACTGCCCAGCAGGCCGCTGGCTTTATGGGCATGGTGGAAATGTCCGGCCTTGATACATCTGCCGCCATGATGGGCTTAAAGACAGCCATGAAGAATGCAACGGCAGACGGCAAAACGCTGGATCAGGCACTTGCGGAATTCTCCACTACCATGCAGGGAAGCGGAAGCGATGCAGAAAAGCTGCAGGCGGCCTATGACCTCTTCGGAAGTAAGGCCGGTGCCTCCATTTATAATGCCGTGCAGACCGGAAAGCTCAACCTGTCGGATTTCTCCGGCTTCCTCGGAGATTTTGAAGGCAGTGTCGAGAATACCTTCAATGAGACACTCGACCCGATTGACCAGTTTCAGATGACCATGAACTCTCTGAAGGAAACCGGTGCGGAGGTCGGCAACTCCCTGATGTCAGTTCTCGCTCCTGTCCTTAAAGAGCTCTCTGACAAGCTGAAATCCCTCGCCGAATGGTGGAACAACCTCGGAGAGCCTATGCAGCAGATGATCGTAAAAATTGCACTCGTGGCTGCTGCAATCGGGCCGGTACTTGTAATCGTCGGCAAAGTTATATCCGCTGTTGGTACGATTATGACAATTATTCCTACTGTTACCACTGCTATGGCCGGAGTAAAGACGGCGATGGCTGCTCTGAATGCTGTCATGGCGGCAAATCCGATAGGCCTGATCATTACGGCCATCGGCCTGCTGGTAGCTGCGTTTATCTACCTGTGGAACAACTGCGAAGGCTTCAGAGAATTCTGGATCAACCTCTGGGAAAAGGTCAAGGAGATCGCCATTACTGTATGGACGGCGATCAAGGACTTCTTCGTCAGTATATGGGAGGCAATAAAGAACACCTTCACCACTGTGGCAAATGCAATCAGCAGTTTTCTTACCACAGCTTGGAATACGATAAAAACTACGGTTGAAACCGTGATGAATGCCATAAAGACGGTTATCTCTACGATCTGGAATGGCATCAAGAGCTTTTTTGAAACCATTTTCAATGCAATCAAAACTGTAGTGACCACCTATTTCAATATCTACAAGACGATCATCGAAACCGTCCTGAACGTGATAAAGACCGTGGTTACTACTGTTTGGAACGCGATAAAAACAGCTGTTGAAACTGTCGTGAATGCCATAAAGACGGTCATCACCACCGCATGGAATGCCATCAAGACTACGACCTTTACGATTTTCAATGCCGTAAAGAGCGTGGTCACTTCCGTTTGGAACGGCATAAAGAGCGCGGTCATGAATGTGGTGAATACCATGAAATCCGGCATCAGCAACGGCTTCAATGCGATCAAGAGCACGGTGTCCAATATCGTAAATGGCATCAAGAGTACCATCTCGAATGTGTTCAATACCATCTGGAGCACGATATCCGGCATCGTAAACAAGCTAAAGAGCGTATTCAATTTCAGCTGGAGCCTGCCGAAGATCAAGCTGCCGCACTTCTCCATCACAGGCAGCTTTTCGCTGAACCCGCCATCCATACCGCACTTTTCTGTGGATTGGTATAAGAAGGCGATGTCCGGCGGCATGATCTTAAAGGATGCGACCATCTTCGGCCAGAGCGGAGGCACACTTCTTGGCGGCGGTGAGGCCGGTGATGAAGCTGTGGTCGGTGTGAGCTCGCTGCGCTCCATGATTCAGGATGCAGTAAGCAGCGCTACCCTCAGCGTTTCAGGCGACCAGCCCCTCATCAATATCGAGGAAATGAGTGTCAGAAGCGACGACGATATCCGGAAGATTTCTCAGCAGCTCAATACTCTTCTGACTGCCGGACGCAGGGCGAAAGGACTGGTGTAACATGGGATTTTCATTTAACGGAACAACCTCCCAGTCTATGGGACTTGCGACAAGAATTACAAACGAATACCGTATGCCGGATCTTAGAAACAACACGATCACCATGCCCGGACGGCACGGTGTATTTGATTTTGGAGAAACGGTATCTGAGCGAAAGATTCTGATTTCCTGCTTCATTCCTCCGGGAAAGACAGACGAGCAGTTTCTTTCAAAAAAGGACGATATTATCGAATGGCTGAATCCGGACAACGGCCTCTGCCAGCTCATTCTGGACAAGGAACCGGGACGAGTGTATGAAGCAAGGCTTACGTCCGGATTCTCCTTTGACCGGACAGTCCGTAATTCCTGCACCTTTGATCTGGAATTTTTCTGCCCAGACCCTTATGGCTATGCCATATCAGACGAGACCTTTGATTTTGCGGAAACCGGAACCTTTACCGCATCTCGCACTCTTGGGAATATCGAGTCCTACCCGGTCTACTCCTTAACGGGTGTAATTCCTTCCGGGACGGACTCGTATATCTCCATAACCACAAACGGCAGCGAGCTTCAGATCATTGGACGGCTTGCCGCCGGAGAAACATTGATTATTGACTCCGATCTGATGACGGCAAAAGTAGTTGATTCTAATGGAGAAACCCTCCGAAACGGTCTCCCGCTTTTGTCGGAGCTGAATTTCCCGGTCTTAAATACGGGAGATAATACCATCGTGATTGCTGTGGTCGGTACGAGTACAACATTTACGGAACTGAACATTCAAGCCAGAAGCCGCTGGAGGTGATATTGCATGGCTCTTAAAAATATATTGAATACCCAAGATGCCTTCACCGGCGAGTTCCCGGCTGCATGGGCTCCCGACGGTCTCTGGCGTTTCAACGAGTCCGAACCGGATGCAGATGATTATCTGGCGGATTCCTCCGGGAAGGATCGCAAGGCATATATTCATAACTGGAGCGGAACAACCGCAGATATGAAAACAGGCAATTTCGGTCGCTATTTTCAGATGAACATCAATAATCCTTCATCGGAGAAAACCTACCTAAAGGTAGAAAACGACGGCAGCATCTTTTCAAGCCTCGGTGAAACCATCGTGGTCGGCGGCTGGATGAAGCCCACGACATATTCAGTCGGCAACACCTATACTCCGATCCTAAATACCCGCTATGGTTCCGGACAGCCGATTTTCTATCTGTCGCTGATCAGAGGAAAACCGAGGATTATGCTGTATAACTCCTCCGGTTCTCTGATCCTCGATACGTCGGTAACGCCATCATTCTCTTTGCTAAACGGCTACTGGTATTTTATCGCCTGTGTGATCAAGCCAAATGCCAAGACAGCGCAGTACATCCTTGGCGATAAAAGCTCCGGCACGGTTTGGCAGTCAAGTGTGCTGACCTTTACCGGAGAGCTGAACCGTAGCTGTGTGGCTGACCTCATCTGGGGAATGCACGCAGACTCCTACTGGTATGCAGGCGGCTTTGATGATTGGTTCCTCGACTGTGATTCTGATCTAACTGCCGATGACCTTGCAGAATATTTTCTGGAATCGCTCTCCGCAAACGGTGCAGATCTGACCGGTGATGTGGACGCTCTGACGACACCGGATGTCGTTACGCTTCGAGCTACAGACTCTGTCTATCCGTCAAGCGGACAGCTCATTACTGCAGCAAGGGGCTGTGGCGTGACTGGTAACGGCAGAGTTTCTGTTAAGGCAAATTACTCTCCGGGAGAGACCTCTATCTCACTTGTGGAAACAGCCACCTCAGATGACCTCTCCACTTGGACAGAGTGGCAGGCTGTCGGTGCAAACGGCGAGCTGGAATCTCCTGCAAAGAAATACATCAAGTACCGCGTCACGCTTTCTACCACAAATACAGCAAGGACTCCTACGCTGACATCTATCAGTCTGTACGATAATCCAAAGCCTCTCTATACCAAACTTGGCTATGCAAGACCGGTCATTCTGGACTCAGACGGGAATGTGGAAGCTGTGTTGGATAACGCCTATGACATCATCGTGACCAGTGAGATCAACGGCGTGGATGAGCTGGAATTTAAGCTGCCGTTTCAGGACAGCAAACGCGCCTATATTGATAACGAAAAGACCGTGCGTATTGTCAGCGACACCTATCGCATCCGCACGATTACGGACGACAAGGAAGAAAGCGGCAAGGCCATCACAACGGTCTATGCGGAAGCGGCATTCTATGACCTTGCCTACTCCGTAAAAAAGGACGAGATTACCTTTAACGCAGACACGGCTGATGTGCCGATGGCTTATGCCTTGCAGGGTACCGACTGGGATGTGGGCACAGTTAATGTCTCCACAAAGCGTACTTGGACTTGCTCTGAGAAAAACGCGCTGGCAATTTTGCGTGCAGTACAGAACATTCACGGCGGCGACCTGATTTTTGATAACGCAAACAGGATCGTGAAGCTCCTAACCTTCTCCGGTGAGGATTCCGGCGTACTGTTCTGCTACAAGAAAAATATGAAATCCATCCAACGCGTCATTGATACGACCAGCCTGATTACAAGGCTTTACGCCTATGGCAAGGACGGCATGACCTTTGCTTCGATCAATGGCGGCAACGAATATGTGCAGGACACGACCTATACTTCCGAAATACGAATTGCTACGCTGGATTGCTCGAACTTCACCAATCCATATCAGATGCTGGAATATGCCAACATGCGACTTGCAGACTATGCCTCTCCGCGTATCTCCTATGTGCTAAAGGCGATGGATCTGTCAGTATTGACCGGCTATGAACATGAAACATGGGCGCTGGGCGATACGGTCATGGTGAAGGATGATGACCTGAACCTGTCTGTAAAGACCAGAATCGTCCGCAGGGAATACAACCTGCAGGAGCCTTGGAATACGGTGCTGGAACTTTCCACTACCCTCCGGGAGCTGGGCGATTCCTCCTCACGCTGGGATAGCGCAGCCGATACGCTGGAGTCTACCGATCTGATAGACAGTCAGGAAATGAAGGATCTGGTGCCGTTTAATCACCTGCGTAATTCCAGAGCAGATTCCGGTCTTACCTACTGGCAAAACTCCGGATTTACCGTGGATGCAGATAATGGCGTATCCGGCACGGCTTCCTTCAAATGCGAAGGTGCGCTGAATACCACAAAGAGTCTTTCACAGACCATAACGCCCGCCAACCGGCAGTGCTATACCTTTTCGGCGCAGATTGCCTCTGAGAATCTCTCAAAAGGTACGAATGGACAGGTGGGCATTGAGGTGACCTTTGAATACGAGGACGGAACAACGGAAACACGATTTATAGACCTGATCTGAAGGAGGGATTTCTATGGCTTCATTTACACACGTGGCACAGGATGTCTCTCCTCAGTATGGCCGCGTCACAAAGATCACCATCCGGGTATGCGTGACCGACTGCACTGGAACTGTATATATAACAGATATGCTCCTGCAGGGCGGCTCCATCGCCACCGGCTGGGTAGGCCATGTATCAGAAATTCAATGGACGGAGGACGGATAAATGCCGGAGTTTACACGCTTTACAGAGACAATTACAAAAAAACAGGATAAGCGCGTCGTAAACATCACGGTAAAGCCCACCGTCATAGATTGCACCGGTTCGGTCTGGTTTACCGACTTGATGCTGCAGGAAGGCGATAAAGTCACAGGCTTTGTCATCAACACCGAAACGTTTCTGGAAAAATACGATGGCGATGATGCTACAGACGGAAAGAGGTTTTATAACGGTATCGTCCGCTCCGCTGCTACCTGCGTCATCTTCAATCTCGGTACCACTGCTGCCGGTCTTGACTACAAGGTCTATCCGATTCAGGCGATGGCTGCCGGGTGTATATCGCTTGCGCTGGGTGAAGGTGCTCATAAGGCAACTTTCAAAGCAGCGGCTGCTGCCGGTGATGAATTTGACCTTTTTGCCTCTACAAGGGAGTGCCTGAAGAACGGCTCTGCAACATCCAAGGACGGCTTTTTCCAATACTCTGCTGCCGGTGACAGCAAGCACCCGATTACTGTGGCAGATAAAAAGTCTGCACGCATCTATGTTGAGTTTCAGGAAATGCAGGACGGAGGTGATGCCCTGTGAGCTATGATTATTTGAAAGGCCGCAAGTGCATGGTCTGGACATTCATGGGCAATTCCAGAATGTATCAGGCACTTGCCGCATATGGAGACCGCCTCTCGCAAGTAGGTCTCTTTTCTTTTAAGGTATCGCGCACCGGTGTCATCACGGAAAGCGGCGTGGCCATTTCCAATATGCTGACCTACATCAACCGATGGCCGCATATCAAATGGCTGCTGACGATATCCAACGATGGCACGAACAGTATCTTTGCTGCTCTCCGGGATAACACCGACGGCGCTCAAGATACCTTCCTTTCGGAGATCGTCCGCATTATGGAAAAATACCCGTGGTGCGACGGCATCGACATCGACCTTGAGAAGGGCGACGGGTATTCCACGCACGCTGCCTCCACGGCAATGTTTCGGAATATCTATAACACAGTAAAAGGCTATGATAACAGCAAACTCATAAACATCTGCCTGCCGGGTATGAATTCCATCAACGGCTCGGTCGGCGGCGAGAACTGGTGCGTTTACGGCGACCTCAATGCTTACTGCGATACGGCGGCCATCATGAGCTATGGCATGGCGTGGGCAGGCTCTGCTCCCGGAGCCGTCTCTCCAAGGGACTGGCTGGAGGGCATTTACGACTATGCGGTCACAGTCATGAATCCGGAGAAGATATTCTTCGGCCTTCCTGCATACGGATGGAACTGGCAGATTTATGACCTTCCTGCAAACCTCGGTAAAACCTATCGCGGCACATCAAATACCTATTACGCGGCAAAGAACTGGATGACCGGGCAATACAACTTCACGGACGATGCTCCTCCGCAGCCCTTCATCCCGCTCCTCGCATATTGGGATGACTACGATATGGTGCCTTGGGCGCTTCCGCAAGTCTACGACTTCATGGAAGGCAGAGATGCCACAAGCTATGAGTATCCTCTGATGAACGGAACCTATAACAGGAGGCATTACCTGACGGCTTACAGCAAAGAGCAACACACAGAGTTCGGCACCATTTATGTGGATGCGGATGGAACGACAAGCTCCTACTCCGGCATTGTATCCTTTGAAAATGGTGTGGCCACTCTCGGTGACGCTGGCTCTGCCACATATACCTTTTCCGTATCAAGCGCCGGAACCTACGACATCGCCATCCGCCTCTGCTATCCCTTCTGGGATAAAAACGGCATCTATGTTTCGATTGACGGCAACACGACGCATTTTACGGAAAGCAGGCTCTGGTGGCCATATTGGAGAAGCACCTTCTGGACGACGCTCGCCAGCAACATTTCACTATCTGCCGGGACGCACACCATCGTGATATCCGTAGATGTAAAAGGCGTACAGTTTTACGGCTACCGTGTTTGCAGCAGCTTTTCGGAGGCTCCCTCTCCAGGCAGCGCGACCTTTACACTCTCTCCACGCCACTTTATCGACGTGGACGGCAACGAGTGTCAGCCGGATAGAGCCTTCAAGCTCACCTGTGAAATGCTGAGGCGAAAGCCAGACTCTGCCCTCATCTGGTATGAGGATTTCCGGGACTACGGTGTGCTGCAAACAAACTACTGGACGACGCTTTCAGGCTCTTGGAAGGTATGGCGCGAGGATGAATATTCCGAAAGCCGCGTTTACTCTCAGCTTGACGGCTCCGGAAAGCTCGCATGGCGATACGATGGTTTTTCCGATATTCACCTGCGGGCAAGGCTGGCTTTTCCTGCGACAGGAAGTGGCAAGGCCGGAGTATTCTGCGGTGATCTGTTCTGCTGCCTGAATTATGATTCTCAGGCTGTGGAGCTTTATAATGGCAGCACGCTCCTTGGTAGCTACAGCCAGACCATAGAACGAACAGCAAATGCCGACCTTCGTAACAATCCATCCATGTACACGGTCGAAATGCGTATCCGTGGAAACAAGGTGCGTGTCTATTCTGGTTCTTCCTATACGCTTCGCTTCACCGCTACGGTCAGCGGCTTTTCCGGAGGCTATGCCGGATACCGGTCAGATAACCGGACGGTCTGCGAACTGCTCCGTCTTGGCGATGCGTGGACTTACGAGCCCTATGAGCGTTTTGATGTTACCTTCCCGGACGGCACAGTTACGCAGTATGGCAGGATCAGTCGGTCGAATGTCACATGGGATACGGAATTTCAGGTGTTTACGCTGACCTCGGATATTGAGGAGGATGCGACACGCAGCGAGAGCATTTCGCTGGATTATGAATTCTACCACTCCCATGAGCTTGCTCTGACCTGTGGGAACGATTATACGGTGACCATCACGCCAAAGGACATCGACATCTGGATATCAAGGCTCTTTCTCGGTGATGCTGACGGCTTTTCCATCCTCTACTATCAAGACGTGGATTCGCTCGTTTACTGGGCAAATGAAGCGGCCTACCGCTGGGGAGTGAGAGGCTTTGCCATGTGGTCGCTGGGACAGGAGGATATGCGGCTCTGGGAGGCACTGCCAAAACAGATATAACTTCATACACGGATACAGTTCACGAGGCTGTCTGCAAAATGCAGGCGGCTTTTATTTTGCACAAAGGAGGGATTTTCTCATGAAAGAATTCTGGAACACGATCCAACTGGTATTTGCCGCTGTCGGAGGCTGGCTTGGCTATTTCCTTGGCGGCTGTGACGGACTCTTGATTGCTCTGGTGATCTTTGTGACCTGCGACTACCTTACCGGCATCATGTGTGCCATCTCAGACAAAAAGCTCTCAAGCGAGGTCGGCTTTAAGGGAATCTGCCGCAAGGTGCTGATCTTCCTGCTGGTAGGCATCGGAAACGTCATTGATGTTCAGGTACTCGGCCATCCGGGAGTGCTCCGCACGGCGATCATCTTCTTCTACCTGTCCAATGAAGGTCTGTCGCTGACGGAGAACGCAGCACACCTCGGCCTGCCGGTACCGGAGAAATTAAAGGAGGTCTTGGAGCAGCTCCATGACCGTCACGATGAGGAGGAATAATAACATGACGAGAAAAGGAATCGACGTCAGTCATTGGCAGGGAACTATTGACTGGAATAAGGTCAAAAAGGCCGGTATCGAGTTTGCCATCATCAAAGTTGGCGGCTCCGATGCCGGTTTTTATACGGATAGCAAATGGGAAGCAAATTACAAAGGCGCGAAGGCTGCCGGTATTCCCATCGGCGCTTACTACTTTGTCGGAAAGGACTGCGTAACTGCTTCCGCCGGAAAAGCAGATGCAGAACGCTTCCTGCAAATCCTGAAGGGTAAACAGCTGGAATACCCGGTCTACATGGATAACGAAGCGCAGCCTGCCTCTGCCAAGGCCGGAATCACTGAGGCCACCATTGCTTTCTGTGAGACGATGGAGAATGCCGGATACTTTGTCGGGATCTACGGCTCCGCTGTTTCCGGTTTCAAGGAGCGCATGGATGACACGAAACTCACGCCATACGCTCACTGGGTAGCGCAGTATGCGAGCAAATGCTCCTATAAGGGCGACTACGGCATATGGCAGTATTCTTCCAAGGGCTCTGTTGACGGCATCAGTGGTAATGTGGATATGGACTACGCCTATGTGGATTATCCTGCCATTATCCAGAACGGCGGCTTCAACGGCTTTACAAAGTCTGCGTCCGATGACAGCAAGCCTGCCACTCCTGCTCCGGTCACTCCGGCAAAGACCGTAGATGAGCTGGCGCAAGAGGTGCTGGACGGCAAATGGGGAAACGGAACTGACCGCAAAGAACGCCTCACCGCTGCCGGGTATGATTATTCTGCTGTGCAGGCAAAGGTCAATGCTCTGGTGAAAAATCAGAAATCTACTCCTGTCTACTACACCGTAAAAAGCGGTGATACCCTCTCCGGAATTGCTAAGAAATACAGCACCACGGTTTCGGCGATCCAGAAGCTCAACCCGACGCTCATCAAAAACGTCAACCTTATTCTGACCGGCTGGAAGATCAGAGTGAAATAACTGAATATCCAATCTGCTATGCCTGCGAGTGTTCTTCGGAATGCCCGCAGGCTTTTTTATTTTCCTCCGCTCAAAAAGGCAGTTCATCTCCAGTGGAAACTGGAGGTGGATATGTTATGACAGACGAAATCACAAATGTTCAATCTGGATATTTCACGCAGGAGCGGATTCAGGGCGATCTGGACTACCGCAGAGCACAGACAATCGCAAAGAAGATGCTCGATGACGGCCTCATTTCTGTGGCAGAATTCAACAAATTAACCGCCATCAATCGCGAAACTTTCTCTCCCTTGTTCGCGGAAATAATGCCGAAAATCCCTTGATATGTAGTCGCTTTAGAGTGATGTATAGACGTACGGAAAGGAGGGACTTTCCTTGAAAAAAGTCACGAAAATCGCAGAAACAGCGAGCTCGAAAGTTAAACTCAAGAAGATCAGGGTAGCCGCCTACTGCCGCGTCTCTACGGATTCCGATGCCCAGCTTGAAAGCCTTGAGGCACAGAAAACCCACTACGAAAATTACATCACATCTCGTGATGACTGGGAGTTCGCTGGACTCTATTACGACGAAGGCATTACTGGCACCAAGAAGGACAAGCGCCCGGAGCTCCTACGACTCATTGACGACTGCAAGGCCGGTAAAGTGGACTTTGTTATCACAAAATCCATCAGCCGCTTCAGCCGGAACACAACGGACTGCTTAGAACTGGTAAGAAAACTGCTCGCCCTGCACATTCCGATTTATTTCGAGAAGGAAAATATCAACACCGGCTCAATGGAGAGCGAGCTGTTTCTGGCAATTCTCTCCAGCATGGCCGAAGGCGAGTCTGTTTCCATATCAGAAAACAGCAAGTGGTCAATCCAGAAACGCTTTGAGAGCGGCACCTATAAAGTCAGCTACCCACCCTACGGCTACGATTGGGATGGCGAGCAGATGGTAATTAATCCGGAGCAGGCGGCTGTGGTAAAAGAAATCTTCGCAGCGCTGCTCTCCGGCAAAGGCACCCACGCCATCGCGGATGACCTGAACCGGCGCGGCATTCCTACCAAGCGAAACGGACGCTGGACAGCCACAACCATTCGCGGGATGCTCTCCAATGAGAAGTATGTCGGCGACTGCCTTTTCCAGAAAACGTACTCGGATTCACGCTTTGTCCGGCACAACAATCACGGCGAGCAGACACAGTACATGGTCAAGGATCATCACGAGGCAATCATCAGCCGGGAGGACTTTGAAGCTGCTCACGCTTTTATTCACCAGCGGGCAACGGAAAAAGGTGTCGTCAAAGGGAGCGACAAATACCAGAATCGCTACACCTTCTCCGGGAAGATCATCTGCGGCGAGTGCGGCGATACCTTTAAGCGCCGGATACACAGCTGCACCGGATACAAATACACCGCATGGTGCTGCAGTACCCACATCAAGGATAAAGATAAATGCCACATGCTTTTTGTAAAAGACGATGATCTGAAGCAGGCTTTCGTCACCATGATGAACAAGCTGGTCTACGCGCACAGGATCATCCTAAAACCATATGTGGACGCATTGAAAAACACTTCGTCTGATGACTCGCTTCGGCGCATTCAGGAAATACAGACCCTACTGGCGCAGAACACAGAAAAGCGCGAGACGCTGACAAAGCTCATGACACAGGGCATCATCGACCCGATCCTTTTTAACAAAGAAACGAACGAGCTGCTTTCGCAGGCAGACAGTTTCCGGGATGAGATCAACGCCTTAAATAACGCTGTTTCCGGAGATGTAACAAAGGTCACAGCAGCCACAGCGCTTCTGCACTTTACAGAAAAAGGTGGAATACTTCAAGAATTCGATGATGACCTGTTTAATGAATATGTGAACCGCATCATTGTCCGCTCCAGAAATGAAGTGCGCTTTGAACTGAAATGCGGTCTGACGCTTCGAGAAAGGATGTGAATACATGGGACATACACCCTACGGCTACAGCATTGAAAACGGCTGCGCCACGATTAAAGAGGATGAAGCCAATAAAATACGAAAGCTCTATGAGAATTACCTCTCCGGGATGGCACTGGCCAAGGCTGCTGCCGCTGCTGGCATTGAAACCTACCACGGCACGGCAAAGCGCCTGATGGAAAACAGGCGCTACCTCGGAGACGATTTTTACCCGGCTATCATCGATCAGGAGACCTTTGATAAAGCTGCTGCCATCCGTCTGGAACGCGCCGGGAAACTTGGCAGGCTGAACAGGAAAAAGAGTGTAAAACCCGCAGCGTCTCCTACCGGCTTTCGCATGGCTGCGGCAGAGCAACACTATGAAGATCCGAGGCTGCAGGCAGAATACCTCTACAGCCTCATTGAAAGCGAGGTAAGCCAATGGGAAATGTAATGGTGATTCCGGCCAGACGGCAGGTCGGAAATACAGTAAAGCAATCAGCGCAGAAAAAACTCCGTGTTGCAGCCTACTGCCGCGTCAGCACGGATTCCGAAGAACAGGAAACAAGCTACGAGGCACAGGTCACGCACTACACTGAGTACATTCAAAAGAATCCGGAATGGGAGCTGGCGGGCATATTTGCAGACGACGGCATCTCCGGCACCAACACAAAAAAGCGTGACGAATTCAACCGAATGATCGACGAGTGCATGGCTGGTAACATCGACATGGTCATCACCAAGTCCATCAGCCGATTTGCTCGAAACACTCTCGACTGCCTGCAATACATCCGGCAGCTGAAGGATAAGAACATACCAGTTTATTTTGAGAAGGAAGCCATCAACACGCTGGACGCTAAAGGCGAGGTGCTGATCACGATCATGGCGAGCCTTGCCCAGCAGGAAAGCCAGTCAATGAGCCAGAACATCAAACTGGGACTGCAGTACCGCTACCAGCAAGGTAAGGTGCAGGTCAATCACAATCGATTCCTCGGATACACCAAGGATGACAACGGGCACCTGATCATTGACTCGGAGCAGGCAGAAATCGTAAAGCGCATCTACCGGGAATACCTCGAAGGCTCCAGCATGGATAAGATCGCCGACGGGCTTATGGCTGACGGTATCCTCACCGGCGCTGGCAAGACAAAATGGCACACCAGCACCATCAACAAGATTCTCCGCAACGAGAAATACATGGGTGACGCACTCCTGCAAAAGACCTACACCACAGACTTCCTGACAAAGAAGCGCATCAAGAATAACGGCACCGTTCCTCAATACTACGTCGAGGGCGACCACGAGGCGATCATTCCGAAAGAGCTCTTTATGCAGGTGCAGGCGGAGCTTGTCCGTCGCCGGGTAGTCCACGTCAGCCCGACAGGCAAGAAACGCAGCTTCTCCTGCAATCACTGTTTTGCACAGATGGTTTTCTGCGGAGACTGCGGCGAGCTTTACCGGCGCGTTCACTGGAACAACCACGGCTGCAAGTCCATCGTCTGGCGCTGCATCAGTCGCTTGGAGCCCTCCTCCGCTGAAAAGGACTGTACCAACCGGACGGTCAACGAGCTCCTGCTGCAGGAAGTCACGGTCAAGGCCTTCCATCAGATTCTTACTGAACGAGACTTTTTCCTGAAAACCTTACAGCAGAACATAGCCAAGGCCGTGGTTAACGCTGACACTCTCTCACCGGACGGCATTCAGGCACGGCTGGAGGAACTTCAAAAAGAGCTCATCAAGAAAGCAAATAACAAACAGGACTATGACGCCATCGCTGATGAGATTTTCCGGCTCCGTGACCAGAAAGAACAATCAGAGCTTGACAGCCACCACCGGGAAGAAGCCATGAACCGGATCAAGGAGCTGCAGGACTTCATCTCCGAGCAGAAAACCGACATAACACAGTTTGATGAAGCGCTGGTCAAAAAGCTCATCGAGAAGATCACCGTCTTTGCCGACCACTTCACCGTGGAATTCAAGTCCGGCATCACAATTGAAATCGAAGCATAAAAAGGCTCCTCGCCGCCGACGCATTTGCCGGTAGTGAGGAGCCTTAGTCTGTCTAATTTTAGTTCTGCTATTTCAAGTCTTTAATTCGACCTGACTGAATTGCATCAATGTTTTCTTTGATCCTGTTTTCAGGCCAATTCCACCATTGAAGCTCCAGCAACTTGGAAATCACTTCATCTGAGAATCGCTTTCTTATTGGCTTGGCAGGGATGCCTCCAACAATTGTATAAGGAGGTACATCTTTTGTGACAACTGCCCGTGTACCAATAATCGCTCCATCCCCAATCGTGACACCCGACAAAACTACGGCTTCATAGCCAATCCAAACGTCATTGCCGATTACAATGTCACCTTTGTTATCCCATGCACTTGTAATGTTTGTTACATCCAATCCCCATTCTTCAAAGAATATTGGAAATGGATACGTGGAAATTGAGTGCATTGTGTGATTCGCACTGGTAAACAGGAACTTTGCTCCGCAGGCAATCGAGCAGAATTTACCTACCTTCAGCTTATCACCGTTAATCGGGTAGTGATACAGAACATTGTTCTTCTCAAAATCCCGTGGATCATTCACAAAGTCATTATACATTGTGTAGTCACCAATCTCTATGCCAGATTCCGTGATTACATTTTTCAAATAAACCGTTTGGGTATCACCTTTTCGTGGGTATGTTTTGTTATCCGATATAGTCATTTTATAATCCTCCATGTCTTGATATCTATTACGCGACTATATCGGTTGCTACAATGCATCGTTTCACCTTTTCACCTCCATTATTGTCTGGCCTATTCTCCCATCATCGCCCGGTAAGATACATCGTCCAGTTCAGACAACTGCTCTAATATGAAATCCTGATATTCTTTGCTTGATGCCATAATCCTACCTCTCCCGTATCGGGTGTCTGATCACTGTTTTTAGCTTTTCCGGTGCAACCTTTCTGGCATCGCTCAGATATATTTCGTGATGTAGGCGCTGATCGGTGATGTCCAGCGTATAGCCCTGCTGCTCCATAAACTCATGCATCAACGCTACCGTTGCAGGCTCATTGTCATAAGAACCGATGTGCATGCACTGAACGCATAATCCCTCATCATAGGTCAGAAATTCGACCTTTGAGAAATCTGTCTTTTTCTTTTTAGCAGCCTCCTCGACCGCCCATTCGAAATCAGCCTTTGTGACGAAATCGGGCAAACGAATGACCGAAATCCACTCGAAGTTTTCTTTGTGTGCATAGTCGATCCCGGCGACATCATCCTGCCACCAGAAGCCTTCAAGCGGAGGGACTACATAATCGAAATATCCCTCAATCTGGTGATCTCCCTTTTTGCTCATCTTGATCGTAAAAGCAATGCCGTACAACAGTCCAATCGCCTGCTTATATTCACTGTCCTCCGGATTCGGATCGCCATGCCCCCGAACCGCGATATAGTTCATGCTCGGCACTGTCACGATGGACGGAGTGTTCTTCGGCATGTAAAATTCCTTGTATTCTTTTTTATAATCAAAAGCCATATCTTTTCCTCATACTACATCGGTGTTCCCACTTCAATTAAGTTGCCGTCCGGATCATAGAAGCGAATGACCTTCTGTCCCCAGCTGTGCGCCATCAGTCGATTCACATATTTCACGTCCGGATAATATTTCTCAAGTTTCTCTACGAATCCTTCAATATCAGACTCCTCAAAATAGAGCTCACAAGAGTTATTCTCCGGAATGATCTCTTTTCCAAGGAACTCTTTCCAGTATTTTTCCTCCTGCAGCACCAGCCCTTCTGTCATAATCATATTTCCATTATTGTCAAGGATCATCTCAAGGCCGAACAGATCATGGTAGAACTGTCTGGCTCTCTCGATGTCTTTTACAACGATCAGTACGTTCTTCAGTTTCATGTTTTCCCTTTCTTCATCAGCGCAGGCAGTATTTCATACATTAATCTATTGCAGCATGTTAATATTCGTCAAAGAACTTTTGCAGAGCATCAACAAACTGCCCTATATGAATCCCGTCAACAAAAGAATGATGTGCCTGAATTGAAATCGGAATCAAGACACGTTCATCCTTCTCGTAGTATTTTCCCCAATCAAACAGAGGAGTCGCATTGTCCTTTTTTCCGGAGTTAGTGTGCGAAATATGCGTATAAGTCACCCACGGCATAGGAGAACATTGAAACACATCGTTTCCAAGAGGGCCGGTAAAATACTCCTGCTGTTCCTCAGCTGTCTTTAATGCCAACGCCACATATTCTGGAAGATTATCTATGAACGGAACGTTGACAACCTTAAACAATTCTGTTTCTTTGTTAAGGTAGGTAAATGCTGTATCAATTCTCTCGTAAAGCACGACTTTTCCATCCAAAAATCTGTATCTTAACGCTTCGACTTCATTGGCGCACTTACAGACTGCATAGACCATTGCCAAGGTAAAAGACAAGCCTTCCTCCTTGACCTTGTTCTTGAATTCAGTAATGTCGGCTTCAAAAGTCACACAAAATGCCGGTTCTATACTGTTCCGGAAAACCATGCAGTGCATAGCTCGTTCCCATGTTGATTCATCTATTACTTCATATTTGTTTGCCATATAATTGTCCTCCTAAATTCTGATTTTCTACTGACATCTATCTCGCAGCCACAACTACCCCAACATCTAACTCGGCAACTCAACATATTGACATCTATCACAGCAACTCAACTCTCACACTTTTTGAGCCGGATTGCCCTTGGATAAGTTACCGAGAAGCGTTTGTACTGCCCGATGCCAAATTTGTCCGATTACCCAGAAACCGCAGTATTACTGGGCTTTCGCGCCTATTTTCCTTCGACCCTTGACATCAATACTACCGTCTCAACATGCTTTGTCATCGGGAAGTTGTCGTAGGATTTCATGTATACGGGTTCGTAGC